>Ga0187862_10000313_pt1 | contig 57686 bp, 44 predicted proteins | sample June2016WEW_10_1_FD_133003 | JGI IMG/M metagenome (GOLD analysis project Ga0187862, IMG submission 133003) | Peatland microbial communities from SPRUCE experiment site at the Marcell Experimental Forest, Minnesota, USA - June2016WEW_10_150 | ecosystem: Environmental > Terrestrial > Soil >... | reverse complement strand
TGCGGATCCTGCTCGCGCGCCAGCTCCGCGCCCAGCATCCGCGCGGTCATCGTGATTATCTCGCCTTCGAATTTGGTGCCGCTCGGGCACATGTCGCGCTGCAGCAGGTTGACGTGCGAGAACAGCGAGAACACGCGGTTGAGGTAAGCGTAATGCTCCATCCCGCCGTGGTAGTAGGTGCCCGAGATCTGGCCGGTCTGCCAGCGCGCGTTTTCCTCGCGCGCGATACTGCGCAACTCGCGCATGACCTCCTCGGGCTGGCGGCTCTTCTTGGGCAGCTCGCGGTAGATCTCGAAGGTTTCGCGATAGGGGAACATATCTCCGAAAGGTCCGGAGGGCTCTTGCTGCTTCTTCGCTGCCTTGGGCATAAGACGACTCCTTAAAGATCTCCGATGGGAACCAGTGAAAAGCGAAACGGCCCGGCGGTCGCCGCTCTTATGATCGCCATCGATTTGAACACTAGTCCATCACCAGATTCAATCCGATGCGCGGGCGGCCGGGTTGAGGCGCCGGTAGATCGCGCGGTTGCGCTTATAGAACTCGAGGAACTCACGGAACTGGCGATCGTACAGGCGCCGGTTGATCTCGATCGGCCGATACTCGGCGGCAATCTTCACCCGTGCGGAGATTTCCTCGACTGCGATCTCGCCGAGTGCGGCAAACGCCGCCATCGCGGCGCCCACCGCGTTGGCATTGCGCGGATTGGCGACCTGCCGCACCGTGCATCCGAGCACGTCGGCCTGGATCTGGCACCAGAGATCGGAGCTCGCGCCACCGCCGATGAAATTGAGATGCTCGAACGGCCTCCCGATGAACTTCTCGACGTAGCCCTTGAGCCATCGCAGGTTGTACGCGACCCCTTCCATCACTGCGCGCACGTAATGGCCGCGGCTGGTGCGCGCGTTCTGATTGAAGAAGGCGCTTCGCGTCGACGCATCCTCGTGCGGCGCAAGCACGCCGTTGATCCACGGCGTGAAGATCAATCCGTCGCTCCCCGGCGCAACCGCCGCGGCGAGCCGGTTCATATCAGCGTAAACGTCGATGGGAGAATTCGCGCTGTCGGTGGGATACAGGATGTCTTTCAGGAACTCGAGACTGCGTCCCGCCGCGCCCTGTTCCGCACTGACCATGTAGCGGCCCGGCAGCGCAGCCGGCATCGCGCTAAGCATGTGGAGCGGGTCGGTCTTCTTCGCCGGCACGTGGCAGCTCAACCACGCCGTGGTGCCGATATAGAAATAGCCCTCATAGTTGTCCACCGCGCCCGCGCCCAGGGTCGCCGAATGGCCGTCGCACGAGCCCATCACCACGCGAGTGGACGGCGCCAGTCCCAAATCCGCTGCGACTTCGGGCTTGATGGCGCCGAGCACGGCGTTAACCGGCCGCAAGTCCGGCAATTTGGCGCGATCGACGCCGGCCATCGCAAGCAGCTCAGGCAAGTAGTCAATCCGGTTGGGGTTGCGATTATCGGTCAGCCAGTAAGTGAACATCGTCGCGTACGAAGCCGCGAATTGCCCGGTGAGCCGCAGGTTGAGGTAATCCATCGGCTCGAGAAACTTGAAGGTCCGCGCATATACCTCGGGGCGCTCATTCTTGAAGAACAGGATATGGCCGAGGCCATCGACGCCCGATTGAACCGGCGCGCCGCCCGTGAAGCGCAGCCATTTGAGCAGCTTGAACAAGCCGTAGCCCTGCACTCGCGGCCATCCGCCGGCGACCGCGCGATTGTATTTCGCGCCGCGGGTGTCCATCCATGAGATCGCATTGCCGATTGCGGCGCCGTCCTTGTCAACCGCCACCGTGACGGCCCACAGCGTGGTGCATACGACGGCGATGATCTGCGCGGAAGGCACGCGCGAGGCCGCGATCGCCTCCTTCGCCGTGTCGCACACGGAGCGCCACCATTGATCGGGATCCTGCTCGACCGCGCCTCCCTCCATCATGATGGTGGACGTTTGGCGCAATGCCGACGCGACGACTTCGCCCGCGCTCGAGACGACGGCGGCCTTGGTGCTGCTGGAGCCCATGTCGATGGCGAGCACGTATTTCAGCGGATTGGACGAGGGCATCTGCGTGAGTTCCGCTCGCGCGGGTTTGATGCGTCGCGCGGGTTCCTCAGAATGACCGCATCACGGAAAATAATCCAGCAGTTTGGAACTCTTTGGGGAGAGCGCAACGGCAACGGGGGGCTCGCCGCTGCGCTTGCGTGGCGAAGGGGCGGCGTTGTAATCGAAGCGTCGAGGTCGGAGAATTCTCAGATGGCCAAAGCTGATTCCATTGTCACATTGGGCGTCGATGCTGCTCGGGCGCGTCGTCCCGCGATCATCGATCGTTTCGCGCGCGGCGCGGTTCTGAGCCGTCTGGCGGGAATCAAAACCGGCCGCATCGTGATCGAAGATGGTGACGAGCGCATCCCATTCGGCCAAGGCATCGAGGACGCCGAGTTGCACGGCACCATCCACGTCAAGGACCGCCGCTTCTATTCCGACATCGCGCTCGCGGGCAGCATCGGCGCCGGCGAAGCGTACATGGCCGGGTCGTGGACGGCCGACGATCTGACCGCGCTCGCGCAAATCATGATCCGCAACCGCGCAGTGATGGAGGGCATGGATGGCGGCCTGGCGCGGCTGGCCAATCCCGTCCGCCGCTTCATCCACTACCTCAATCGCAACACCAAAACCGGCAGCCAGCGCAACATCGCGGCGCATTACGATCTCGGCAACGATTTTTTCGAGTTGATTCTGGATCGCACGCTGATGTACTCGTGCGCGATCTTCGAGAGCGCCGGCGCCACGCTGGAGGAGGCGGCGACGGCCAAGGTCGATCGCATCTGCCGCAAGCTCGATCTTCGCGCCCACGATCACCTCGTCGAGATCGGCACGGGATGGGGCGGGTTCGCGATTCACGCGGCCAAAAACTACGGATGCCGCATCACGACCACCACGATCTCGCGCGCGCAGCACGACTACGCCGTCAAAAAAATCGCCGCCGAGGGCCTGGCGGATCGCATCACTGTGCTGCTCAAGGACTACCGCGACCTCAGCGGCCAGTTCGACAAGGCCGTCTCGATCGAGATGATCGAAGCGGTCGGGCACCAGTTCCTCGATTCGTATTTCCGCAAATGCGGCGAGCTGCTGAAGCCCGACGGCATGATGCTGCTGCAGGCGATTACGATCACCGACCGCGAGTATGCGGGCGCGCTCAAACGCGTCGATTTCATCAGGAAGTACATTTTCCCGGGCAGCTTCATTCCGTCGGTCACGGCGCTGTGCGATTCGATCACGCGCTCGAGCGACTTGCGGCTGTTCCATCTCGAAGATCTCACGCCCAATTACGCCGAGACCCTGAAGAACTGGCGAATCCGGATGTTCAACAACATCGAGCGCGTGCGCGCGCTCGGCTATCCGGAAGAATTCATCCGGATGTGGGAGTACTACCTCTGCTACTGCGAGGCGGGCTTTCGCGAGCGCTACATCGGCGACGTGCAGATGATCCTGACCAGGCCCGATTGCCGACGCGCCCCCATTCTGCCACCCCTGCCGCGGCTGTAACCTGGCGCCTGTTCAATTTTCGCGAGCGCCGGGTGCTTCCCGCTTGACAACAGCGATAACCAGATGATAACTACTATCACCTAGGTGATGGAACTACAGCTCGTAAATGAACGACGCCGCGGCCCTTACGCCGCCAAGCGCCTGTCCGAGTTCGCCGCGCGATGCCGCCGCGGCGGCCTGGCGGTCACTCCGCAGCGCCTGGCGATCATCAAGGCGCTGCTCGGCTCCGGCGAGCATCCGCGCGCCGACGCGATCTTTGCCGCGGTCCGAAGGCAGCATCCCTATATTTCGCTCGCCACCGTGCATCGCACGCTGGAAACGCTGTGCGACATCGGCGAGGCGCGCAAGGTCACGATGCTGCATGACAGCGCGCGCTACGACGGCAATATCACCCCTCATCATCATGTGGTATGCGTCAAATGCCGGCGCATCCGCGATATCGAGATCCCCCGCCTTGATCGCCTGCTCGCCGGGCAGTCGGAACTGGGCGAGTTCACGGTGCTCGGTTCGTCGCTGGAGATTCACGCGCTGTGCGAGGAATGCGGGGCCAAACGCGCCAGGGCGAATCGGACCGGGAAGCCGCGCCATTGATTTTTTAAGTCAGCTCAATCAAACCAATTGGAGTCAGAACCAGGAGAAACAAAAATGGCAAATCTCAAAGGAACCAAAACCCATCAGAACCTCAAGAATGCGTTCGCAGGCGAGAGCCAGGCTAATCGCCGCTATCTCTATTTCGCCAAGATCGCCGACGTCGAAGGCCAGCCGGAAATCGCGGGCCTGTTTCGCGATACGGCCGAAGGCGAGACCGGACACGCCCACGGTCATCTCGACTATCTGAAATCAGTTGGCGATCCGGCGACCGACATGCCGATCGGCGATTCGATGCTGAATCTCAAGTCCGCAGTTCACGGCGAGACGCACGAGTACACCGACATGTACCCGGGAATGGCGAAGACGGCGCGCGAAGAGGGCTTCGCGGAAATTGCCGATTGGTTCGAAACTCTCGCCAAGGCTGAGAAATCCCACGCAGGGCGCTTCGCCAAGGCGCAGGGCACGCTCTAACAGGGTATCGCGAACATCGCCAGCGGGCGGGCTTCTCACAGCCCGCCCGCTAGTTCAACGGCGGCGCGCGCCGGACTGCGGTACGCGCGCACGCCGCGCGCGCCCGCATCGAAAAGTCCGCAGCCAGGATTTTCCCCGATGGCCAACCGAATCGAGGCCAGGCCGAGCGACGGCCTTTCCTACAATTCCACAGAAGCGAAGTACTGGGACCGCGCCGGACTCGACAAGGAAGTCGAGCGGGTGTTCGACATCTGTCACGGCTGCCGTCTGTGCTTCAATCTTTGCCCGTCGTTCCCGGCGCTGTTCGACGCGACCGATCGCAACGACGGCGACGTGAGAGGACTCACGGCGGCCGAGAAAGAGCGCGTTATCGCGCTCTGCTACGGATGCAAACTGTGCGAGATCAAATGCCCCTACACGCCGCGCGACGGTCATGAGTTCCAGCTCGATTTCCCGCGGCTCATCCTGCGCGCCAAGGCGGTGAGCGCAAAGGAAGACGGCGTCAAGCTGCGCGAGCGCCTGCTGGCGCATCCCGATCAGCTCGGCAAGGCAGGCGCGGCGGCGCCGACGCTGGCAAACTGGGGATGCCATCAAAAGTTCCAACGCGTGATGATGGAGAAGCTGCTCGGGATTCATCGCGGCAAGCTGCTTCCCGACTTCGCCGCCGAGACTTTCGACAAGTGGCTCAGGCGGACCGGGCTGCCTGCAATGCCGGCCGAGCCGACCGCGAAGGTCGCGATCTTTCCGACCTGTTTTGTCAATTACTACAACCCCGGGCCGGGCAAGGCCGCGGTCGAGGTCTTTGCGAAAAACGGATGCGCGGTGAAATGCCCGAAGCAGAACTGCTGCGGGATGCCCGCGCTGGACGGCGGCGACGTCGAGTTCGCGCGCAAGGAAGCGCGGGCGAATATCGCTTCGATGCTGCCGCTGGTGCGCGAGGGCTACAAAATCGCCGCGATCAATCCGACCTGCTCGCTGATGATGCGCGCGGAGTATCCGAGCCTGCTGCCCGGCGCCGAGGTCAAGGAGTTCGCGGCGGCGGTGGTCGATTCGCACGAACTGCTTTACGAGCTGCATCGCGCCGGCAAGTTCAACAAGGAATTTCTGTCCACGCCCGGCACTATCGCGTATCACGTCCCGTGCCATCTCAAGGCCCAGGGTATCGGGCTGCGCTCGCGCGACCTGATGCGCCAGATTCCGGGCGTGGAAGTAACGACCGTCGATGCATGCACGGCGCATGACGGGACGTGGGCGATGAAAAAAGAATTCTTCGCGCTCTCGATGAAGTGGGGCGAGAAGGCTTTCGCCGGGATGCGCGAAGCCGGAGCACGGGTGATGGCGACCGACTGTCCGCTGGCGGCGGTGCAAATCGAGCAGGCGACGGGAGTCCGTCCGCTTCATCCGCTCGAAGTGCTGGCGCGCGCGTACAAGCAGGAGCAGGGGTGAGCATCGGCTCAGCCCTGCCGGTTGGCGGGCGCGGCATGAAGGAAGAATCACCTGCGCGGTGGGCGGCAGGGGTGACCCCTGCACCCGGTGTTAAGAAGACGCGAAAATCTGCGCAACGCATCTTTTCGCGACTACGCGATGGGCAGAAGTGAGCCCTGCGCCGAGTGAAAAGGAGAAGATGCGGCCTGACGGCCTGTTAGGACTTTTTTTGAGTCATCCTGAGCGAAGCGAAGGAACCCGGATCCGGGATTCTTCGCTACAGCAACTTTCGCTCTAGAATGACACGGACGGCCGCACCGCAGGGGTGACCGCTGCACGCAGTTTTGGGATAAGAAAAGTTGCGGGACTTCGTCCCGGTTAGAACTTCATTTGCTGCAAGGAGAATGACGATTGAAGACGATCACTTTTGACGAAATACTTCCGCTGGCCGATTACGAACGGGTGCGCGCGCGGCTGCGGCCCTTGTTTATTCATGAGAAGGAACGGCGCCGGCTCCACGTCGGGTCGCATCTCACGTTTATTTTCGAGAATGCGCAGACTGCGTGGTACCAGATCGAGGAGATGATCAAGGCCGAGAAAATGACGCATCGCGAAGCAATTCAGCACGAAATCGACACCTACAACGAGTTGCTTCCGGCCGCCGGCGAAATTGCCGCGACGCTGTTGATCGAGTACGCCGAACCGCGCGAACGCGACGCGGCATTGGCCCGGCTGGCCGGCCTGGAACGCCATCTGTGGCTGAAAGTGGGTCCGCAAAGGATCGCGGCAAGATTCGACGATCGCCAGATGTCAGACGAAAGAATCAGCGCGGTGCAATTTGTCAGGTTCAGCATGGAGGGCGTGGACGCGGCCCGGTTTCTCGAACTCGCCGGCAAGGGCGAGGTAGCGGTAGAGGCGGACCATCCGAGCCTGGCGGCCCGCGGCGCGATCGGCGGACTGCTGGCGGCGTCGCTGGCGGAGGATCTGCGCTAGCGGGAGATTGAATGTGAAACCCGCCTGGGTTTCACGCTTCCTTGGGCAGGGGCTGCAGCCCCTGCACCCGCAGTGAAAAGACACGAGAGTGCACAAAGACGAACGCCGAATCCGGAAATCCGGATTCGGCGTTCGTTGTTTAGTTCGTGTGGCTAGCTAGCGGTTGTTACTCACAGGCTCCGTCACCGTGCGCACCTTTCGCAGTGGACGTGCAGGTGCTGGTAGGTACCGGCGTGGGGGTGAACGCCGGCAGCGCAACGCCGGCCGGCAAGTTCATCTTGGCGTGCGGTCCTGAAATGATCAGGGTCGGGGGAATGTCGCCGCCGCTAGTAGGAAAATCAGTAAACATCAACAGCGAATTGTTGCCGTTGTTTACGACGTACATAGCGTCGTCGGCCGCGTTGATCGCAATGCCCTCCGGAGCTCTGAGATGCGTGTGTGGGCCTGAAATCGTGCCAAGCAGTTCGCCATCAAAAAAGAAGTTAGTGTAATCGTAATTCAGGAAAGGATCGAAGATTTGGATGCTGGCCGGGACGTCGGTGCAGGTTCCGGTTCCGCTGCCCGTGCAGCAAGAGTGCGGCGTAGCAGCGGCGGTGCACATCTGGTTGAGGTCCTTACCCTTTGCGCCACGGTCTGTCACGAACAAGTCGTCATCCGGGTCGACCGCATCAGCTACCGGATCAATCAGTGCGTCCTGTGTCGGACTGCCTACGCACGTGGCGCCGCACGAACCTATGAGAGAGGTCGGAAATTCATCGCCACCCAGGGGAGTAGCATACACGGTTACGTAGCGAGGGGCGCACTGGAGGGCCCAGGCGAGGGCGCCGGCGTTGTTCACGACGAACAGGTAGCCATATTGGTCAAACGTGAGGCTTTCCGGACCCGCCAAGAGAGTGAAGCATCCGCCGATCGTGGAGTTCTGGTCGTAGAGGCCTAAAGTGAGCGGGTTGACTGCGTTCACGACCCATCCGCCCGAGGGAAGCGAGGGGGCAACGTTGGCGATGCCGGAAGGCAGGGTCCATCTATTGTACATCGTAATCGTGCCCAAGGACGCGCCCGGCCCGACCGGCCCGGTCGAGCACCTTAGGGGCTCGGTTGTGATTGTGGAGGGCCCTTCCAGGCAGGCGGCCTGGTCGCACTCCCCAGCAGGGCAGTCAGGAGAACCAATTACCTCGGGAAACTGATTCGCAACCGCCAGCATATCGGTCCCGGGATTTTGCCCATCGTAGGGGCTTTCAAAGGCCGCGCCTCGGGGTAAGAAGACGCCGGTAGTGTTGGGGTAACCGTACGCGAAAAGCGGTGAGCAAATTATGTTGTCCGGCAGTGAGTTGCCGTTGGCGCCCGGAGAGAAGAGCTCGACCAAGCCAGTGCCATATAACAACGGGCTCGTGGTGCCGGGGGCGGGCTGGCCAAACGGACCGCAGAGGGCGGAATCGAGATCGAGAAAATCGATCGGAAGCGTCACCGCGATCTCATTGTCGATCGAGCTCACTGCGTCTTGAGCCGCCCCGGTGCTGGCGCCCAAATTCGTGTTGGGGCCGTGGACAAATAATTTAGGCCCGGCACTGGCCCCCGCCCCCGCGAGGAAGGTCTCGAGGCTGCCGTCGAAGACGGCGCCATAACTCGACACGACGACGGTGTCTTCCAGACGCGGTTTGTCGACGCGGGTGAGTTTTTTTGATCCCGCGTAGCTGGAACCCGCTGTCCCCGCAACGAGCGCAGCGGTGACGAACACCGCGGCCACGAGCGAAAGCCGACGAGCGACCCCCATCAGCTCCAGCGCGCGCGCGCGCGCCAACGAGATCCCATCCCTGCCCTGAGTCATCGCCTGCATCCTTCCATGCGTCATTGTTTCTAACCCCCGCCGAGTCGAATCGGTGTCCCGTCTGCTGACCCAATCAGCCTAGAAAACCCACGCAGCCGTCGGTTCGTTCCGATCCTCGCAAAGCCAACGCAAGCCCCGCCAAGGTCCGGAAAACGCCCCGGACGCGCATTCGGTGGTCGTACCTACACTGATCGGATGAGAAATTCAAGTCCGGCGTAACCCTTTGTTCATGATCGCAGTTGACGGTCACCCGAGCGATCGACTGTGCCAATTGCATCCAAATCGAGACGGAACTTTACTCAATTGCCCCGGAGGGCCGCAAGCGCCGCCCGGGATCCGGATAAGCGGGCATTTGAGCCGGGCCAGCTGAGGACGGCCAGAGCCGAACAACCGAATCGGGAAACGCAAATACGATGCGGCCCTTAACGGGCTGTTGCGAACATATTACCGGCGCGTGCATCCTCCTTGACAAGGTATGCGGGGGAATGATACCTAAGCCGCGTTCGCAGATTATTGCGCGCGAACGGGGAATGAGTGTCTGACGCTTGCCTGGTGGACAATCGGGCGAGGAGTCGTAACCACGAGGGCTCCAGCTTGGGGGTGACTATGCAGAACGGGAATCAGGGATTCGGCGGAACGCGGTGGCGGAGTCTGTTGGTGGCCGCCGTGGCAGCGATCGGGACACTGTGGGCGTCGTCCGCGATGGCGACGATCACGCAGGGCGATTTTTCAGTTTTTGGATTTTTCGAAACTCGCGATTCGGGTCAGTGGGGCGAAGGTAGCGCCTCTGAAGACTCGACGCCGACGAAGATCGTTCATGGCGTGCCCGGGACGTACGCGATCCCGGGGCAGTCGTTCGGGATGACGGGCGGCAGTTTCGATTTCAATCATTGGGACCTGGCCGAACAGCGCAACCTTGCAGACGTACGGCCCGATTACCACATGATCAAGAACTACAAGCTGCTTGGCCGCCTCGACACGCTGTATATCAAGGATGCGGACTTCTTCGCGTACTACCGGCCGTGGTACGACTCGTACGGTTCGCTCAAGAACGGTGGCCGGCAGGAGCCGAACACGGATGTGGTGCCGTACAACACGGGAGGCGGAGGCCCTACGCTGCAGAACGAATACTTCAAGGATGATCTGCGCGAGTATTATGCGCAGTTGAACTTTACCGACAACTTCTCCGCACGAATCGGCAAGCAGCAGGTCATCTGGACGGAAGCCGACGCGCTGTCAGGCACCGAAGTCACCAACCCGGTTAATGCGACATGGCACGGAGTTTATGGCGCAGAGTCGCCCGAAGACACGCGCACAAACTTGCGGATGATCAAGCTGAACTACATCCTGCCGGACTTCTACAAGACGGCGAACAACGAGCTTGAAGGGTTTATCATCCCCGGCGACTTCGAGGGCGCCGGGATCAACGTCCAAACAGACCCGCGCAATCCGTGGGTTGCTCCGGCCGCACTGTTCGGTGGTTGCCCGGTTTCGACCTGCGGCTTTGGCGCGCCAGACACGCCGTTTCCGTTCAGCATCAACCAGAATGGGCAGCAGAACAACGTCAGCGAACTGCCCAACGGCGCCGGATGGAACTTCGCAAAGTCGATGGTCGCCCTGCCCTTCGGCCCCATAATTAAAGGGAAGCAAACGTATTCCTTTTACGACGTCGTCATAAAAAATATCAGCCACACCCCATCAAACTCGCTGCAAAACAGCGAATTCGGAGTGCGCTATTCGAGCCTGCTGCCGATTGGCAACGGACTCCAGGCCAGCTTCATCTACTTGTACGAATTCCGCGATGCACGCGGTGTGGCTTGCTCGAACTGCAAAGCGAGCATCACGGGCGAACCGGGCGCGTTTGGGGTAGGCCCCGGCGAGTTCGTCGTTCCCGGGATTTACACCGTCAAGCCGCGTGCGGGGGTGCCCGTGGGCGGGACGTTTGTGGACGTTTCCGAGACCGACTATCGGCGCAACAATTTCTTCGGCATGACGGGAACCTATTACGATAAAGACCTGACCGACATCGTGTACCGCTACGACATTCTGTACCAGCCGGACCACGCGGTCGGCGTTGCGTCTGCCAAGGACGCTCAAGGCTCGGAATGGACCGAGTTCACACGCTGGGTCCTCGCGGGTGATCGTCCGACGTACATCCCCTGGATATCGAAGCAGCACACGTTCCTGACGTTTCAGAACACGCTGACCTGGCAGCCGGATCTTCCCAACCATGCGACGACCATCGTAACCGACGCGGGCAAGAACCGCCAAATCAGCGACATAGCGTTCATCGCGGCAACGAACTGGCTGATGAACGGCCAGTTGACGGCCCTCAACACAGTGGTGTGGGACGTCGACGACAACGTCGGCGAGCTGGCGACGACCAACGTTTACCGGTATTCACGAAACATTCTGCTCGGGATGAATGCGGAGTGGTTCATCGGACGAAGCGGGCGCTACACGGATCCGTACCTGCTCAGCCGCGAGCAGCGTTTCAACGAACTCGAGTTCACCTTCACGTACGAAATCTAGAAGTCGATTGGACTGATCGGGCGGCTGTAGCATATGCTACAGCCGCTTTCTTTTTTCCGGCACGATGACGACATTGGGGGGATCAAGCGGGGTGCGACCGCGTTTTTTTTCGCCTCGATCTTCCACGCCGGCCGCGCATATCGCGATGGACGACAATCCACAGACAGACTGGTACCTGGTGCGCACCAAGATCGGCAAGGAGCGCTGGGTCCGCGATCAACTGGCCAACGCGGTGCCGGAGGTGTTCCTGCCGATGCTCAAGGCGAAGGCGCCGCGATGGGGACGGATGGCGACGTCGATAGCGCCGCTGTTTCCATGTTACGTGTTCGCCAGGTTCGACCTTCAGCGGCAGTACTTCGAGGTGAAATATATGGCCGGGGTGCGCGCGATCGTGTCGGCGGGAATCGATCCGCTGGCGGTGCCCGCGGCGATAGTCGCGGAGATTCGACGCCGGGGCGTGGACGACGTGATCGAAATAGCCGACAAGCCATTCGGCACGGGCGAGCGGGTGGTCGTCGTTGACGGTCCGTTCCGGGGATTCGAGGCAATTTTCCAGCGTTATCTCTCCGGCGCGGAGCGAGTGGCGATTCTACTCAGCGCCGTGGAATCGGGCGGGCTGCGCGTAGTGCTGTCAGCCTCGGCGGTCGCCAAAGATAGCTGACAGATGCGGTCGCCGCGTGCACTCAAAATTATTCGCGCAATGCTGGCGGGCACGGCGCTCGCGTGCGCGGGCTGTTCCGCCAGTTCGCCGGGATTGGCGATACCTAAAATGCTGGGGCTCGTGGGACCGCCCAACCTGACGTCGTTTCTGGATGTGCGATTCGGCGATTCGTTCTATCGCGTGCAGAACAGGTTCCCATCCGGTGTGATGGAGACCGCTCCCTACGGCGCCGACACCTACCGATTAAACAATATCGAGGTCGATTCAATCCGCTACGAGCAGGTGAAGTACGAGTTCACGACCTACTCGGGCATGCAGCTCGTGATGGCGCGGTTCACGCCTGATTCGAGCGGGAAGGTACTCCAGAAGCTGATCCAGGCCGTCGGTCCGCCCAGCGAGCAAAACAGCTCCAAGGGCAGCGCTCCCGCCGACACGCAGGCGTTCTGGCAGCTTCCGCACGGCGAACGGGTCGTATTTGATGGTCCGAAGCGATTCGTCGCAATGTTGGGGCCGGGCGGTGGCCCACTCAAGCAAGACGCGATAGAAAACGAAGCACTCGACAGTCCGTAGGCGCAGATTGTCCGCAAAGGCAGGGCCTTCGCGTACGCATCAAACACGCGTCATCGTGCTTATGAGGATGAAGCTGCTTGACGTTCGTTTCATTAGCGTGTTATAACGTGCCTTCGGAGTACTCGGCAATATTAAACTAACCAGATTCGACTACTGCGGAGTCACGCGGAGGTCGCCGGGTGTGGTTAAGAATCTGGACGGGGGGCAGTCCAGTTTTGGCAAATGATGCCCAAGCCTGATAACGCGGGATGGCGGACGCATGCCCAAACGACACACAGATCAAAGCAGAGCCTGCTCGGCCATAACGAGTTTTGGCCCTTTCATTAGTCGGAAACTTAGCTATCATGACGGGGCTCAGACTCTGGCTGGCACCCGAGGTGGTCGCGTCAACCCTGGGGGGTCATACGATGCGTAGTACTAATAAACAACGAGTTCTAACAACGCTGCGAAGTCTGACCTTTCTGCTCGCGCTGGGTTTCCTATGCCCCTCCGTCGCAAGCGCACAAATGGGTAATTCCGGCGGCGGAGGGCTCGTCGGCACAGCGCTCGGGGGCGCCGGCGGCTTGGCCGGCTCCGGCAGCGCGGCAGGCGCGCAGAATGACGGCACCGACAGCGACTCCTCGCAGGGGGCATCGAGCAACGCGATGAATCGCGGATGCGTCGCGCCGGGTGACCCAAACGCGGTCAACTCCGGCCTGCCGTCGTGCGCAAATTCAGATGACAACAGTGATTCCGATCAGGCTGCCCAAGCCGGCCCGTCTACTCTTTCCGGCGGTTCGTCTCTTTCCGGGGGTCCGTCGGCGATCGGTGGTGGGCAGGGCTTCGGCAGCACGATCAATAAACAATCGATGGCTGCGGTCATCCAGCAGCTTGGAATTTCGTCCGACGAGCTCGGCAGCCTGAAAAGTGAAATGTCGTCGGGCGGTCTCAGCTCTGACGACATGCAGGAGCTATGTCTGCATTTCGCGGCGAAGCAGCTTGGCGCCGGTGACGTTGCCGGTATCGCAAAGTCGCTCGGCCTGGCGTTCACCGACCAGCAGATGTCGCAGCTGAAAAGTTGCACCGGGCTTGCGGGGCCAGGCGGATCGGACGAGGGGCCGTCCGGGGTGCAGATGGGATCGTCGTCGGGGGGAAGTTCGAATCAGCCGGTGTCATCGGTTGAATCGCAATTCCGCTCGCTCGATTCCGCCGCCGCGCTGGCCGCGCCGAGCACGCGCAATCTGCAGCAATTCGGCTACTCGCTGTTTGCCTCGCGCGTTTCGACCTTCGCTCCGCTGGGCAACGTTCCGGTCAGCGACGACTACGTGATCGGTCCCGACGATCAGCTCAAGATGCTGATGTGGGGACGAATCAACAACACGATTAATCTGACCGTCAGCCGCGACGGCGCGGTGAGTATTCCCGAGATTGGTCCGCTGCAAGTGGCGGGCTTGACCTTCGCGCAGGCCAAGAAGCTCATCGAGGATCGCGCCGGACAAATCACCGGCGTCAAAGTCGACGTCACGATGGGCAAGCTCAAGACCATCCAGGTGTTCGTGGTCGGCGAAGTCGCGCAGCCCGGCGCCTACACGGTGAGCGCGTTGTCGCACGTATCGAACGCGCTCGGCGCGGCCGGAGGAATCACCAAAATAGGCAGCCTGCGCAAGGTCGAACTTCGGCGCGGCAATCAGCTCGTCCGCACCATCGATCTTTATAGTTTGCTGCTCGCCGGCAACGAGCAGGGCGACGAGCAGCTGCAGCCCGGCGACGTGATCTTTGTGCCGGTCATCGGGCCGGTGGTTGGAATGGTCGGCGACGTGAAGCGTCCCGCCATCTACGAGCTCGGGAGCTCGGGCGAGGCGCTCAGCTCGGTTATCAAGCTCGGCGGCGGGATCAGCGCGTTCGGCTACTCGCAGCGCGTGCAGGTCGAACGGGTCGCCGAACATCAGAAGCGAATCGCGCTCGACGTTGATTTGAACGACATCCGCTCGCAGCACTTCGACATCCGCGACGGCGATCTGATCAAGATTTACCCGGTGCTGCCTGCGCAGCAGGACGTGGTGATTGTACGCGGCAGCGTCAATCGGCCGGGCAAGTTCGAATGGCATCAGGGAATGCGGGTCGCCGATCTGGTGGGACTCGCCGAAGGCGTCGCGCCGCATACTTTTTTCAAGTACGCGCTGATTCGCCGCAAAGAGGGCAAGGCCAAGACCGTGCGGCTGGTGCCGGTCGATCTCGGCGAAGCGCTGTCGGCCAATATCGGCGAGCCGCAGAACCTCATGCTCAACCAGGAAGACGAGTTGACCGTGTTCAGCGAATCGCAAATGAAGTATCTGCCGACCGTGCAGGTCTTCGGCGAGGTGCGCAATCCCGGCTACTACGTGATGAGCGAGGGCATGCACGTGAGCGACCTGCTTTACCTGGCGGGCGGCCTCAAGGACGACGCCTATCAGCAAGCGGCCGAACTCGCGCGCACCCAGGTGGTCAACGGCAGCCGCACCAGCCACACCTTCATGGATATCGATCTGCGCTCGGCCATGTCCGGCACGGACGAGCATAATCCGGTGCTCGAAGCGAACGATCAGCTGTTCGTGCGGCGCGCGTCGGACTGGCATCTGCCATGGGTAGTGATGGTTCGCGGAATGGTCGCGCGGCCCGGGCCGTACACGATTCATGATGGCGAAAGAATCGCGTCGGTACTCGAGCGCTCGGGCGGACTGCTGCCGGACGCCTATCTGCCCGCCACCGTGCTGATTCGACAGTCGATCAGACAGCTTCAGCAACAGCGCCTTGACGAGGCGCGCGCACGATTGCAGCAGTCGATCGTACGGATTCAGATGAATCCGGGTACGATTAGCCAGATAAGCCAGGCTACCGGCAACATGGCAGCAGCGCAGAATCCCGCCACCAGTCCGACCACGCTCAACGCGCTCGAGCAGGTGCTGACGGAAACCGAAGGCCAGCAAGCCCAGGGCCGCCTCGTCGTCCATATGCATCCGCTCAACGAGCTGGCCAATTCGCCGGATAACGTGGTGTTGGTCGATCAGGACCAGCTGACGATTCCGCGCCGTCCGGCGGCGGTGAATGTGCTCGGCCAGGTGTACAGTCCCAACGCGATCGTATATCGGCCGGGGCAGACCACGCGCGAATATCTCAATCAGGCGGGCGGCCCCAACGAAGGCGCCGACCCCGACCACATCATGGTTATCAAGGCCGACGGCTCGGTGATGACCGAAGATGGAATCAAAGCGAGCAAGCAATCCACGATGTTCCCGCTGTTGCCGGTGATATCGGGCGGCCTGATGACGGCGCGGCTCGACCCCGGCGATACGGTGTACGTTCCTGAGAAACTGATCTACGAGAACAAGATGGCGGAGACAGCGACGGTTACTCAGATCATTGCAAATACCGTGTCGTCGCTGGCCGTGATAGGAATATTGGCCGCGAGTCTGTAGGAGTCTGCCAGATACAACCGGTGGGGGTTCGGAAAACAATCGTCGCGGCCGCGCTGTCGCTCGCAATAATGGGCGCGACTGCGGCACAGGCGCAGCCGGGCCCGGCGGACGGGCGCTCGCGCGCGGACAATGATCGTTTGTTCCACGCCGCGGCCGAGCTCTACAGCCTCGATCCCGCGCTGCTGGCCGCGATTGCGAGCGTCGAGTCGGGCGGCAATTCAAATGCGGTCTCGCCCAAAGGCGCCCAGGGCCTGATGCAGCTGATGCCGGCGACGGCGAATCGCTTTGGGGTGCTTGACCCGTTCGATCCGGTCAGCAACACGCTCGGCGCCGTGCGGTTTATCAGTTATCTGCGCCAGTATCGCAACGACGGCGGCGCGGGGGCGACTTTGAGCCTGCCCGAGATGCTCGCGGCCTACAACGCGGGCGAGGGCGCAGTCGACAAGTACGGCGGAATCCCGCCCTATCCGGAGACCCAGCACTATGTGCGCAAGGTGCTGGTCGCGTATCTGTTCGGCGACAGCCGAAGCCCGCTCGCCGCACGCTTGGGCGCAGGCACGGCACCAGCAATCGATCCGGCGCCGCGACACATTGGTCCCAGGCGGGCAGTCGGCCATGCGCAGCCGGTCCTGATGCACCAGAAAAATCCGCCGGCAGATTTGATCGACCGGCTCACCGAGATCCAGCACCTGCGACAACTCGAGCTGGACCGTCAACAGACCGCCAGCCGCATCGGTGAACCTGATGGCCCTCGTTAGCACCGCACGATCCGCGCACCGCACAAACTTCGCGCTCATGCTGGCGGCGCTCGCGATCGCGTGGTTCGCCCGCCCGGCATTCGCTTCGACATACGCGGCTTACGTTCCGCTCGACAGCTCGATCTACGACGAGCTCGATACGTTGAACGATCTCGGATTCGCGGACAGCTACATTTCGGAAATCCAGCCCATCACGCGCGTCGAGGCCGCGCGCATCGCGGTCGAAGCCGAGTCCAAGCTGTCCGAAATGCAGGATCAGAGCGAACTCGCACGCAGTTGCATCAACGCACTGCGGCTCCAGTTGCCCGACGAAGTGCAATGGATCGAGCAGGACCACGAAGACAACCTGCCCACGATGTTCCATCCGGTCGAGCGCGTCGAGGGCCAGTACGTTATGTCGCAGGGCAAGCGCGATCAGATCGAGACCGGCAAGAGTGGACTCGACTACCAGGAAGGAACCCCGCTGCTGCCGAACAACGACAACCTCCCAACCAGCCAGGGGAGCAATGAAGTACTGCGGTGGTCGGGATGGACCGGGATTGGCGGCTTCATCACCGGCTACGGCGAAGGCGCGCTGGCGGGTCCGCTGAGCGACAGTCCGAGCCAGGCAAGCCGGGCGCAACTGTTGACGGGTGCGGTCGTGGTGAGTCTCGGCAACACGGCTATCTCCTTCGGGCAGGAGGAGATGTCATGGGGGGTCGGGCACTACAACCAACTTTCGCAGTCCAATAACGCTGCTCCGTTCCCGGCCTTGCGCATCCAGAATATTCATCCGGGCCATCTGCCCGGCATTCTGCGTTACCTGGGGCTGTATCGGTATCAGGCGTTCCTGGGTCAGCTCAACGCGGATCGAACGTTCGCGCGGCCGTGGCTCTCCGGCCAGGTGATTACCTTCAAAACACTGCCGTACCTGGAATGGGGCCTCGATCACGTGATCATGTTCGGGGGCAGCGGCAACGACAATTACAGTCCGCTGCAATTCGTCGGTGACCTGACCGGTCTTTCGACGGGAAATTCAGCGGGTGCCAACACCAACACGCGCTTCGGTGTCTTCGCCAAGGTGCGCATCCCGCAGTTGCGCAATACGCAGATTTATGGCGAGGAACTGGCCGAAGACTTTTTCCTGCCGTTCGGCAAGAGCATCGACTTCAAGCTCCCGTTCAAGGGACCGTCGTACGTTGCCGGAATCTATGTTCCGCAGGTCACGCTCGACGGGCGCACCACGGCGCGATTCGAATACACACTGACCGACAAAGAGTATTCGGTCCACAACGACTCGCTGTACTGGTCTTACCAGAACGCCCTGATGGGCAGTTCGCTGGGGCCGGGCGCGTGGCAGGTCGATTTCGAGATCGATCGATGGCTCAATTTCCAGTCGCGCATCGGCGTGGACGCTTTCTATACTCGTCGTGCGGCCGACATCGCGGCGGCGACCTTCGATCCGCTTGGACGTAATACCGAGACTGGTTACGGCGTCGCTTTTGACTTGCTCCACCTGCCACTGGAAATCAACCCGCTGGCGAATTCGCTCGGCGAGATGAAGGCGCGGGCGGGAATCGAATACGTGAGCGATATCAACTATTCCAACGAGAGCTCTATCCGCGCCCTTTTCCAGCTCAGTTTCGCGTTAACGCCCTCCTGGGGCGGCCTGGTCTGGCGCTAAACAGAAACGTCAGTCTCCGGCAAATTTATGGATCCTTCGGGAATCAACAGGCATTCGACTTCGTCCGCGGGCGCATCCGCTTCCGCTGCCGGCGCGCCCCGTGATCTCACCGAGGCGCAATATGCGATGCTGGAGCTGCTCCATTACGGCGGCCTGCTGCGTGCGCGATGGATCCTGATTGTAACCCTGACCATCGGCATCGGTCTGGGCTACGGCTTGTACATAAAATACATGACCGTGAAGTGGTATCGCGCGCAGGCCATCGTCACTCCGGTGCAGCCCGAAGAGGGTCTCTCAATGGGGACAGGAACCACCGGTGACATGGTTGATGGATTGGGAGGGGGAATCGCCTCGCTGCTCGGCGGCGGCGCCTCCGACACGATAATGCTGGCCGAGCGCTATACGGCGATCATGAACAGCTATGCGTTCACGACCGACCTGGTCAATAAGTATCATCTCGAGCACACCATCATCGGCGTCCAAAGCAAGAGTGCTCCGACCGTGACGAAGTGGTCGATCCATATGAAGATTGCGGATCGATTCAGCACCGAATACGACTTCAAGAGCGGCAACCTGACCCTGTACTTCCTGGATCCGTCGCCTGCCGAAGCGCAGCGCGTGCTCGGATTTTACCTCGACAGCCTGCGCGACAAGCTGCGCAACGAGGAAGTGCAAGCGGGAGCCAGCGCGGCCGCTTCGCTGGAGGAGGAGGTCCGCAAAACTTCCGACGCGCTTTTGCAGACTCAACTCTACGAGCTGATGGCGCGGCAGATTCAGCGCGAGAAACTCGCGCAGGTGCAATCCGACTTCGCGTTCAAGGTCATCGAACCTCCGGTCGTGCCCGACAATTATTACTCGCCCCAGGCGCGCCAGAAGGCGACGCTGGCCGCCTCGATCACCTTCGCGCTCATCTGCACATGGATTCTCGGGTCGGATTTCATCCGCCGCGCCAAAGCGCAGCTCGAAGGCCTGAATCAAGTGACCGACGAGCCCGCATCGACGCTTGACGACCCGTCGCCTCGCCCCGACGATAGCGAGACATTGCATCCCCGCTTTGTCCGCAATCTTCGCCCCAAGGTTTGACGCCGCATCGCGGCTCACGATCGGTTCGCGGCCCCGCGGGATTTCCTCCTACTTTAGTTGACAACTTCAGGCGGACGCATCCAACTCGCAATGCCGCCAGCTATGCACTCGGCACGCATTCGATGATTCTGGGCGTTTTCACAGGTCTCACCGAGCACGGCGGTATCCAGCGTTATGGACGCCACGCCGCCGCGGTTATCGCGACGTTGGCGCGCAGCCGCGGCGAGGATTATCGGTTCATGGGCCTGAACGACTCCGTGGGCCAGCATGAAATCGAGGCCGCCGGCGCCAGCTTTCCCGTCACCGGATTTGCGCGCAACAAGCTCGCGATGACTCGCGCCGTGATGGCGCGCGCGCGCGGGGTTTGGCTCGCTTATTTCAATCATCCGAATCTGGCGCCGCTGGGACTGGTGATACGCGCGCTCAATCCGGCGGCGCGCTACATCGTCAGCACCCATGGCACGGAGGTCTGGGAGCCGCTGCCGCGCGTGCGCGCCCTTGGGCTTAGATGCGCGGATCGGGTCACAGCGACGGCAGAGTTCAACGCGGCCAAGGTGGTGGCGCTCCAGCGTGTCGGGCGGGAAAGGATCGCGATCGTCCCGTGCGCCCTCGACCCGGAATTCGCGCCTCCGAAAGGCGTCGCGTCACCGCGGCCGCATCCGGGCGAGCCGCCCATTGTGCTGACCGTGTCGCGCCTGATGAGCGCCGAGCACGGCGAATACAAGGGCATCGACACGGTGATCGAGGCGCTCCCCGAGGTCCTGGCGGCGTTTCCCGGCGTTCGCTACGTGGTAGTCGGCGACGGCGATGATCGTCCCCGTCTCGAGCAGCTCGCGCACCGCTGCGGAGTGGATCAGCACGTGACATTCGCCGGCTCGGTGGACGCCGCCGCGCTGCGCGCATTCTACGCGGCGTGCGAAATTTTCGTGATGCCAAGCAGGACGGAAGGCTTCGGCATCGTCTTCCTGGAAGCGATGGCGCTCGGAATCCCGGTGGTCGGCGGCAATCATGGTGGAACGCCCGAAGTCTGGGCGGACGGAACGGCGGGTTTCCTGGTTGACCACGGCGACGCCCACGCGCTGGCCGGCCGCTTGAGGCTTTTGCTGGGCGATGCCGATCTGCGGGCGCGGATGGGCGCCGCGGGACGCGCGCTGGTCGCGACCAACTTCAGCTTCGATCGCTTCCGGCAGAACTTCGGGGCGCTGCTGGTCTGATGCCGCGCGGCCGGCGGCATCCCGCGATGAAAGCGCCGTACCGCGTTGCGTGCCTGGTCAGCCATCCGATCCAGTACCAGGCGCCGCTGTTCCGCTATCTGGCGGCGCGTCCGGGCATTGAACTGACGGTTTTTTTCCTGAGCGATTTCTCGATCCGCGCCTATCGCGATTCGGGCTTTGGCGTGAGCGTGAAATGGGATGTGCCGCTGCTCGACGGCTACCGCCACGATTTTCTGCCGCATCTGGGTTCGGGAAGCGGACTTTCCTTCTGGCGGCCGTGGACGTTCGGGATGCGCACGCGGCTTCGACGCGGGCGATTCGACGCGTTGTGGGTCCACGGCTACGCGCATCGCGGATGTATCGCGGGAATCGCGGCGGCGAAGTCCCTGGGCATCCCGGTAATGCTGCGCGGCGAGTCCAATCTGCTCAGCGAGACCGATGACGCGCTGAAGCTGCGCCTCAAGCGTATCGCGATGCCGGCGCTGCTGCGGACGATTGACGCGTGGCTGGCGATCGGGCGCCTCAATCGCGAATACTATCTTCATTACGGCGTCGAAGCCGGCCGAATTTTTTCGATGCCTTACGCGGTGGACAACGAATTTTTTCGCGCCGCGGCGGATCAAGCGCGGCCGCGCCGCGAACGGCTGCGCGCCGAGCTTGGATTGCATCCGGGGCGCGCGGTGATTCTGTTCGCTTCGAAGATGCAGCCGCACAAGCGCGCCGGCGACCTGCTCGAGGCATACGCGCGAATGTCGCCCGACGGAGCCGCCGAGCCCGCGGCCTGCCTGGTCTTCGCCGGCGACGGCGAGGAGCGAGCCAAGCTCGAACGCCGCGCGCGCGCGCTGAAGTGGAACTCGATCCGCTTCATCGGCTTCAGGAACCAATCCGAACTTCCCGCCTTGTACGATCTATCCGACGTATTCGTGCTGCCCTCCGAGCACGAGCCGTGGGGGCTGGTGATCAACGAAGTAATGAACGCGGGCACGCCGGTCGTCGTGAGCGATCGCGTCGGCGCGGGGCCGGATTTGGTCGAGGACGGCGTCAATGGATTCGTGTATCCGGCGCGCGACGTCGCGGCGCTCGCAAATCGGCTGCATCGGATGATCGACAACCCCGAGGATCGCGCCGCGATGGGCGCGCGCGCTCTCGAAAAAGTTGCGCATCTTGGCTTCGACGCGGACCGAGACGGCTTGCTGTCCGCGCTCGATTCGATTGTCGGGAAGGGGTGACCCCTTCACCCAGTGTTAAGGCCGCGCTCCGTTGTCGCGCGCGGCCCCTGCCAACGGCTAAATGCTGCGCTGCCGTCGCCACGAGCAGGTCTGAGCCCTGCCAGGACCGGGTAAGGGGAGCAGTGGTGGGATTGTCGGAGCGATGAAGGACGCTGTTAGAGTTTCCCGGATGCCATGATTCGCGGCCGGACCAAATGCCCGCTCGATCCGTTCCTGGTCGCGAATCTGGTCTGCCCGCGCGATCACATCGACCTCGACGCGGCCGGCGACGTGCTCGCTTGCGCCCAGCAGCATCGCTATCGCGTGGTTGGCGATATCCCGGTGATGTTGCTGGACGACGTGCCGCAGACGCTCGGCGTCGCATCCGATTCGCTGCGCGCCGTCAGCGACGATGCTGAACCGCCAACCGCATCAGCTGCGCCGCCGCCGGCTATCGGGGTTGACCCTTACGTGCAGAGCGCGATCGCCGCGACGGGAGGATATTTGTACGCGGGGCTAATCGGATCGCTCACCGAGTATCCAATCCCCGAGATGCGCCTGCCGCGCTCCACCGGACCCGGCCAGTACCTCCTGGATATCGGATCGAACTGGGGCCGCTGGTGTATCGCGGCGTCGCGACTCGGTTACGAACCGGTTGGAATTGATCCCGGTCTCGCGTCGCTTCAGGCAGCTTCACGAGTCGCCAGGCAACTCGGCGCAAAGGTGCGCTTCGTCGTAGGCGACGCGCGCTATCTGCCGTTTCACGATTCAGTTTTCAGCGTCGCGTTTTCGTACAGCGTATTGCAGCACTTCGCAAAGCCGGACGCCGTGCGCGCATTCGGCGAGGCCGGCCGCGTGCTGATGCCGGGCGGGCGCGCGTTGATCCAGATGGCGAATGTTTACGGCTTGCGCTGCCTCTACCATCAGGCGCGACGCCGCTTTCGCGAACCCGCCGGGTTCCAGGTTCGCTATTGGACACCGCGCGAACTGCGCCTGGCCGCATCGCGGGCGATCGGGCCGGCTACGATTTCAGTCGATGGCTACTTCAGCCTCAATCCGCAGCATTCCGACCTGCGCATCCTGCCTGCGCGATATCGCCTGATCGTGCGTGCGTCCGATGCGTTGCGCGCCGCCAGCGAGCGTGTGCCGGCGATGCTCCAGTTTGCCGACAGTATCTACCTGAGCGCTTTGAGGCCGTGAAAGGAGAAATTAATTAAATGCGGAACCCACCATGGGTTCCGCACCTCCTTGGGCAGGGCTGAGCCCTGCACCGCAGTGAGAAGACGTGAGAATCTGCGCAGCGCATCTTTTCGCGACTACGCAATGGAAGAACGGCAGGCGTGCGGGCTTCGCCCTGTTAGAAGAGGTTAAGGGGAAGCTTGGTTGCTCTTTTTTTGTGTCATTCTAGAGCGAAGCGAAGAATCCCGGATCCGGGTTCCTTCGCTACGCTCAGGATGACGGAAAAGAGAAATGGGAGAGGAATTTGGAATTTGGACCCGCACCCGACGCTCGACGACTCGCGTCGGCCTCGCCCTGTCAGGGCGGTGCCACGGGCACGCGGCAAAGGAAAAGATCCGGGATTCTTCGCTGCGCAGACTCCGCTCTGAATGACAGAAAAGGAAGGAACCGGGATTCTTCGCTTCGCAGACTCCGCTCTAGAATGACAGAAAAGGAAGGATCCGGAATTCTTCGCTACGCAGACTCCGCTCTGAATGACAGAAAAGGAAAGATCCGGGATTCTTCGCTTCGCAGACTCCGCTCTGAATGACAGAAAAGGAAGGAACCGGGATTCTTCCCCTTCGGCAGCGCTCAGGGCTTCGGCTCAATCACAGCGACTTTCGCTCTAGAATGACACGGGCTGCCGTTCGCTTTTTTCCGTTATCGTGAGCGCAATGAAAACTTTGCACCTTCCGTTCTGCTTCTACCCTGATCCGGTTGGTGGCACCGAGATATACGTCGAATCGCTGGCTACGTGCCTGCGTAAGCTGAACGTTGAGGCGGAAATCGCGGTTCCGGCGCCTGATCAGCGTTCATATCGATACAATGACCTGACGGTGCATCGATTCGCGACCGGTACTCCGAGCTTGGCCGATTTATATGGCCTTGGGGATCCGGTTGCGGCACAGTCGTTTGCAAAGGTCCTTGAGTCTTGCGCACCCGATGTCGTACACCTGCATTCCTGGACCGCCGGGGTGTCAATCCGGGTATTGCGCATCGCCAAAGCCGCGGGTATCCCGGTCGTGTTCACCTATCATACGCCCACTGTCAGTTGCGTCCGCGGAACCCTGTTGCGCTGGGGAATCGAGCAATGCGATGGCGACCTGGAGTCATCGCCATGCGCCGCTTGCATGCTTCACGGCAAAGGACTTAGCCGCCCACTCAGCATTGCATTAGCCAGTCTGCCGGTCGCGATAGGCGAACGGATCGGCAAGCTCGGGCTGGAAGGAAGACTGATGACGGCGGTGCGCGCGTCGGAACTTATACATCTGCGCAAAGACGCGCTAACGGGTCTGTTCGACGAAGCTGACGCATTAGTCGCGGTGTGCAACTGGGTTTACGATTTGATGCTGCGAAATGGCGTGGACAAGTCGAAGCTGACAATCTCGCATCATGCATTGCGCAACTCGCCGCAACTGAACTATCCAGGCGAACCGCGAAGGGCTGGTGACGATATCCGCATTGCCTTCCTGGGCAGGCTGGCGCGCGAGAAGGGTATCGATATTCTGCTCGCGGCGATGCGGCGAATCAGCAGCCCCCGGCTCAAGCTCGATATATTCGGCATCGCAAATGACAGCGAAGCGCAGTCCGTCAAGCAAACAGTGGTGGACGCAGCCGATCAGCGCATCCGGCTGCTCCCGCCCTTTGCCAACGTGAATGCGATATCCGAACTTCGCGGATACGATTGTCTCGCCGTCCCCTCGCAATGGTTGGAGACCGGTCCGCTGGTAGTGCTGGAGGCATTCGCCGCGGGTATTCCGGTCATTGGTTCCAACCTGGGTGGAATCGCGGAACTTGTGGAGCACGAGAAAAACGGGTTGCTGGTCGAGCCTGCTTCAATCGAGGCCTGGGTCGCGGCGTTGAATCGATTGCTAACGGAACCCGGGCTGCTGCCCCGGCTTCGACTTGGGATCCCGAAGAGTCGAACGATGGAGCAAGTCGCCGGCGAGATGTTAACCGTGTACCGCAAGCTCGCGCCCACGGTTGCGCCGTTGGCCAGCCTGGAGAATCGCCCGCAATGAAAGTGTCGGTCGTGATTCCCACCTATAACGACGAAGGCACGATTGCGGCCACGGTGGAGAGCGCGCTGGCGCAGCGGTTCGACGGAGCGTTCGAGGTGATCGTCGTCAATGACGGATCGACCGACGGCACGCGCGGGATACTGGCAAAATTCGGCGATCGGATCCGGGTGATCGATCAAAAGAACTCGGGCGTGTCGGCGGCGCGCAACGCCGGTATCAGAGCGGCGTCGGGCGAATATATCGCGCTGCTGGACGGCGACGATGCCTTTACCGAGGACAAGCTTCAGAAGACGGTGCCGGTGCTCGATGAAAATCCGGCGTGCGTGGCGGTGGCTTCGAACGTGATCGGGGTGGACGGCGCGGGCAGGGTCGTTTCGTACCCGGTTACGCCGGAATTCCGGCATTCACCGACGCTCGACGAGATGCTCGATCGGCTGTGGGCGTACCTGCCCAGCGCGTGCGTCATCCGGCGCGAGACGCTGGTGGCGATCGGCGGCTTTTCGGAAGAATTCAAACCGGAACATTACGCCTGCGAGGACACTTTCATTATGCTGCTGGTGCGCGAGCGCGGTGAAATTCGGTACGTGCCCGAGACGCTGGTCCGGTACCGTTACCGGGAATTTCGCGAACATCTCGCCAACCGGCTGCGCAGCCGGCGCCTCGAGATCGATTCAGCGCAGGCATTTCGCGAGTTCGAGCGCCGCTACGAGGCAAACCTCATCCTTGCGCGATTGACGCTGGAGCATTTCGGCGCTCGCGGCCGTAAACTTGCAGCCTTGGCGATCGATAGCGTCGCACGCGAACTGATCGGAGTCGGGTTGATGGCGATGTACGAGGGCGATCGCACGCTTGCCCGGCGATGCTACCGCGCGTCGATTCGCTATAATCCGCGGATGCTGAAGACCTATTTCCGGCTGGGGTGGGCGATGCTGCCCGCCAAAGTTGCGGAAATGCTGTCGCCGATGCTTCCGCATGGGTTGCGGCGCAGCCTGTCAGGCCCGCCGGTTTTCGAGGAACGCCCGCAATGAAAGTGTCGGTCGTGATTCCCACCTATAACGACGAAGGCACGATTGCGGCCACGGTGCATAGCGCGCTGGCGCAGAAGTTCGAGGGCGGGTTCGAGGTGATCGTCGTCAACGACGGCTCGACCGACGGCACGCGCGGGATACTGGCAAAATTCGGCGATCGGATCCGGATGATCGATCAAGAGAACCTGGGGGTGTCGGCGGCGCGCAACGCCGGTATCAGAGCGGCGTCGGGCGAATACATCGCGCCCTTGGACGGCGACGATACGTGGACGGAGGACAAGCTTCAGAAGACGGTGCCGGTGCTCGACAAAAATCCGGCGTGCGTGGCGGTGTATTCGAACGTGATCGTGCTGGACGGCGCGGGCAGCGAACTTTGGTGCTGTGTTCCACCCGAATTCCAGCATTCGCCGACGCTCGACGAGATGCTCGATCGGGTGTGGGTGTATCTGCCCAGCGCGACCGTCATCCGGCGGGATACGCTGCTGGCGATCGGCGGATACTCGGAGGAATTCGCGGCGGGACATTACGGCTTCGAGGACACTTTCATTATGCTGCTGGTGCGCGAGCGCGGCGGAATCATGTTCCTGCCTGAGACGCTGGCGCGGCGCCCGTTCAGGGAATTCGCCACAAAGTACGCCAACCGGCTGCGCAGCCGGCGCTTCGAGATCGATTCGGCGGAAGCATTCAGCGAGTTCGAGCGCCGATTCGAGGGGAGCACTGTCTTTGCACGACTGGTGCGCGAGCACTTCGGCGCTCGCGGCCGCAAAATTGCAAAGTCGGCGGTCCATGGCGCCGCGAGCGAGTTGGTCGGAGTCGGGTTGATGGCGATGCACGACGGCAATCGCGGGTTCGCGGGGCGATGCTACCGCGCATCGATTCGCTACAGACCGCTGATGTTGAAGACCTATTGCCGGCTGGGATGGGCCATGCTTCCCGGCAAAGTTGCGCAGCGCCTCTCCCCGATGCTTTCGCCGGGGCTGCGGCGCAGCCTGACAGGTCCTCCGGTTTTGGAAGAACGTCCGCAATGAAAGTGTCGGTCGTAATTCCCACCTATAACAACGAAGGCACAATTGCGGCCGCAGTGGAGAGCGCGCTGGCGCAGAAGTTCGAGGGCGGGTTCGAGGTGATCGTCGTCAACGACGGATCGACCGACGGCACCGCCGAGGTCCTGCGCGGCTTCGGCGATCGCATCAAGGTGGTCGCGCAGCCCAATCGCGGGTGCGCAGCCGCAAGAAACGCCGCGGTGCGAAACTCAGCAGGAAAATACCTGGCGTTCCTCGATGCCGACGACGAATGGCTGCCGGAAAAGCTCGCGAAGACCGTATCGACGCTCGAGGGCGACTCAAATTGCGGGCTGGCCTATTCGGACGCCGCGCTGGTGGATTCGCGCGGCGTGCCCAGGAATCATTCGTATATTGCCGCGGGGTATTCCCGCGAGCCTTCATTGGACGACCTGCTGCGTGAGTGGTGGTGGATCCTGCCGAGCACAGCAGTGATGCGCCACTCGATCTACGATCGCTGTGGCGGTTTTGCCGAAGAATTCGGGCCGCGCGACTACGGCGGCTCCGACGTCCTGATGTGGATACGGGCGCGAGACCGCGCGCCCTTCCACTTCATTCGCGAGCAGCTCGTCCGCTATCAGCTAGCCGATCCCGTGGCCCATCTCGCGAAGCGGATTCCAAACTTCCCTGGAGGACCGAACGACGGCGGACCAGACATCCGCGCTCGGTCGCTGGTCCATGGAGAGGAGATTCTTATTCGCCTGGTCCGCCGCGAGTATGGCCGCAGAGCGCGAGGCCTCATTAGCAATCACCGCACAAAACAGGCCGAGATGCTGACCGTCGCGGGGATGCTGGCGATCAATCAGGGCAACGCGCGCTTTGCGCGCGACTGCTACCTCGAAGCGCTGAAGCGGCGACCGCTCCAGTTGAAGCTGCCGTTTCGACTGGCGTGGACCTTGGTCCCGTCCTCGCTCGCCCGTCCGATCGCAGCGGTGCTGCCGCGGAGGATTGCGCGCGCTCTGTGCGGTCCTCCAGCGATTTGAGCGCGGTGTTATCCGCCACCGCCAGGTTGGTGGCACTTAGCAGCCTACTTGTGGATCAAACACGTTGAATCATTCAAACCGTTCAAACCCTGGTGGCTACCAAGCGGCAAATATGAGCAGGCAAATGGCTGGAGGCACGCTTGGGCCGGACGTTCCTAAACCCTTGCCTAAAGCCTTGCCTAAAATCGTGCAGAAGGCTGCGGAATACAATCTAACGGAACACTGCAACCTGAGATGCGCAGGTTGCAGTCATAGCTCGGAGCTTTTGCCGAAGAAATTTGCCGAGGTGAAGGAATTTCAACGCGACTTAGCCGTGCTTTCGCAGGTGCTGCATCTTAATGAGTTGAGACTCTTAGGGGGCGAGCCCTTGTTGCACCCCGATTTGCTGGAGTATCTGCGATGTGCGCGCGCGAGCGGGCTTGCAGAAGAGATAACCTTGAGCACCAACGGCCTGCTCCTGCATCGCTGCGATCCGGCGACATTTGAGCTGATTGATCGGTTGCGGGTCAGCCTTTACCCCGGTGTCAGGCTCCGAGTTGAAGAGCGTGAGCTCGAATCCTTATCGAGAAGATATAACTTTAAGCTGGAGCTTAAAAGAGTTGACAGCTTCAGAGTTACCACGCTCAACAGCCGCCATCGGGATGCCAGCTTGGTGCGGCGAATCTTCAGGCAGTGCGCCTTGGCGCATGACTGGAGCTGCCACACAGTTCATCAAGGTTACTACTTCAAATGTTCGCCGGCTCCTTTTCTGCAAGGCCGAATGGCGCTCAGAGGTGAGTCGGTCCTGAACCGCGATTTAGACGGGGTGAGGATTCATGACAACCCGCGACTCAGAGAAGAGTTGGAAGCCTACTTGCGCGACGAGGAACCGCTCGAGGCGTGTTACTATTGTCTCGGCTCGTCCGGACGCAGGTTTCCTCATCGACAGTTGAATAGCAAAAAATTGCGCGAAGAGATTGACCGGAGCGGGAAACTGCGCGACCCACCGGCAGACCCGCAGCGGCACGTCAGAGGATACCATGCGTGGGCGCGGCTGATGCACGAGCGATTCGGCGCTCGCGCCCGCAGCCTTGCGGACTATGCAATCGATTCGATAGCGCACGAGCAAGTGGCCATGGGAATGATGGCGATGCATGAAGGCGATCGCAGGTTCGCGCGGCGATGTTACCTGAGCTCGCTCCGCAACCGGCCGTTGAAGCTGAAGACCTACGTTAGGCTGGCGTGGGCGACTGTGCCGGCGAGCGTCACGCAAATGCTGTCACCGATGCTCGCGCCGGGGCTGCGGCGCAGCCTGTCAGGTCCGCCGTTTTTGGAAGAACGTCCGCAATGAAAGTGTCGGTCGTGATTCCCACCTATAACAACGAAGGCACAATTGCGGCCACGGTGGAGAGCGCGCTGGCGCAGCGGTTCGAGGCCAAGTTCGAGGTGATCGTCGTCAACGATGGATCGACCGACAGCACGCGCGGGATACTGGCAAAATTCGGCGATCGGATCCGCGTGATCGATCAAAAGAACTCGGGCGTGTCGGCGGCGCGCAACGCCGGCATCAGAGCGGCGTCGGGCGAATATATCGCGCTGCTGGACGGCGACGATACGTGGAATGAAGACAAGCTTCAGAAGACGGCGCCGGTGCTCGATGAAAATCCGGCGTGCGCGGCGGTATTCTCGGATGTGATGCAGGTGGACGGCGCGGGCAAGGAATATGGAACCTGGGTTTCACCCGAATTCCAGCATTCGCCGACGCTCGACGAGATGCTTGAGTGGCCGTGGCCGAACCTGCCCAGCGCGACCGTCATACGGCGGGAGACGATCATGGCGATCGGCGGTTTCTCGGAGGAATTCGGCCGTCGCGGATACGGCGGCGAAGACACGTTCGCGGCCCTGCTGGTGCGGGAGCGGGGCGAAATTCACTTCGTGCCGGATAAACTGGTGCGCTACCGGCTTTCGGACTTTAACGGGAATTTGGCCAAGCGGATCCGCTCGCGCGACAGCAACCAAAGCGGGATCGATCAGTTCGAAGAGCCGGAGCGGCTGAGCGACGGGCTTTTGATTTTTGCACGACTGGTGCGCGAGCATTTCGGCGCTCGCGGCCGCAAACTTGCAGAATGGGCGATCGATAAGCTCGCGAACGAGCTGATCGCAGTCGGGATGACGGCGATGCACGAGGGCGATCGCACGCTTGCGCGGCGATGCTATCGCGCGTCGCTTCGCTACAGACCGCTGATGTTGAAGACTTATTTCCGGCTCGGGTGGGCCATGCTTCCCGCCAAAGTTGCGGGAATGCTGTCCCCGATGCTTCCGCCGCGGCTGCGGCGCAGCCTGTCAGGTCCGCCGTTCCATGGCTTGCCGGATCGCCCGCAATGAATCGGAAATCATGAACATCCTGGAACGAGCCAGCGCTGCGCCTGAGATCAGAAACGGCGCATGGCTAACTCGACGCAGATGGGTCGATAAGTCGATATCAAGAGGAACGCGCTGATGCCGCTTGCAGGGCGCATGCTTCGAGCAGTGCGATTGCACCGACCGGCGCTCTGGTGTTACTGGAGGTGCCGCCATGCAGGCGAGTATCTGCAGAGCCTGGGCGTAGCACGCGGGCTGATCGCTATGTTTGTACTGCGCACCCGTCCGGGAGCGTCCGGTCGCACGCTGGGACTACTGATTCCGGGTTCTCGAAGACCATTTTTCCTGCGAGGCGGAACCGCCGATGTCAGGGTGTTCCGGCAGATTTTTATGGAACGGCAATACGATGTGGAGGTCTCGCCCGAGCCGCGCCTCATAATCGATGCAGGCGCCCATATTGGGTGCGCGAGCGTGTTCTTTGCTTGCAGGTACCCGCAGGCCACCATCCTGGCAATAGAACCAGAGGCGGCCAACTTCGAGATGCTGCGCAGGAATGCCGCCCCTTACCGCAACATCGTGCCGATCCGCGCGGCCATATGGGGACGGCCTGACGTTCTTGCAATCGCAAATCCAAGCGATGAATCGTGGCGATTTCAGACTCGGCAAGCAACGGCAGCCGAGGTCGATACCGTGGTCGGGATCACGATTGAGGAGCTGCTAAGATGGACGGGCGCACCCTTGATCGACATACTCAAGATCGACATCGAAGGGGCTGAAAAACAGCTGTTCTCCGCCCCGTGTGATCGTTGGCTCGGCCGGGTATGTGCGATGTTCGTCGAACTGCACGACCGTTTTGAGCCTGATTGCGGGGAGGCCCTTCGGCGGGCCACGGCGCCCTACGGTTTCGTCGAATCGCAGCGGGGCGAAGACGTTATCCTGCGGCGCGACTGTACGATGGAGATCAACCGCCATCTCGAAGGGAGAGGCAATGTTTGGGACGCCCCCATTTGATCCTCACCGACCATCGCCTCGCATACTACTATCGCCAGAACCTCATGATGTTTGCCTCCGACGAAGGCGCGGTAGCGCATCCGCCTTGGCGGCGTACTCCGGGGCGCTTGAAACCCTCGGCCTCGAATGGGGCCACGCCCCGGTCCACGAGCTGGCTCTAAGTGACCGCGCGATTCTTTTGCGCGCGCCCGATGCTTTCGCCGCGGCTGCGGCGCAGCCTGTCAGGTTCACCGTTTTTGGAAGAACGTCCGCAATGAATCGGCAATCATGAACATCCTGGAACGAGCCCGTCTTCTACCCGGTTAACTCATGACCAACGCCGTCGCCGCGTCTCACACGCCGGGTCTTCCCGGACGCGCCAATACCCAAAGCCGCGAGCCGCGTGGCGAGCTGATTCGATGGTTTTCGAAACCGGCGACTGCGCTTGCGCTCATCGTCGTGTCCGGCGCGGCGCTGCGAATCCTAAAAATCACCGACTACAGCCTCTGGGGTGACGAGGGCTTCAGCGCCGCTATCGTGATGCAGCCGTGGCGCCCATTTTGGCTGTCGATACTTTACGAGCCATGGACCGCGTTTTACTTCGTGCTCTTGAAACCCTGGACGCTCTGTTTTGGGACCGGCGAGGTGGCGCTGCGCTCGTTGTCGGTAGTGTTGGGCCTCGTGGCTATCGTGGCGATCTATTATCTCGGTGAGCGGCTCTTCAGCCGCCGGGCAGGATTGATCGCGGCCGCGATGACCGCCGTCAGCCCGGTGCAAATCTGGTATTCCCAGGAGGTGCGCGGCTATTCGCTCTATGTACTTCTGAGCGCCCTGTGCTGGCTCGCGTTTCTGGCGGCTCTTCACAATTCCCGGCCGCGAAATCTGAGCATATGGTCCGTGCTGATGGTGCTCATGGGTTATTGCCATTTTATTGGATTGGGCATTATCCCCGCGCAATGGGTCTGCATCGCGATTCGGCGTCCCGATTTATCCTCCGTCAAGCGCCTCGCTCTGGCGACCGCGGCCGCCGCAGTCGCTTTGGCGCTAATTCCGATTTTCATGGTGACGCTGAACTCCGGACAGGCAGGCTGGATTGCTCCGCTTTCATGGGCGGAGATCGCCGATGTTTTCGTGACAGTCTCAGGTGGGCTTCACGGCAATGCCGGTGCGATTTTCTGCCTGACTTATGTCCTGCTTCTGATCTGGGCCTTTCTCGGGTCATTTCAAAAGGGCAACGATCGGTCAGGATGGGAGAGTTGCGCATTTGCGTCAGCCGGATTTCTGGTTCCGATCATGGCAACGATTGCGGGCGGGTTTTTCGTGCCGATGCTGATGGGGCGGTATCTCCTGCTTTGCTTTCCGCCTTTCGTAGTACTCGCCGCGCAAGGCCTTTTGACTGTTCGCCCGCGGAAGGCAGCGCTCATCGTGGTCGCCGCACTTGTCGCCTTGACCGCGTGGGAACTGCGCGACTCCTACAATTTAGAATCACGGGATGACTGGCGCAGCACGGCTCAATACGTGATGAGGCACGGCCAACCCGGCGACGCTGCGATTTTCGTCACTCCGGAGTGCCGCTACGCGTTCCAATATTACGCCGCACGAGAACCAAACACTGCTGCCTTCCCCGTTATACTGGGCGAGAACCGCGACCTCGTGGACGGGATTCGAATCGTGACGAATCGGTTCCCGTCCTATACCAGCGGCGTGCTGGGGAAGGTCGGTTCACTCCCGAAGAGTTACCGTCGCATTTGGCTCATGAAGCCGGGCAGTATTGATCTCGATCCGCGCGACCCGAACAAACGGGAATCCGTGCAGTTGGCTGCCGCGCTGGCGCACGAATACCGGACCCATCCTCCAGTCATCTTCAACGGAGTATCGGTGTGGCTCTACGACACGCCCGATGCTTCCGCCGCTGCTGCGGCGCAGCCTGTCAGGTCCGCCGTTCCACGGCTTGCCGCAGCGCCCACAATGAATCGGAAATCATGAACATCCTGGAACGAGCCGGCGCTGCAATCCGTCACGCACCGGGGTTGGAACATGCCGACTGGCTGTGGGACCGGATCCGGCCTGCGTACGATCGGATGCTGGCGACAATTGCGCGTGGTCACGGCCTGGAACGGGTGATCAATGGCACTGACACGATCCGCCTGAGCCCGCAGTCGCGTGGGTTCGTTGCGCAAGAGTATGAACCGGCGGTCTGGGGCCGCGTGATGCACGAAGTCAGGACGGGCGACCAGGTGGTGGAAGTCGGCGCAAGTTTTGGACTCTACGCGCTGGCGTTCGCGGGACGAGTCGGGGAGGCGGGCCATGTCACGGCGTTCGAACCCGATCCTCAGAGTGCCTCGGCTCTGGAAGCCAACGTCAGAGTCAACGGCTGGCAAGACAGAATAACCGTGATCAGAGCCGCGGTCGGCCAGCGCAGCGGACAAGTCCGCTTTGCCGCGGCGCGGGGAATGGAATCGCGAATCGAGACGCGTTCGGATTCGGGCGACGGCGTGATTACGGTGCCGCTTGTCACGCTCGACGGGCAGCTGGCCGGCGGGAGAATCGATGTCATGAAAATCGACGTCGAGGGCTTCGAGCAGCAGGTTATCCAGGGTGCGCGAACGATCCTGACTGAACAGCATCGGCGTCCCCGGGCGATCCTGCTGGAAGTGCATCCTTTCGCGTGGGCGGAGACGGGCACGACCAGCGCGAGCTTTCTCGGCCTGCTGGATGAATTGGGCTTCAAAGTCGAGGATATGGGGGGCGCCGCGGTTTCGAGCATCAGCGAATACGGGCACGTGATCGCGCTTCGGAAATGAAACCCCGATTGCTTATCACGATATACGCGAATCCGGATTATTATCCGCCGACAGTGTATGCAGTTCGGATACTAAGTAGCTATTTCACGATACACATTCTTTGCCGGAACATGGCCGAGCCGATTGAAGAATGGCCCGCCGATGTGACTATCGAGCGATTCGGCGCGTACGCGTCGCCGCGCGAAAAAGAAGCGGCGAGCGCGGGTGCAAAGCTGATCGAATATGCGAAATTCATCGCGCGGACGCGCGCGCTGGTCAAGCAGATGCAGCCGGCGATTGTCTATTCGTACGACCCGCACGCGTTGGTCGCAAGCATTGTCGGGCGGATGGGCGGGAGAGCGACGCCGCTGATATTTCAGCTCCACGAGTTGCCGGAGACGGCGAGTCTCTCGTGGACCTCGATGCAAACGTGGGTCGTAAAGGCGGCGTTAACCGGCACCAAGTCGGCAGATGCAGCAGTGTTTCCGGAAAAGTATCGCGCCCGCCACTGGCTAACGGCTGCGGGAGACTCGCGCGCGCCGATAATCGTGCCGAATTGTCCCGGTCGGAGTTACTATCCCGGGCCGGCAGATTGGAACGAGACGATCGCGATGAGATATCGCGCGCGGGAAGTGGTTTACGTCGGCTACGCGAGCGCCGCCAACGGCCATCTGGAGGGACTGCGTGCGCTAGCGATGACGGACGGCAGCATTCGGATGCGGGTGATCGGCGGCTATCTTGCCGAATTCGAGGCGAGCTTCAACGCGCTCGGACGCGAGCTTGGCGTCACGGATCGAGTGCGGCTGGACGGATGGCTGGCGCTTGATGAGTTGCGAGCGCGGGCTTCCCGCGCGTCGGTGGGACTCGCGCTCCACAAACCGGCGACGAAGAATCTGGAATACCTGGGATCGGCGAGCAACAAGCTGTTCGAATACGCGGCGATGGGATTGCCGGTGGTAGTGCCGGATCGCGAGAGCTACCGAGGCTTCCTGGGCGATGCGGAGTGGGTGACGTATGCCGACATCGAAGATCCGGGATCGATCGCGCGCGCGATCACGTCGATCTTCGCGGACCGCGAGCGATACGCCACGATGAGCCGCGCGGCGCGGCGCGCATTCGAGGAACAATATAACTACGAGCGGGTCTTTGCCCCGGTGCTCGATCGCATTTTCGAATTGAGCGGTATGGCGAACCCCAGCCAGGTTCCGGCATGCGATCTTACGCAGCCGCAGGCAACGCCGGCGTCATGAAGGTCTGTGTTGCGAGCGCCGGCCCGTTTCACGTTTTCGATCTGGCGCGCCAGATGGAACGCCTCGGCCATCTGGCCCGCTTCTACACCGCCTATCCGCGCTTCAAGGTGGATGGACTGCCGGCTGCGAAAGTAAGCAGCTTCCCCTGGATCATGGGACCGGCCGCGCTCGCGGGACGTCTTGGAATGCCGGGACTGCGCGAGCGCCTGAATTTTCCGATGATCGAAACGTTCGACCGCTGGATGGCGAAACGGCTCGCGCCGTGCGACGTGTTCCATTGCCTATCCAGCTTCGGCTTGCAGAGCCATCGAGCGGCGCGCTCAAGGCACGGCGCGCTTACGGTGTGCGATCGGGGCTCATCGCATATCACATTCCAAAATGAGATTTTGCGCGATGAATACGAGCACTACGGCATCCCGTATCGCGGGATCGACGCGCGCATCGTCGAACGCGAGCTTGCCGAGTACGAATTCTGCGACCTGATCAGCGTGCCGTCGAGCTTCTCGATCCGATCGTTCGTCGAGAAGGGCGTGGCGCGCGACAAGCTGCGGCTTAATCCCCTGGGCGTCGATCTCTCGATGTTCCATCCGATGCCCAAGCGCGACGCAGTCTTCCGCGTGCTGTTTGTCGGTTCGATTTCGATTCGCAAGGGAATCGCTTACCTGCTCGAGGCGGTCAAGCGCGCGGGGATTGGGGCGCTCGACCTGGTGCTGATTGGGCAGGTCGATAAGGACGCGGCGCGCATCGTCGCCAAGTGCGATGTGCCGCTGCGCCAGCTGGGCGTGCTCCCCCGCACTGAGCTCGCCGCGCATTATTCGCAGGCCTCGGTGCTGGTCCTGCCGTCAGTCGAAGACGGCTTCGGGTTGGTCATGGCGCAGGCGATGGCATGCGGCGTCCCGGTGATCGCGACGACCAACACCGGCGCCGAGGATCTGTTCACCGACGGTGTCGAAGGGTTCATCGTTCCGATTCGCGACGGAGCCGCGATTGCCGACAAGATCGTCTTTCTGCGCGAGCATCCGGAGATGCGCGACGCGATGGGCGCCGCCGCTCTTGCCCGGGTGCGCGCGCTGGGCGGATGGAACAGCTACGGCGAGCAGATGGCGGCGATGTATCAGGCCGCACTCGCCGCATGCGCAGCCGCGGGGCGTTGAAATAGTAAAATGGCAACTGGTGGACCGCATGATGCGTGAACAAATGATCGCGCGCGCCAAAGCGCTGATTCGGCCGGTCGCGCGGCATCGGTTTCTGCTCGAGCGCGTGAAATTCCTGGGCGAGACTATACTCAGTGCTGAGCAGGGCAATGACCGATTGTCCGCGATGATCCATCACGGCGGCGCGGCGGGCAAAATTGGCGCGACCGAGATCAAGGTGTCACGAGTTTACCTGCGCCGGCGGGACAAGGGCGGCATCTGTCCCAATTTCGGGCACTATGCATGGTGGGCGCACGTCACCGCGGGCATCTATCCGCCCGATCCGCCGACGCTGTCGCGCTTTTGCCGCGAGTACCTGGAAACGCTCGGAGGTCTCGACCTGCTTGCCGTATGGTTCAACTTCGGCGAGGCGGCCGCGCGCCGGCACTATGCGCCCGGCGCAACGCTGTGCGAGCTTTCCGCGCTTGAACCGTATTACCATGAACGGCCGTGGAGCGCGCAGTTGGCAGGTAAGCGGGTCGTCGTCGTAAGCCCGTTCGAGGATTCGATCCGGGCTCAATATCAGCGGCGGGAAAAGATTTGGGCGGCCAAGCCCGAGGTGCTGCCCGCGTTTGATCTGCGCATCGTGCGCTGCCCGCAGCCTGCGGGAATTATCGAACAGCCGGAATATCCCGACTGGTTCACCGGCCTGGAAGCGCTGAAGGAGCAGCTTGGCGCGCGTCCGTTCGACGTCGCGATTATAGGTGCGGGGGCATGGTCGATACCGCTGGCGATCCATGCGAAGTCGTTGGGCGCCTTCGGGATTCATATGGGCGGAGCGACGCAGCTGCTATTCGGGATTATGGGCGGGCGATGGGTATCCAATGCGCAAATCGGCGCGTTCGTGAACGACGCGTGGACGCGTCCATCCGAAGATGAGCGGCCGCGAAATTACCGCCTTCATGAAAACGGCTCGTACTGGTGAATTGAAGATTGCGTTGATCGGCTCTGTTTGAGAGCGCGGAGACTGCGTGCGAATCCTTTACGTTGAGACAAGCGACTTTCTGCCTGCGAGCGCGCACTTCCTTGAGGCGCTCGAGGCGATGGCGGAGCGCGGCGAATGCGAGTTCACGTTTTTCGATGAAGCCAGGTATCGCCGCGCGCAACGCTCGATCGCGGGGCGAATCGTGCGGCGCATCGTCGGGCACCCGGCCGGTTATCGCGCGCTCAACGCCGCGCTCGTCGCCGAGGCGCAGCGCGTGCACCCCGATCTCGTGCTGATCGGCAAGGGCGCCTACTTCGCTCCCGCCACACTTGCCGCGGTCCGCGCGGCGACGGGAGCATCGATGGTCAACTGGGCCACCGACGATCCTTTCAACCCGGCGAGCAGCACCCGCGACCTGGTTGAATCGATCGCGCTCTACGATCTCTACGTATGCACCAAGCGCGCGATAATGGACGACGTCCGGCGCGCGGGATGCGCCAACGTCGCCTACGTGCGGTTCGGATACAAACCGCAGGTGCATTTCCCCGAGGCGCCCGCCAACGATGACGAGGCGCGGCGCTTCGAATCCGACGTGACATTTATCGGCGGCGGGGACGATGACCGTGCTCCATACTTCGAGACGATCGTCCGCGCAATCCCGGAGCTGCGCATGCATCTGTACGGCGGCTACTGGAATCGCTATCCGAAGCTACGCCCATATTGGCGGGGAAACGCAACCGGACGCGATTTCCGTTTAGCGGTCGGCGGCGCGAAGATAGCGGTGAACCTGGTGAGGCGCGCGAATCGGGACGATCACGTAATGCGCACTTTTGAAATTCCGGCGTGCGGCGGCTTCATGCTCACGGAGAGAAGCGCCACCCACGACGAATTATTTTCCGAAGACAAGGAAGCGGTTTTTTTCAACTCGCCTGATGAATTCGTCGCGAAGGTCCGCAGCTATCTTGGGCGCGATGAAGATAGAGTCAGGATTGCCGCCGCGGGGCATCGCAAAATCACGCAGGGGCGGCATACCTATGGCGATCGGCTGGCGGAGATTATCGAGGCGGTGCGATCGGTGAAAGGATCGCAGAGGCCGGGGACGGTTGGCGGCGCGCAAACCAATGGGATCGAATCGCATGGCTGAACGGTTCGAATCCGCGGCGCCGCATCCGCTCCACGACGAGTGGTATGCGCGAATCACCACGCCGAAGCCGGGGTCCGCCAGTCCGGGCAAGGCGCTGAAGCTGCTCGCGGCGTTCGCAATCGCGTTGATCGCTCTGAACCTCTACGCGCCCGGTGCGCCGACAATCCTGGAGCGAGTATTCGCGTCCGCGATACTGGCATCGCTCGCGCTTCCGGTCTGGCTATGGATGTCAGGCGCGGATCGAACGATCCCGTTCATGCCGTTCCTGACGCTAAACTTCACCTATTACTATGCGCTGCCGGTTTTCCTGTTGAGACACTATGTCATAGGACTGTTCAAGCCGCCGGTTGCCGCGCATTTCATCACGCTGGCGCTTGGATACTCACTACTGGGTCTCTACTGTATGTTCGCCGGATACTATGGACCGGCGAAATGGCTATTCGCACCGATACTACCGCGATTCAGCTTGCAATGGCGCGACGAGCGAGTAGTGAGGATGGTCGCGCTGATGCTGGGAGTCGGGGGATTGTTCTTGTCCTCCTCACATGGGCTGCCCGGGAGCCTGGCCCAGATCGGCGTATTCGCGGCTGACTTATCGATGGTTGGAATCTGCATGCTGGTCGCGCTTCAGTTGGCGGGAAGACTGGATCGGATCACATCGGCGTTCGTCTGGGGGTTTCTGCTTCCGGTCAGAATCGCAATCGGCTTGGGCGGCGGCTCGGCGGCTAGCGGTCTGATAGTCGGCATCACCGTCGCAATGATGTTCGCTTCCGTGCGCCGATCGATCCCGTGGAAGACGCTGCTGCTGGGCACTGTTGTGGCGGTGTTCATCATCCGACCGGCGGAGGTGCCGTATCGCGCGGCGACGTGGGGCGGAAGACAAGCGGACGCGGGTCCGATCGAGAAAGCCCTCCTGTACGGAGATATTGTTTACCGCATCACGATCGGCGGGGCGGTGGATCCGCAAACTCTGATCGAATTCGGAAGCCTGCGCCTGGCGCAATTCACAACGTTCGGCGAAGTAATCGCGGACACGCCCGCATTCGTGCCTTTTTGGCGGGGCGAGTCCTACTATCCGATCCTGTTCAAACCGATTCCGCGTTTCATCATGCCGGACAAGCCCGAAGAGATGAGCGGACAAACCTTTGGCCATCGTTACGGCTTGATCTCCGCAAGGAACACCACCACTTCGCTCAATCTTCCGCAGCTAGTCGAGCTATATGCGAATTTCGGACTAATCGGAGTGATCGCGGGGATGTTCATATTCGGGTTGATCTACCGGCTGCTGATCGAGATGTACGTTCATCCCGGAATGGGGCTCGGCGCCCTGGTTGGCGGCGTTTACGTTTTGTCGAAGTTGGTAGATGTCGGCTCCGCCGCCTCGATCGTTTTCGGCGCGATCCCATGGAGCATTATCTTCATCGCGCTGATTGGCTTGCTGATTGACGCCGCAGAGCTTGACGCGATGACACTCGATGCCACGGTTACAGGCAAGTAGTCCGCCGGTCAGTCACACGATATTGGATTCTGTCTTCCATCGACAAAGCGCCTTATTTAGAGGCGTATTCGCGGTCTGTGTTTTCAGTGCGCTGGCGTTGATCTGGGCTCATCGCTTTCTGCCGATCTCGGATTATCCCGATTGGATTTACGAAGGTCCCATAGTGACAGCGCTTCTTCACGGCAACGCTCCAGCCTCCTACACATTCAAGCACTATCCAGTTCCTTACGCCGGGATAGTAGCGTTGCTCGGACTCCTTGACTTTGCTTTTCCCCCTGAAGTCTCAGGAAAGGTCGCTTTGAGCCTTTGCGTCATACTGTTAGCTCTCTCCTCGACCTATTTGCTGAAATCGCTGAGGCACGACGCCGACAGTCCCCTTTTGCTGATTCCATTGTTGTTCTTATTTAACACCTTCTTCTTCATGGGAGAGCTGGCCTATGTTCTCGGCCTGTCACTCTTCTTTTTCTATTGCGGATATTTATTTCGTCGAATCCACCGGTCGGAGCCGATCAATTGGTGGTTTATCGGCGGCGCATCAATCGCGTTATTTTTCTGTCACTTCATGCCTTATGCGACTGCTATCCTGGTTACTTTGACATTGTGTCTTACCGAGTCACGGATCGGGCTTTTGCGCCCTTTCGCCATTTCCTTCGCGCCATCAATGGGATTGACAATCTGGTACGCAATTGAGCGTTGGTTTCTGAAGGCGAGCGGGCCTGTCTGGGAGTTTTGGACGGTTCATCAAATCGCAGGCCGCTTGCTTGCGGCCTTCTGTCTCTTCCCGGAGTTTCTTCCGTGGGTTGGAATTCACGCGCCCGGGATGAAGGCGTTCGCATTACTCAATCTGGTCGTGGCGATCCTTCTGATCTTCGTGGTACCACTTTGTGTGGTATTTTGGGCTAAGGGCCGCGCCGGGAACCGCGGAGTACTCGCATGCGCGCTCGCTTGCGCATTCGCTGTTATTGCTACCGGGTATGAGTTTTCGGGGATGCTCAGTCCGGGCGAAAGGTTTATCTACCCTGCCGTCTGGATAGGATTGTGCTGGCTGATTGGCGCATGGATACCCCGTGAGGGTTCTCTGGCGAGCCGGGGGCTAACAGTTGTCTTGATCGGCTTACTGGTTTGCCAAATACTCTTTCTCCAGATTAATGTTGGCGCGGCATCGAATGGACTCGCGGCGCTTTACTCAAAACTGCGGTCGGCGAACTCCCGCACAGAGTTCTGCGCGATCTATGAGACCTATGTCCAGCAGAGCTGGGAGAAACCGCATCGTACGGGCGTCGACCTCCTGCTCACAAATCAACCTAGCGCACCGCGGCTGCCATACTACCTTTACCTCGAGGAAAAGGTAGAAGCACCGATCTTTCAGATTGGAATTCTTAGCTATAAGGGTCCCGGAGACAATGAAGACCTTTGCAAGTCTCAGTGACGCATGCGCGGGTGAGCACTGGGGCGCGTCGGCTTCGAAAAGGAACCGTCATGCCTGATCCAGTCACAATTCAACGCGAATATTACCGGCGCACCGCGTCGCGATATGAGGACGAATGAAGCCACGCCACGCCGCTGAGGTCGCCCCGATAGACGAAAATATGCAGCCGACCCAGCTCAGTCATCACACGATCATCTGGCCGGTGGTGGAGAAGTGGCTGCCACCTGCGCCCGCCCGGGTTCTCGATGCCGGCTGCGGCGGGGGACAACTTAGCTATCGGTTGGCTAAGCTGGGCTACCGTGTTACCGGCATCGACTTACCGGGTCCATCACTGGAAAAGGCACGCGCGCTGCTCGCTTCCTCGGATCATCGCTGGGACATTATCTCCGGTTCGGTCGAAGAATTCAGCGGCGCAAACCAGGCCTTCGATGCGGTGGTCTCAATCGAGGTCATCGAGCATCTATATCGGCCCGTGACCTTCTTGAAGAACATGGCGCGCGCATTGCACCCTGGCGGCGTCGTAATCCTGAGTACGCCCTATCACGGCTGGCTCAAGAACGTTGCGATTTCCGCGCTGGGTTTGTGGGATTGGCACCACCAGCCCCTCGATGAAGGCAACCACATCAAGTTCTGGTCCAAGCGGACGCTGAACGGCGCTCTGGTAGCGGCAGGGCTTGAAGCGGTTGAATGGCGAGGTGTCGGACGGATCCCCTTTTTGTGGAAATCAATAATGGTGAAGGCACTCAAACCAACTGAGTATTCCTCATAAGAGGGGAACCGGGTGGCGACTAGCCGCCCAGGATCGTAAGAGTGATTTTTTCAGACGAAGACGCCGGCGCGGTGCGCGTCCTGCACGTAAGTCCGTGCTTCGCACCGGCGTGGGTTTATGGCGGGCTGGTCGAGTCGGCGTATCAGTTCGCCCGGCATCTGGCGCGCGCGGGAGCGGCGGTTCGGGTGCTGACTACGGACGCGAACGGTCCGGGAAAGAAGCTGGACTCGGCGCAGAAGGCACTATGCGCGCGCGGCCAAGGATTCGAAGTTCGCTACTGCGGGCGAATCGCGCGTCAATCGGTATCGCTCGAACTTCTCGGCGCGCTCGCCGATCAGGTGCGCTGGGCCGACGTGGTTCATCTGCACGCGGCGTACTCGTTTCCGACGATTCCAACCTTACTCGCGGCGCGAATGCTGGAACGGCCGGTGGTGTGGACGCCGCATGGCGCGCTGCAGCGCTGGAGCGGGTCGCGGCGAGTGCGGTTCAAGTCGCTGTGGGAGAAGGTGTGCAAGCTGGTTGCGCCGCGCGGGTTGGTGCTTCACCTGACCTCGGAGAGCGAGGTCGAAGAAACTCGCGCACGCTTTCCGCGCGCCAGCATCGAACTAATTCCGAACGGAGTCGAGATTCCGCAATCACTTCATCGCGAGCCACGCGGCGCCGAGCTGCGGCTCGGATTTGTCGGCCGCCTCGATCCCAAGAAGGGAATTGAGAATCTGCTCGCCGCCTGCCGCATGCTCAAAGAGCGCAACGGGCCGGTTTTTTCGCTCGCGATCGCGGGTTCGGGCTCGAGCGACTACGAGGCGAAACTTCGCCGCGAGATCGATCACCTCGATCTGTCCAACGAGGTCGCGCTGCTTGGCGAACTGCGCGGCGAGGAAAAACAGCGGATGTTCGAGCGGACCGACGTCGTCGTGGCGCCGTCGTTCACCGAGAATTTCGGGATAGTGGTAGCCGAAGCGCTTGCTCACGGCGCCGCCGTGATTGCGAGCACCGGTACTCCGTGGAAAGAAGTCGAGCGGACCGGCTGCGGGCTGTGGGTCGGCAACGATCCCGCCAGCCTGGCGGACGCAATCAGCAAAATAAGCTCGATGCCCGTCGCCGAGATGGGCGAGCGCGGGCGGGGTTGGATGGCGGCAAGCTTTTCGTGGGACAAATGCGCGCTGGAAATGCTGGCGCTCTACAAGGACCTGCTGGCGCAGCACGGCGATCGGGATGCTCGCCGCCGCGCATCAGCGGCAAGCCGATGCAGCTCTGCGCGTGGTTGGGCGGACGGAACGCCGCCGCCACCGGGACGATGACAACGTTCGCGCGGCGCGAGTGGTTATTCATTGCACTGGTGGCTGCGTTCGGCGCGATCTTTATGCTCGAGTATCCGGCCTCGTTCGCAATTGCCGACGAGTGCGAGATCCTCTCGCTCGCCTACAGCATCGCGCACGGCACGGTTTATCCCGACCGTGCCGGACTGCTCACCTGGAACCCGTCGATGGAGCTCGCGGCCGGCGGCCACCGCATCGTCAAGTACTCGCCGTTTCACGCGATGCTACTGGCGCCAGCGGTTGCGAGCGACTGGCGGCTCGGGTTCCTGGTGAGTGCGGCGTTTTTCATCGTGGGCGCGTTTGCGGTGCGCGCGATGCTGCGGGAGGCGGGACTCGCGACCGACTGGTGCATCCTGTATTTCATCCTGCCCGGGATGCTCTATTACTCGGCGACGCTGATGGCCGCCGTTCCGAGCGCGGCGATGGGCGCAGTAGGGGCGGCTCTGCTGTGGCGCGAATGCCCGCGCCGCATCTGGGGAGCGCTCGCGCTTGGCGCCGCGGTTCTGCTGCATGAGTGGATGGCGGTATTTGCGATCGCGTCGGCGGGAGCGTGGTGGCTGTCGCGGCCGCGCGCCGGGCGCTGGTCCGACGCGGTGGCGCTCGCGGCGGGCGCCGCGCCGGCGATCATTGCGCTCGGGGCGTACAACTATGCCACCACGGCGTCGGCACTGCGGGGAGGCTACGCGATCAACGGCGAGGCCTTCTGGTTTACCGGCGAGCACTTCGCGTCATTTTTCCCGTTCTACGTCGCATCGATCGTGATTTTCCCGGTGGCAGGACTTGCGGCGCTTTCGCCGCGGTGGTCGCGAGGTTGGCAAACCCCCGCCGCGGTAGCTGCCGTAGTGATAGCAGCGTCGCTCTACGGTTATCGCGACGGCCTTACCAGCGGACTCGCGCCGGCGGCGGCGATGCTCGCGGGCGCGGTACCCGGGCAGCGCTTTATCCTGCCGGCATCGGTAATCGCGTGCATACCGGCGGCGCGCTGGCTCGATCAGCGGCTCGGGCAACGGGGATTCGCCTGGACCACCGCGAGCCGAAGCGCAGCGCTCGCCGCCTTCGTGGCGTGCTTCGGGGTGATAGCCGCGCTCCACGAGGACTTCCTGCGCGCCAATGCGGCGGTACAGACGGCGATCGCGCGCGCGGTTCCAGCCGGAGGACAAATCATGGGCGCCGACGAGGTGCTCAAGGAACTCGCGCCCGTGTACCGAAACGTCCGACTGCGCCAAGTGGCTCCCGACGATCCAAATGTCGCGGCCGCCACCGACTCATACCTGATTTGGATGGGCGCGCCCGGCGCCGAGCCGCCGCCGGATTGGACGCGCGGCAGGAGGACCGAACTGGTCCGTGCGCGGTCGTGGGCATGGAATCGCGATCTCTGGATCGCGTGGCCGCGCGACGCGCACGCAAACGCAGCGGCTTATCTCATCGGTTTGCGCACGGCGACGTGCGCGCAGCAATTTGCCGATATAATGAAAGGTTCAGTTCGCGGTCATCAATGTTAATTGTAGGAATCAACGCATATCACGGCGACGCGAGCGCCGCCGCAATCGTCGACGGCAGGCTGATCGCAGCCGCGGAAGAAGAGCGCTTCAACCGCATCAAGCACGCGGCAGGATTTCCGGTCGAGGCTTTGAAGTATGTGGTGTCTGCGGCAGGCGCGTCGCCGCGCGACATCGACGTCATTGCCGTCGCGCGCGATCCGTGGGCGCGAATCATGCGCAAGGCGTGGTATGCGCTTAAGATGCCGTCGGCCGCGCGCGACCGGTTGAGCGCGCAATCGCGCTTTGCGTCGATCGGCGCGGAAGCGGCGCGCGCGCTGGGGGTCGGCGAGAGTTCGATCCCGGTGCGCCGCGTCGAGCATCATCGCGCGCATCTGGCGAGTTCGTTCCTGGTCTCGCCGTTCGACCAGGCAGCGCTGTTTTCGATCGACGGGTTGGGCGACTTCGCCAGCGCGATGTGGGGCGTCGGGCGCGGCGGTGCGATTTCGCCGATGGGCGTGGTGACATTTCCGCATTCGCTCGGAATCTTCTACACCGCGCTGACGCAGTACCTGGGGTTTCCGAAATACGGCGACGAATACAAGGTGATGGGGCTGGCGTCGTACGGGGCGCCGGAGATGCTCGAGGAGTTCCGCAAGATCGTGATCGCGCCGGACGGCGGGCGCATGGATTTCATGCTCGCGCCGGAATATTTCACCCATCAGAGGTCGGGCGGGGAGATGACGTGGCGCGCAGGCGAGCCCACGATAGGCAGGCTGTACTCGGACTTCCTGGTGACCCGGCTGGGCCCGGTGCGCGATCCGGCCGAGCCGGTGAACAAACGCCATATCGCGATCGCGGCGTCGATGCAGCGGCGGCTCGAGGAAGTGATACTCGATCGGCTGCGCAACCTGCAGCGCGCGACCGGACTGAAAAAGCTCTGCCTTGCGGGCGGCGTCGCCTACAACTGCGTCGTCAACGGCAAGATCCTGGAGCAGACGGGCTTCGAGGACATCTATATACAGTCGGCGGCGGGCGACGCGGGGCTGGCGATAGGCGCGGCTTTCGATCGATGGCATTCGAGCGCATCGCGGCCGCGCGAGTTTGTGATGGAGCACGCCAATTGGGGTCCCGAATTCCGCGCCGATGAGATCGCGGTATTACTCAGTTCGCGCGAATCTGAAATAGCCACTCAGGGCTGCGTGATTAGCAAGATCGAAGATGAAGACGAACTCTGCCGCGTGACTGCGGCGACGATCGCGGATGGGCAGGTCGTGGGATGGTTCCAGGGGCGGATGGAGTGGGGTCCGCGGGCGCTGGGCAATCGCAGTATCGTGGCCGATCCGCGCCGGGCCGGGATGCGCGACATCCTGAATTCGAAAATCAAGCGCCGCGAAATGTTCCGGCCCTTTGCGCCGTCGATTCTGGAGGAAGCCGCCGCTGACTACTTCACGCAGTCGTATCCGTCACCGTTCATGCTGATGGCATACCCGGTGCGGCCCGAGAAGCGCGCGGTAATTCCGGCCACGACGCACGTTGATGGAACGGGAAGGCTACAGACAGTCAATGCGCGGCAGAACCCGCTATACCACAAGCTGATCCGCGAGTTCGGCCGTCAGACGGGAGTACCAGTGCTGCTCAACACCTCCTTTAACGAAAACGAGCCGGTGGTTTGCCGTCCTGAAGAGGCGCTCGATTGCTTTCTCAGAACGAAAATGGACCTGCTGGTAATGGGACCTTTCACCATTCGCCGTGGCGACGGGAATTAGCTATCGTCGCGGGCCGAAAGATGCGTATCATCATACCTATAACGTCAAGTCACGAAGCTGGGTTAGTCTTGCACACCAAGCATAGGAGTTGTTCATGAAGAGGGTCCTGGTCACTGGAGCCGGTGGTTTCATCGGCCACCATCTGGTGAGTTATCTCAAGAGAAGGGGCGACTGGGTACGCGGCGCGGATCTGAAACGCCCCGAATATGAGCCGAGCGCGGCCGACGACTTTGCGCTGTTAGACCTGCGCCGGTGGGAAAACTGCCTGAAGGCGACCGATGGAATCGACGAGGTGTACGCGCTCGCCGCCGACATGGGAGGAATGGGTTTCATCTCGGCGCATCACGCCGAGATTCTCCGCAACAATTCGTTGATTAACATTCACACGATTGACGCGGCGCGCGAGAATGGCGCGAAGCGCTACCTGTACACCTCGTCCGCCTGCGTTTACCCGGAGTACAGGCAGACCGACGCGAATGTCACGCCGCTCAAAGAAGAAGACGCCTACCCGGCGCAGCCGCAGGACGCCTATGGTTGGGAGAAGCTCATAACCGAGCACCTCTGCACTCACTACCGGGAAGATTACGGGCTCGAGACGCGCATCGTGCGCTTCCATAACATCTTTGGCCCGCTGGGCACCTGGGATGGCGGTCGCGAGAAGGCGCCTGCCGCGTTGTGCCGCAAGGTGTCGCTCGCCAAGCTTAACGGGCAATCCGAGATCGAGATCTGGGGCGACGGCGAGCAGACGCGCTCGTTCTGTTACATCGACGATTGCGTGGAAGGCATCTACCGGTTGATGCGCTCGGATTATCGGGAGCCGCTCAATCTTGGCCAGGATCGACTCGTGACTATTAACCAACTCGCCGATATTGTCGCTGCGGCGGCGGGGATCAGCATAACCAAAAAGCACGTAGCAGGCCCGCAAGGCGTGCGCGGCCGCAATTCTGACAACACACGGCTGCGCGCAGTCCTTCACTGGGAGCCTGAGATAAGCCTGGAAGAAGGTTTCAGGCGCACCTATCTCTGGATCGATCATCAGGTGCGCGCGGCCAATCATCGGGTCGCGTCCAGGTCATCCGGTCCACTGGAGAATCCATCGAGCGCCGTGCGCCGCGGCTCCGCATCGTAATCCTATGGCAGGCGCGAAAAAGCAAAGTGCTTTTTCGCCGGCGCCGCCAGAACCGGCGCGCGATTTCTGGCGCCGTTCAATTCCGGTTAGTCAAACGCGAGTACTATTCTTAAACCGTTCGTTCTGGCCTGACCGCGAAGCTACCGGTCAATTCCTGACCGAACTTTGCGACGACCTTTCGCGGGATCACGAAGTTACAATCGTGGCGGGGCCGTCGCGTGAGAGGGGTTCCGCGGGCTTTCATTTGTGGTCGCACGAACAACGCGGCAGGGTTTCGATCGTGCGCACCTGGGGGACGGGATTTTCAAAGTCGAACCTGCTCGGCCGATTAGTCAATCTGGGTACCTACTACCTATTGGCGGCAGTAGTGGCATTGCGGCTGCCGCGCCCCGATGTAATAGTCGCCGAGACCGACCCTCCGCTGCTCGGCGCGCTGGCGGCGGTGCTGAAACGGCGCTGGGGATGCAGGCTGATTTACAACGTGCGGGATCTTTATCCCGATATCGCGGAAGCTACCGGCGGAGTGCGCAACCCGTTGCTGCTCGGGTTGCTGCGCCGCGCCAACGACTACGCCTACAAACGGTCCGACCTGATCGTGACGCTCGGCCATGATATGGCGGCTCGAATCGTCAACAAGGGCGTTCCGGCGGACAAGGTGGTGGTGGTTCCGGATTGGGTCGATTGCGGACGCATCCGTCCGCTCGAGAGCAATCCGTTCCGGCGCAACTTCGGGAAAAAGTTTGTCGTGATGTATTCGGGCAACATCGGACTTTCGCAGCAACTCGAGGCCGTGCTCGAGGCCGCCGACCGGCTGCGCGATGACGAGCGCATTCTGTTCGCAATGATCGGCGAAGGCGCGCGCAAAAAGTGGCTCGAGGAACGGGCGCGCTCGATGGGATTGCCCAACGTGATTTTCCTGCCCTATCAGCCGCTGGAGAATCTCGCCGAGTCGCTGACTGCCGCCGATCTCCATCTCATTCCGCTCGCGCCGGGTGCGGCGGGATGCCTGGTGCCGAGCAAGATTTACGGTATCCTGGCGGCAGGCCGGCCGTTCATCGCAATGATGGAGGCGAGTGCCGAGGTTGCGCAAATCGCGCGCGAAAACGCGGTCGGTTTTGTCGTGCGGCCGGGCGACATCGATGGTCTCGTCGGCGCGATCCGCGAGGCGGTCGATGCGCCGGAACGCCTCAAGCAGATGGGTGTGCGGGCGCGACGCCTGGCAGAGCTGCGGTTCGATCGGATCAAAGTTACCGGCAGGTTCGGCTCGGTGCTGGCCGGCGTCGCGATGAATAACTAACGGGATAAAAGATGAATCGAGCACGAAAACCGGTCCGGATTGTGCCCAAGGGATGGGGCCGCGAGGTATGGATTGCAAACGGCGACCTCTACTGCGGGAAAATTCTCGAAATTCGCAAGGGCAAGAAGTGCTCGCTGCATTACCACAAGCTCAAGACCGAATCGTTCTACCTGCGCAGCGGCAGGTTGCTGGTGCGAATCAAGGAGTCGCCGGAAAGCGCCACGATCGAGGAGTTCGAATTGAGCGCGGGCGAATGCATGGACGTGCCGATCGGATTGGTTCATCAGATGGAAGCGCTCGAGGACGCCGAGCTGTTTGAATTTTCCACCCAGCACTTTGACAGCGATTCGCATCGGCTGGTGCGCGGCGACTGAATCCGGGAGCGGCGCAAATCGATTGAAGTGCCTGCACAGGCGCGGCGAAATACGCCGCGCCTTTTTTATTTCCGGCCACAGGCTGTTTTTTGCGCTCTGGCGGAAGTGGTATATTATGCGGCGCCGCGCGGTGCGGCGTTCAGATGGCAAAAGTAGCATTGATTACCGGAGTGACCGGACAAGACGGTTCCTACCTGGCCGAGTTTCTTCTGAAAAAGGGCTGCGAAGTGCATGGGATGGTGCGGCGCACTTCGAGTTTCGCCACCGGGCGAATCGATCATTTGCGCAAGGGCTTCGGACCCAATTCCGAAGGTTTGCAGCTGCACTACGGCGACCTCGGCGATGGCACCGGGCTTAGGCGGATCATCGAGCAGGTGCGTCCCGACGAGGTTTACAATCTCGCCGCGCAGTCGCACGTGCGCATCTCATTCGATCAACCCGAATACACGGCCGATGTCGTAGGCCTGGGGGCGCTGCGGCTGCTCGAGGCGCTGCGCGATCACAACAAGCGCCGTGGGCGGGCTGCGCGGCTGTACCAGGCGGGATCGTCGGAGATGTTCGGCAAGGTGAGGGAAACTCCGCAGCGCGAGACCACGCCGTTTCATCCGCGCAGTCCTTACGCGTGCGCCAAAGTCTATGCGCACTGGCAGACGATCAATTATCGCGAAGCGTACGGGCTGTTCGCCTGCAACGGAATCCTGTTCAACCACGAGTCACCGAGGCGCGGCGAAAATTTCGTCACGCGCAAAATCACGCGCAGCGCGACGCGAATCAAGCTCGGCCTCCAGGAGAAGCTCGCACTGGGAAACCTGGACGCGCACCGCGACTGGGGATTCGCCGGCGACTACGTCGAGGCTATGTGGCTGATGCTGCAGCAGGAGCAGCCCGATGACTACGTAATCGCCACGGGCGAGACCCATTCGGTGCAGGAGTTTCTCGAAGTCGTGTTCGATCGCCTGAAATTGAAATGGCAGGATCACGTCGAGATCGATCAGCGATTCTTCCGTCCCGCGGAAGTCGATGCGCTGATCGGTGACGCCTCGAAGGCGAAGCGCCAACTCGGTTGGGAGCCCAAGGTGAAGTTCGAACAGCTCGCCGAATTGATGGTCGAAGCGGATCTCGAGCTTGCCGAACGCGAACTGCGCGGCAACCCGCACTAGCAAATCCTGTTACGCACGTAACCTGACCGACTGACCGCGTAGCGGTCAGTCGGTCAAATCGCTTCATATGAATTGCCCTGCTCGCAGCGTGGTGCTTACGATACATGATCGATCATTCACTCGATCATCGCTTGTACTTCATTGAAGGAACTGAGATGCCAGAAAAAGCTTATCCCGCGCGGACGATATTTCGGACGAGCGCGTCGCGCTCGCGCCATTGGGTCATGCTTTCCGATTCGATCCTGGATATCGCCACCGTCGAGCCCATTCAATTCATCGACCTCACGGATTACATCAGCAAGCATCTGACGATGAACGGGGTCGAGAGCGGTACAGTGACTGTGTTCTCACGGCACACGACGGCGGCGATCAAGATCAATGAAGCGGAAGAGTTGCTGATCGAGGACTTCAAGAAGATGCTGCGCGAGCTAATTCCCTCGGAGCGCGGCTACAACCATAACGACATGAGCCGTCGCAAGCCGCCGATAGCTCCCGACGAACGCCCCAACGCGCATTCGCATTTGATGCATCTGCTGCTTTCGACCAGCGAGACGATTCCGGTGATCGACGGCCGCCTGGCGCTTGGCACCTGGCAGCGCGTCTTCATGGTCGAGCTCGATGGACCCCGCGAGCGCCAGGTGATGATCCGATGCGAGGCGTATCATACGCACGAGAAGGCGGAGGCCGTGGAACTGCACGCGGTTGACGGCGGCAATGGGCGCAACGGCGCGACGCAGCATCGCGCGCAGCTCAAGTAATTCCGAAATCGCTCAAATGGATGGCTAGCCGGCGGCGCGCTTGACGGCGGCGGCTTCGAATTCGCGTTCGAGCCGCTCGATATCAGCCGGTGAGAGGCTGAAATATCTGGCCTCTGGATGATGGAAGACGACGGCGCTGACGGAGCTTTCCGGGTCCATCATGAAACCGTCGGTCAATTGCACGCCGATCGCATTCTTCTCGACCTCGAGGAGGCGGAACAGCGGCGCCTGATCCTCGAGACGGGGACAAGCAGGATAGCCGAACGAGAAGCGCTTGCCGTGATAGTGCGCCTGCACGAGATCCTTGAGCGAGAGTCCCGGCGGATCGCCGATTCCCCACATCTGGCGAATCTTCGCGTGCAGCAACTCGGCAAACGCCTCGGCGCCCTCGAGCGCGAGCACCTGCAGGATATGCGAGCGCAGATAGTCGCCCTTGTTCTTCCAATCCTCCGCGAGCGCGCGCACCCCGGCGCCGATCGTCGTGACAAACATGCACAAATAATCGGTGCGGCCGGATTCGCGCGCCGCGACGTAGTCGGCCAGACACAAATGCGGCGCGTCGCTCTGGCGGCCAAAAATGAACGAATCGAGCACCGTTTTGCCGTCGGGTGAATAGATCATGACGGTGCGATCGCCGTCCGACTGCGCGGGGAAAAACCTGTACACGGCGCTGGCGGAAATGTCTCCGCGCGCAAGGATCTTCTGTGCGACTTCCTCGACCCGATCGTGAAGTTCCCGCGCCTTCGAGTCGCCGGCCGCGAACGCCTCGACAAAGTTCTGAAAGCCGAGATGCTTGGCGTAGAGATTCTTGGGATTGATATATTCGAAAATCTCGCCGAGATCGTAATTGCGGATCACGTGAGTCTTGAGGTCGGGCGGTTTGGGGATCTCGACGTCGCGACGCACCGATGAAGTGCGTGGCGCCGCGTCCGCGCTCGCATCGACGACCTTGGGCGCGGTCTCGAGCATCTTCCTGGACTGCTCGGCAAGCGCGCGCTTGAGCGATTCGCGCCGTTCGAAGTCCATGATCTGATTGGCGAGGTCGAGCCCGTTCATCGCGTCGTTGGCGTACGCGACCAGGCCTCCATACTCAGGCGCGATTTTCATCCGCGTGAATCGGTTCGACAGCGCGGCGCCGCCGACCAGGATCGGACAATCGATTCCCGCAGTCTTCAAGTCCTGCGCCGTCGCGACCATCATCTGCGCCGACTTCACCAGCAAGCCCGACAGACCGATCGCGTCCGGCGCATGCTCGCGGAAGGCCTTGATCAGTTCCTCGGGCGGCACCTTGATGCCGAGGTTGACGACCCGGTAGCCGTTGTTGCCGAGAATGATCTCGACCAGGTTCTTGCCGATATCGTGGACGTCGCCCTTTACCGTCGCGAGAATGATCTTGCCCTTGGCCGCGCTTTCGGACTTCTGCATGTGCGGTTCGAGGTGCGCGACAGCGGCCTTCATCGCCTCGGCCGATTGCAGGACTTCGGCGACAATCATCTGGTTGGCGTTGAACAGCCGTCCAACCTCGTCCATGCCCTTCATCAACGGGCCGTTGATGATTTCGAGCGGTCCGCGGGCAGCCAGCGCCTCGTCGAGGTCCTCGGCCAGGCCGTCCCTGGAACCTTCGAGAATGTAGCGGGCCAGGCGATCGTCGAGCGGCATCGACTTGCGATCCTCGGCCGTGACGGTGCTTTTGCGCGCGCGGAAATAGGCGGCAAATGCCGCGATCGGATCGTCGCCGCGCCACCAGATCAAATCCTCGGCGAGGTTGCGCTCCTCTTCGGGAATCGACGGATAGCGATGAAGTTTTTCGGAGTTGACGATCGCGAGGTCGAGGCCCGCCTGCACGCAATGATAGAGCATCACGGCGTTGAGCACTTCGCGGCCCGCCTCCGGAAGTCCAAACGAGACGTTCGAGATGCCGAGGATCGTCTTGCAGTGCGGAAGCCGCTGCTTGATCAGCGCAATGCCTTCGATCGTCTCGACGCCGGAGCCGATATAATTTTTGTCGCCGGTGCCGACCGGGAAAACCAGCGGATCGAAGATGATATCTTCGGGCTCGACGCCGTATTTTTCGGTGAGCAGCTTGAAGGATCGCTCCGCCACCTGCAGCTTGCGCGCGCGGGTAACGGCTTGCGCCTGCTGCTTGTCGTCGTCGATGCATCCGACCACCAGCGCGGCGCCGAAGCGGCGCGCCAGCGGCACGACCTTCTTGAAGCGATCCTCGCCGTCTTCGAGATTGATCGAATTGATCAGCGACTTGCCCGGCGTGCGCTTGAGCGACTCTTCGATCACGCGATGATCGGTCGAATCGATCATCAGGGGCACTTTTACTTTTTTGACTTCGATTTCGAGAAAGCGTGTGACATCCGCCATCTCGTCGCGATCGGGATCCTGCAGGCATACGTCGAGGATGTGCGCGCCGCGGCGCACCTGCACGCGCCCCACTTCGGAAGCTTCCTCGAACTTGCCGTCGGCGACGAGCCGCTTGAACTTGCGGCTGCCGAGCACGTTGGTCCGCTCGCCGACGATCACCGGCCGCGTGTCGTTGTCGATGACCAGAGTCTCGATTCCGGAAACCACCGAGCGCCTGACGGTCGAGCGCGGTCGCGGACGCTTGCCCGCCACCGCTTGAACCAGCAGCCGGATATGTTCCGGCGTCGTGCCGCAGCATCCGCCGACCAGATTGACCCATCCATTTTCGGCAAAGCGCGCGATTTTCCCGGCGAGCATCGCGGGCGTCTCGTTGTAATGCCCTTCTTCGTCGGGCAATCCCGCGTTGGGCACGCACGCGACGAAGAACTTCGAAATGCCCGAGAGCGTGCGCAGATGATCGGTCATGAAGTCGGGACCGGTGGCGCAGTTGAGGCCCATCCAGAGCAGGTCGCGATGCGCGAGCGAGGTGTAGAAGGCCTCGATGTCCTGCCCGCTGAGCAGCGTGCCCATCGTCTCGATCGTTCCCGACACGGCGACCGCGGGCGCGACGCCGAGCTTTTCGATCGCAGCCTCGATGCCGACCAGGCCGGCCTTGCAGTTGAGCGTGTCGTTGACGGTTTCCAGCAGCAGGATGTCGGCGCCGCCCTCGATCAAGCCTTCGGCCTGCAGCTGGTAACCGTCGCGCATCTGATCGAACGTGACGCCGCCGGTGACCGAGATGCTCTTGGTCGTCGGACCCATCGAACCCGCCACGAAGCGCGGCTTGTCGGCGGTGCTGAAGCGTGCGGCTTGCTCGCGAGCGAGAGTCGCAGCGAGGCGGTTGAGCTCGTGCACGTCGTGTTCGAGACCGTATTCGGCGAGCACGATGGGGCTCGCCTGGAAACTCGCGGTCTCGATTATGTCGGCGCCCACTTCGAGAAACCCGTCGTGCATCCGGCGAATCAGCTCCGGGCGGGTGCGGACGACGTTCTCGTTGCAGCCTTCGTATCGAGCGCCGCCGTAGTCTGTGGCGCTCAGATTCTCGCCGAGCACGAAGGTGCCGAATGCGCCGTCCAGAACGAGGATTCGTTCGGCGAGCAACTCGTTCAGGAGCTTGATCCGGTGCGCATCGGTGGTCATTGTTGGATGCCCGCTTAAGATGCGGGCGGTAACCAACTAAGTTATCCTAGCGATGCAAACCACGCAATTTTGCCCGATGCGCGGGCGTTCGGCGAGCAGGCCTCAAACCACTTCCACCAGATGAGTACGAAATTGCAATCGCAAGCGCCGGGACGCCTGGTGCTGGTCACCGGCGGCGCCGGCTTTATCGGATCGCATCTGGTGGACGCGCTCGTCGCCGCGGGAATGCGAGTGCGAGCGATCGACAACTTCGCCACCGGCCGGCGCGACTATGTGAACCGCGCGGCCGAGTTCGTCGAAGCGGATATCCGCGACGCGGCGTCGATCGGCGAAGCCTTCGACGGCGTCGATACGGTGTTCCACGTCGCCGCGCTGCCGCGCATTCCGCTTTCGATCGCGAAGCCGGTCGAAACGCATATGACCAACGTGGTCGGGACGCTGAACGTGCTGATCGCGGCGCGTGATCGGAAAGTCCGGCGGGTGGTGTACTCGGGATCGTCGTCGGTGTACGGCGAGCAGGCGAAGATGCCGCTGGTCGAGACGATGACGCCGAATCCGCTCAATCCGTACGCGCTGCAGAAGTATGTCGGCGAGCAGTACGCGCGGATGTTTCATCGGTTGTTCGGGATGCAAACGATTACGCTTCGCTACTTCGGCGTGTACGGTCCGCGAATGCCTGACGAGGGATCCTACGTGCTGGCAATCGCTGCGTTCCTGAAGGCGCGGCGCGAGGGGCGCCCGCTTGAAATTCACGGCGACGGCGAACAGACGCGGGATTTTACGCACGTCAGCGACGTGGTGTCCGCGAACATCCTGGCGATGGACTGCGAACTTGCCGACGGGCGGGCGATAAACATCGGACGCGGCGAGAACGTCAGCGTGAACCGGATTGCGGCGATGATCGGTGGACCGACAGTCCACCGCGAAGCGCGCGCCGGCGACATGCGCGATACGCTCGCGGATCGCACCCAAGCCGAGCGGGTGCTCGGATGGCGTCCGCGCGTGTCGATCGAGGACGGGATCGCGGATTTGCTGAAGTGAAAATACATAGCGCCGATCGGAAATCCGACCGGCGCTGTGCGCACGGCGCGATTCAATGGCGCGCGCTCAGTCGAACATCAGCACCGTGCGCGCGACTTCTCCGGCCTTCATCGCGCGGAACGCCTCGTTGACGTCCTCGAGTTTGCCGCGGCGCGTGATCATGTCGTCGAGGTCGAGCCGCCCCTGCTGATAGAACTCGATGATGCGCGGCATGTCGATGCGGAAGCGGTTCGATCCCATGAAGCATCCCTGGATGCGCTTCTCGAACAGGAACGAGAACCCGTCCACTTCGACTTTCTGCCCGAGCGGAACCATCCCGACAATCGTGGCGACGCCGCCGACGCCGATCGATTCGTAAGCCTGCTCGGCCGCCAGCTTGAGCCCGATCGCTTCGAACGAGTAATCGACGCCGCCGCCAGTGAGCGCGCGAATCTGGCTGACCGTATCGCCCTTTGACGCATCGACGGCGTGAGTCGCGCCGAGCTTTTTGGCGAGTTCGAGCTTGGCGGGGAACTTGTCGACTGCGATGATCATTCGCGCGCCCGCGATTCGCGCACCCTGGATGATGGCGAGGCCGACTCCGCCCGCGCCGAACACGGCGACGGTCGATCCCGGCGCAACTTTCGCGGTGTTAAGCGCGGCGCCGACGCCGGTCATCACGCCGCATCCGATCAGCGCGGCGCGATCGAACGGCACGTCGTTGCCGATCTTCACCAGTGCATTTTCGTGCACCAGCATCTTTTCGGCGTATCCCGACAGGTCGGCGAACTGATTGATCAGTTGGCCCTTCTGCGAGAGGCGCGGCGCTTCGCCGGGGGCGCGTTGGGTGGCCTCCTTGTTCGAGCAGAGATTCGGACGCCCGGACATGCATTCCTCGCAGTAGCCGCAAAAGACCGACAGGCACGCGATCACGTGGTCACCGGGCTTGAGGTACGCGACCTGCGAGCCGACTTTCTCGACGACGCCGGCGGCCTCGTGGCCGAGGATCGCGGGGGTCATCCAAAAGTACAGCCCGTCCACGAAATGAAGATCGCTATGGCACACGCCGCTGGCGACCGTGCGCACGACGACTTCGCGCGCTTTGGGTTCGTCGATATCGACCTGCTCGATGGTGAGTGGCTGACCGGGACCGTGGAAGACAGCAGCTTTCATCTGGATTGCTCCTCTTTTCAGTGAATCCGCGCTAGTTGAACATCAGGAC
>Ga0187862_10000308_pt1 | contig 57741 bp, 46 predicted proteins | sample June2016WEW_10_1_FD_133003 | JGI IMG/M metagenome (GOLD analysis project Ga0187862, IMG submission 133003) | Peatland microbial communities from SPRUCE experiment site at the Marcell Experimental Forest, Minnesota, USA - June2016WEW_10_150 | ecosystem: Environmental > Terrestrial > Soil >... | reverse complement strand
CGGGTGTATGCCGGGCATCAGATAGGCTTTGACGCGAATGAAGCCGTGAGCGGACTCGATGATCAGCGCATCGCCTTCACTGATTTGCAGCGCCTTGGCGGTGCTCGGATGCAGCTCGGCCCAGCTATCCCAGACGATTGTCGTCAGCGGATCCGGAGATTCCTGGAGCCACGAAAGATTGGCCGGCCGGCCGTCGCGCATGCTCGGGCTCACGGCCGGGATCAGGTGGAACGGATACTCGGCATCCTCGCTGTTGGTCGCAGGCTGCTGGATCATCTCGGCGGTGAGGTCGGTCGCCGGCAATGGCAGCAGGGGCGCGGGCCGGTGTAGAACGCCCGCGCTCAAGGTATTTTCCCAAAACTCCTCGCCGCTCGCCTCCGACGGAAACGCGGGCTTGGCATTGATGACGGCGCTCTTGAGATACGCGTAGTAGTCCGGAAACAGCTTGTAGCTGTCGGGCTTCGCCTGGCGCAGCAGATCGAGCAAGACGTCGCCGAAGGATCGAGTCTCCGGGTAGAGCTTCTCCATGAGCGGCTGCTGGATCGATATCTCGGTGCCGTCGAATTGGTTGGTCGCGACGTGCGTGCCGAAATCCTCCAAGGGCGAGAGCAGGGGCAGCACGAGATCGCACTCCATTGCGGTCTCGTCCATTTCCGTGACCCAAGCGGCCTTGAACGGCACCTTCCGCAAATTCGCGGTGAACTGCAGAAAATCCGGCGCGCTGTAGACCGGATTCGTGCCGTGCATCAGCAGCGAGCGGCAATTCCCGTCGGCCATCGACTTGTTGAGATCCGCGAGCGACTTGAAATCCCCATTGGTGGGCGCGAGCTGAGGGAATGGCAAGTCGGCAGAGCGCATCAGCGTCTTACCGTTGTTCTGCAGCACGACATTGAGCAGCGCGATCGCGGCCGTGTTGTGCGATCCGTGCGAATGCCCTTGCGGATAGCGCCCCGCGAGCACCAAGCTCGGCGCGCGCTCCCAGAGCATCGCGGCCAGACGCGGGATCAACTCGCCGTAGACGCCCGTGATCCGGCTGACCTCGGCTTGCGTGTACGGGTCGACCGCCGCAACCAGTGCGGGCGACAAGCTACCGGCAAAATCTTTGCGCTGCAGCAGTTCACGTGCGAGACCGAGCGCGAACACGCCTTCGGTGCCCGGTGCAATGACGATCCAACGATCCGCGTTGGCGCCCGTCAAGGTCATCTTGGGCTCTATTTGGACGAGCACACCGCGCGGCGTTGCCCGGCGAAACCGCGCGTATTGCCGTGCCGCCGCAACCGGCGAGGCGCCGGCGCCGAGAAAATCGTCTCCGAATGAGAGCACGAGACCGGCTTTTTCGATGAGGCCTACTGGCGAATCGACGCCGAACAGTTTGCGATTGACCGAGGATTCGACCGCGGTCGAGAGCGGATCGTAGACGATATAATCCGTGGCGGCGCCCGCCCCGACGAGGTTGTGCAGCAGGATTTGTTGGTGGCCGCTCGTCGGGCCCGTGAGCCAAACCCGCCGGCCGGTGCGCTCCGCCGGCGCCAGGCTTGCGTTGAGCAGCGCCATCGCTTTATCCCAGCTCGTCGGTCTCAATGAACCGCCATCCCGGATCATCGGGGTCGTCAGGCGATCGGGACTGTAATGCTGCTGCACGGCGGCCTGGCCGAGGCCGCATATTTTCCCGCCGCTAATTGCGGACTCTGGATTGCCCTCGAGCTTGAGGATGCGCCCTTCGCGTACGCGCCCCATGATGGCGCAGGCGGATGCGCATTGTGTGCAGGTCGATGCATAAAAAACGCCGACGCCCGGGACGACGAAATTTTCCGGCTGGACATAGGATTCGACGAGCTCCACACCGGATTCGATCGACGTATGGCCGCAGCCGGCGAGCGCGATCGTGGTCCCGCCGAGGCCGACGGCTTGCAAGAAATCCCGGCGGCTGACGCCGTCGCCGCTCATCGAATTCCCGTTGTCTTGGCACGCATTTCACCGCCTGCTTGTGGCGTTGCCACAGACGCCCCAAATCCCGAACGATCAGCAACGCCTCTCGTAGGGCGCGCTTGAACGCCCGCACATACTGCCGGTCTCACGAGGATCACTCGCATCAAACTTCGTCACCGCTTAGCAAGCATCACCGGCAGTCAATGACGCTTCAGCTCTCGCCGCACCGATCCAAGGCCCCAGCGTCCGAAGTTCGCGCTCCGAACCCCAGTCGCATGCTCACTTGGCAGCGGGTGGGTTCCAAGGCGACCAGGACGCCCCGGCCTTCGTCGCAGCCGCATTCTGCACAAACCCAGTACAATAGCAGTGCGGGCAGATCTCGGTATCGCCCGGATAGAGCTTGCACCCGTTCACGTCGACGTCATTGTTCGGCTTATCCTTGTTGGGGACGAAATTGACGCAGACCTTGCAATTCTTCTCGCCGTTCGGCATGAGCTGGTACTTCAGTGCCTTCCGAACCGCGGCGTTTTGCGCGGCGGAGGCTCGCTCAGATAATCCGACGAGCGGCGCAATCGCAAGCGCCGTCATGCCGACCTTAATGACCTTGCGACGCGTATGTTTGGTTGTTTCACTGTCCATTTGAATTAACCCCCCGTGATTGTCTCAGCCCTCTGAATTGCACGACATTTCGGTCCGAAACGCGTGCTCGATCGTATTGATACAGGGCTCCTCGATATACGATACGCAATGTACAATAAAGTTCCACCTGATGCACGCATGGTGCGACGCGATTGATTGCGTCGACATTCTCTGTTAGGCGGGCGGGAGAGCAGCGCATAGGGCATCAAGCGTCCACGATCAATCACGTACGCAAGCACCGCTTGTCCAATTAGCAGCCGATACTCAATCGCAAATCACCAATATCGACGAGCCTCAGGATTCGTCCACGCGGGCGCCAGTACCACGTTGCGCCGCACACACGTCTCAGTCTTAAAGCAAAGAGGATTTGACGCGGTGCCGACGATTCACGAGCATCAGCCCTCAAACACTGAGCCCGTGTTCGTGAAGCGTAGGGACACTACGTCCCCCCACCTCGCACCGTCGGCCGTCTTTGCGATTCCCGAGGCGAACGCGCCGATGCGAGCGGTAGCGCTCGCTTCTAAGACGACGATTCGTCTGCGGCGTAGGGGCCGATGCTTTCGGCGACCGAATCCGCGATATGTTCCTTTGTGATTAGCCCAGACACGTCGGAGGCGTGCGAGAGTCCCGCGGCGCGGGAGACGATGACCATGGTGGCGTTCTCGCGCGACATGCGACCAATGACATTGAACATGATGTCTTCTTCGCGAGCGATCGTGAAATTGCGCATCGCCACCTCACCCAGTGTCACGCCAGTGTACGCCCCTTCAAGCCCGTGGCGCAGCCCGGTATTGACGCGCAGGACCCCGAGGATGTTGTCTCCTCGCATAATTACTACGTGCCGCATTCTGCCGCCGTGATCCGGCAGTCTTAAAAACGCGTCAAAGCTCATATGATCCGGAAGAATCAAAATATCCTTGTCCATCACCTCTCCGGCACGGCGCACCAGAAACATATTGGCGTGCATCGCCTTGGGAATGAAATGCTTTCGCGCGAGGAGCTTGATCGTGTAAATATTCTCGTGCGAGAGCAAGCGGCGGATACCAATGCTGACGGCAACGGCGATGATCAGTGGCATCACCATATCGTAGTCGCGGGTCATTTCGAATATCATGGTAACCGCCGTCATGGCAGCCCCCGTGCCGCCGCCAACCATGGCGGCCATGCCTACGATCGCAAAGGCAGCAACATTAATGTCGGGCGATGGGTAAACCCAATGAGCAAGCGCGCCGAAAGCGCCGCCGAGCGTAGCGCCCATGAACAACGATGGTGAAAAAATGCCGCCCGAAGAACCCGACCCCAGACTCAAGGTTGTCGCAAGAAGTTTGGCGAAAAATAGCGTTGCGAGCAGGGGCGCCGCGACGAGAGCGCCGAGCAACACATCCTGGATCGTCGCGTAACCGACCCCTTCCACATAATAGTGTCCCGCAAAGCGCAGGAACCCGTAGCCTAGCGATCCGACCAGCAGCATGCCGATCGCATGACGAAGATAGGGATTGCGGATATGCAGGAATCTTCCCTCCATAAAATGGAGACCACGAATGAAACCCGTTGCAGCCAAGCCGGTGGCCGCACCGAGCGCTGCGTAAAGAAGAAGTGCATAGAGCGGCGCGGGATGTACCGACATCGCGGATATCGGCGGCATGTCGAATGCGGGCCTGAGACCAAGAAATAATCGCGCAATGAAGGTCGCGGTGCCGGTCGCGAGTGCGACTGGCAAGAAGGTACGCACACTGACTTCCGGCAACATCAGTTCAATTGCGAACATCACGCCGCCGATGGGCGTGTTGAATGTCGCCGCGATGCCGGCGCCTGCGCCTGCCGCGACGAGCGTGATCCGCTGCCAAGTCTCCATGCGAATCAACTGCCCGAACGTCGAACCGAGAGATGCACCGATCTGAATGATTGGCCCCTCGCGGCCCACTGCCGCGCCGCTGCCGATGGATAAGGCCGAGGCCAGTGACTTGACGGCCGCAACCACTGGTCGGATGCGGCCCTCTTTATAATAGATGGCATCCATGACCTCGGGCACCCCGTGTCCGCGTGCTTCGGGTGCAAATTTCTCGACCAGAAACACGACGCCCATTCCGCCGATCACGGGAACCAAAATAACGAATGCGCCCCACGGGCTCGGCGGCGTATGAACATTCGCGTCATAGAAAACGGTCAAACGGCCGAGAAAGAACAGGTTGTGAATGAGGCCAATCAGTCCGCGAAACAGAATGGACCCGAATCCGGTAATCACGCCGACAACGATGGCGATCAGCGAAAGGCTCAGCAGGCCACGGCTTGTTGGCACAAATTTCATGCAAGATGGCCTCGATGAATATCCGGGGAGTGGAACGTGACGCAATTCTCTTCTTTGAGCATGTCCCAGTCCATTTTAGACCGTCTCACATCTCAACGGTGTCCTGAGGCGGGTTAAAGCGTCTCGAGGAAGTGCGGTCGGAGCGCGCTAATCCTCGCGTTTTCGGTCCAGAAAATCGTTCTACGACTCGATGAGGTACCGAGAACAAACTGGAACGGTAATCGTTGCCCAACACTGGCGCTTCGGGAAACCGGTCACTCACCCCCCGGCTCGTCGATCGAGAGTGCACGGACACGTTGATTTGGTTCCCCGGGAAGGCGAATTCGACGGTAGCCGTAGTGAACGCGCGACCAGTTCGAGGAAAGCGGTGCGACACTTATTTTTTGTCTTTATCGGCTGTAGGTTCGGTACTGATCGCCGAGCGGTCCACTTCGACGCTGACGGTGGCAATGATTCCATCCGCCTTTTGTAGCACCTCGCGTGCGTAATCCCAATCGGTAGCGACCGTGCTGTCACCGACCATTGCCTGCAGCAGCTGCGAGAACTCGTCGAGGTTCGGCTCGATGCTCTGGCCTTGCGCATCCACCGGCGGGTGCGTTTCGAGCAGCAGTTCCCCATCGACCCAGGCAACCTTTATCGGCTCGTTGACCAGTCGTACCGGCGTGCCGACCGGAATCAGTGGGAACAGCGCGGCCACGTCATCGGGATACATGCGTATGCAACCGTGGGTGACCGGCATCCCGACCGCGATCGGATTGTTCGTGCCATGAATCAAATAGGTGCCGTCTCCCACGGCGAGTCGCAGCGCATAGAGGCCCAAGGGATTATTAGGGCCCGATGGCACGCGCGCAGGCAGCGGATCGCCCGCTAGCGCATGTTCTTTGCGAATTGATTCCGGCGGCGTCCAGGTCGGGTTCTTTTCCTTCTGACTCACATGGGTAAGTCCAAGTGGTGTGCGCCAATCCATCTTGCCGATGCCAACAGGATAGGTGATCACTTCAATCGGCGCGCCGCGCTTTGGTTTCGGGTAGTAATACAGGCGATGTTCTGGGAGGTTGACGACGATGCCCTCCCGTGGCCCGGGCGGAAGGATATGACGGCCGGGAATGATGATTTGCTTGCCTGCGCCAGGTAACCAAGGATCCAATCCTGGATTGACTCGAATCAATTCTTCAGTACCGATGCCGTATTTTCGCGCGAGATCGTAAAGCGTATCTTCATACACCGTCACGATCTTTTGGTTCTCACCGACCACCGGATCGTCAGGGCTGGTAAGGGGATATTCCGTGGCCTGCGCGCGCGCAGCCGCAGCCACCGCCATGAACGCAACCGAAGCCGCTGCCACAGTCCGCAACCAATCATGGCGCTGCAAATTCGGGACATTTTGAGAATCTCCCACGAGCTTAGCCTAGCACGGGTGCCGATGTAGTGAGTAAACGGGGCGGAAGGCCGAATCGGCAATGGCACTGACATAGAATGGGGGGCGATTGAAGCCGAGAAAGCCGCAGAATCACCAAAAGATCCCTAGATACAGCAGAACCGTCTTCTGCCGGGTCACACGCAGCCCGAGGAATTAGAACTTCCACGGATTGGCCGAGCTGGCTGAGTCGACGACGATATTTTCGGGAGTGGGTCGTACGCTTGCCGGAATATTGGCAGGAATTTGGAGGCATAGAGCAGTGGCTACCAATGACTTTGGTGCGCAAGCCAAATTGGCAAGCGGTGTAAATGCGCTGCTGGGACTCATGCTGATTGTTTCACCGTGGCTGTGCGGAGATGCTTGGCTGTATCATGGCATTACACTCAATAACATCGTGACCGGAGCTGTCATTGCGATATGCGGTGCAGTGCGGATGTTTTGGCCGCATAGAGCCGTTGGGTTGAGCGTCGTCGATATCGGCTGCGGACTCTGGACCCTGATTGCACTTGCGGCGTTCGGCTATGACGTCCATCCATGGCACCTTTGGTTGAATATCATTGTGAGCGTGGCGCTCATAGTATTTGGAACGTGGAGCGTCAGTGCGAAGCTCAATGAGTCGCGTAATCCATGAATCACCGCGGCGTCGCGCGCCATCGCCCGCAGCGGATACGCAGACGCCCAGTGTGGTAATTACAGCTGGATTTCGCACCTAGATCAATGATCACGGCAACCTTCGCATCGCGGCGAGTCGACCCAACGCCGCGCCGTCAAGAGTCCAGTTGGCGCGCGCGTTGAAGGGCTCCTCCACGTCGACAAACTACGTGACGGTGTAGCCACGTGCACCGACAAGCTCATATAGTCTGAAATATACCGAGAAGTGCGAAAGTATGGCGCGATCCCTGGATCGGCTGTCTCGATGGCGCTGGCCGATGGCGGGCTGTGCTTGTCAAGAATGCGCTGCGCAAGGTGCATCCAATTTGGAGGAATCGAGGCGCTCACGTGAAAACGAATGGAACCCGTGGAAGCCAATTTGCGTAGATAAACACTAAAGCGAGCATCCCCCAGGCGAAGAGCCCGAGCAACCAGATCAAATGCTGTTTAGTCATGATGCCCCCTGCGCGTCAAATACATCCGGTAATGATTGTCACAAACGCAACAGCAATCGAAGTCGGACACCCACACGACCAGTACCGATGCCCCACGCAATGTGCGCACCCCCCGCAAGCCGCGCTCGCGCCTATCGTCTGCCGGTTATAGACCCATTTGCGCATCCATGGCAAACCCTCTCCCATTATAAGTTCGCGGGCCCCTATCGCACACCGCTCGACAACGCCTCGAATCCGGGGCGAGCTACGGAAACGCGCGTATTGGTGCGCTCGATTCCATAATCTATGGATTTGGCTAGCATGCATGCCCATCGGGAAAATCGAGTAAACACTAATCTTCGCAATTTCGTAAACCTTGGATTTCACCAAGCATTCCGACAATTATCCAGAGCGAACCACATTAATCTGCAGATTTCCGTAAACATCCCCTTCTTGCACGGAAAGTACGCGAACCCCTCACCGCGACACATTCTTCGCAAAGGAATCTGATCGCACGCGGCGCGATCGGCCGACGTCAAAATGAGAACTGAGGTGCTGGGGATCCAGGCATTTCCGGCGCAAAGCTTTCATAAGATCCAATAGCAATAACACTTTGAATAGCACAAGCGATTGAGATTTCAGTATCGCAAGTGCTTGATAAACAAGCGCCCGGACCGATTACTGCGGGGCCTTCGGCCCCTTGCCCTGAGGGCGATCAACCCGGCGCCCGCGCCGGGTTGTCGAAGCGCCGACAACCTGGCTCGAAGAAGGGCGTACCAATTCTCGTATTACCAAATACAATGAATCACTTACCGCCCTCGAATTGTGGTGCACAATTCCGATCTATGCGCCCGTGAGCCGTTGAAGCGACGGATATGCTACGTTTCCAATAGCACAGCAAAGCGAGGCCCGATTACAAGCGAATCAATCGCCGGCTTAGTCATAGCGTGACGCTCTGCGCTCATGGCCGGCATGTTTTGCATAAATACGATTAAAGTTCCCTCCCCTTGATTGACGGCACTGATCGATCGGAGCGGATGCGAGCGTGCCAGAATTCACCCCCTTTGAGCGAAGGGTGTTGAAGTGGCGCGCGCCAGCATTTTAATGCAGCGGCTTGGCCATCAAAACGCAATCTTGGAGACGCGATGTTCGATTGGATTGAGATCTGCCTCGCCTTAGCAACGACCGCACTCCTGGTGTGCGCATTCACGCCCCAACTGCGGCCCTATCGCTCCCTGTTTTTGGGTGGTAGTGCGCTCATGGCAATCACGGTGGTCTTGCCGCGCCCCGGAAACTCGCTTGGTCAATTTCTCTTCGCTCAAACAACGGGTTCGATGCACCTGCCATCGGAACTGTTCGGAATAGCGTGGTGGATTCTTGGCGCCTGGCTTATCAGGAGCATACTTACACTGGTTCTCCGTCGAACCATTTTTCCAAACGACTTTCAACCTCACGCCCGACGCCTTTTTGCCGATCTGGCATCTGGACTCGTCTATATCGTCGCGTTTGTCGGCATCATGGACACCGTTCTCAAACAACCCATCTCGGCATTGCTGGCAACATCCGGGGTGCTTGCAATCGTATTGGGACTGGCACTTCAGAACACGCTGGCCGACGTGTTTTCTGGCCTCGCGATCAACATCGAACGCTCATTCGGGGCCGGCGATTGGATCACTATGAACGATAACGTAGAGGGCCAGATCATGGAAATCGATTGGCGGGCGACTCGAATCCGGACGTTCTCCAATGACATGATCGTGATCCCCAACAGCGTCATTTCAAAGGCCATCGTCACTAATCACCGTAAGTTGAACGAACCATATTTGTGTAGTTTGTCGCTCAAGATCGATTCGACGGTGTCGCCTGCGCGCGTGATCAAGGTTCTTCAATCGGCAGCGAGCGAAAGCCCCGGCGTCGTGCCCGGAAACACGCCGGCCGCCTATGCGTGCGGATTTGCTGACTCGCTGGTCACCTACAAGCTTTTCTTCGCCGTTGAGAGCTTCGCACAAACGGCTGAAGTACAGTCGGAGGTAATAATACGGGTGAGTGACGCCTTTCGAATCGGCGGCATTCAGGTCGGCACTCTGCCGACGGACATTAGGATCATTCAGAATGAAGCAGTGGCTGGTGCACCGAAGGTTGCGCCCAGCGCTGTTTCGCAGCCATCAGGGCCCCTGACTTAGCAACGATTGCAAACCGCTTATAACGCTCCTCGGACGCCACCGTCGTGGGCCGCTAGTGCAGATTGATCGGGTCTCCCTCCCGGACGCGAAAATCCTTAGAGTTGATTTTTATCTTCTTCCTTGCGGCCGGCCGACTGCTCTTTCCGAATCTCCCCCTCCGCCTTCTCCCAGTCCTGAACTGCTTGACCCTTCGATTGGCCCCGCTGCTGGTAGATTTCATAGGCTCGCTTGGCAATCTGCGGCGTCAAATCCGAGGCCGGCTCGGCTTCGGCTTCAGGATTCGCCTTGGCCTTGGGCGGATCGAAAATTCGATACGCGAGGAGTTTAACGCGGTCATTCAGCAGGAACCAAGCGAGCGCGTAGCCCCATACGAACCCGGCCCAACGCCAGCCGAGAGGCGTCATAAACAACCCGAACACCGCGATCAACGTCGCCACGATTTGCGTGCCGAGCACCGCCATCCATAGAACTTGCGCCGGGCGTATAGACCAGAACGGGCCGCGCGTACGCGTGAGGAAGATCGTCAGATGTCCCGCCACGGAGAGCTTCAAATACATCAGCGTCTGGATGTGTGCACGGTCGAGGTGAAACACGCGCTCGCCAAGATAAAACAAGCCAAACGCCGACACTACCCCGATCAAACCAAGCACCGTGGAGATGCCGAGCACCATGCGCATATTCCACGCCTCGGGCTGATCCTTGTAGTGGACGTTGTCGTAGGCAATGGACAGGATGGCGCCGTCGTTGAGCAACGCCAGCATCACAATCATCACCGCCGTCAATGGATAGAAGTTGAAGATCAGAATCGCCAGCGTCATGAAAAACAGCACGCGCAGCGTCTCAGCGATGCGGTAGATCGCGTAGCTATTCATCCGCTGGAAAATTCTGCGGCTTTCCTTGATTGCATCGATGATGACCGTCAGGCCGGGCGTCAGCAGCACCATGGCCGCCGCCGCGCGCGCCGCGTCGGTCGCACCGGAAACGGCGATACCGCAATCGGCCTTCTTCAGCGCGGGAGCGTCGTTCACCCCGTCGCCCGTCATGCCGACGATATGGCCGAGTTTCTGCAAGACATCCACGATGTGGAACTTGTGTTCGGGGAATACCTGCGCGAAGCCGTCGGCTTTCTCGATGGCCTCGGCCACCGCCGCCGACTCTTGCTTCTTGACGTCGCCCAAGCCGCCAGCATCGAGGATATTGGTGCCCATCCCCAATTGCTTGGCCGTTTCCCGGGCGATCGCGAGTTGGTCGCCCGTAACCATCTTGACCTTGACGCCCATCCGGCCCGCAGTCGCAATGGTTGCTTTAGCATCTCCCCGCGGCGGATCAAACAAAGGCAGCACACCGAGGAACTGCCACGGCCCGCCTCCATCGGCTCGTGCGACCCCTAGTGAACGATAACCGCGCGCCGCGAACTCGTTGATCGCCTTCTCAACGGCGGACTTCACCTGACCTGCATTGGCCGACAACGCTAAGATCACCTGCGGCGCGCCCTTCGCTACCTTGAACTCCTTTCCGTCCGCGCCCTTGACGGTGGCCTCGGTTCGTTTATGCACCGGGTCGAACGGCTGGAAATGAACCACCTGATAGCTTTTCAAGGCCTGATCATTTTTCAGGCCGCCCAGAACGGCCACATCAATCGTGTCGTTATTGGCCGCGCGCGAGGCCAGCGCGCCATTGAGGATCACTTGTTCGGCGGAGACATTGTCCACACTGAAGGGGGGGCCTAGCGTCAGCTTGTTCTGGGTCAGGGTGCCGGTTTTGTCCGAGCAAAGGACGTCCACGCCCGCCAATTCCTCGATGGCCACCAAGCGGCTTACAATTGCTTGCTTCTTGGCTAGCAGGCGCGCGCCGACCGCCATGGTCACCGACAACACCGTGGGCATCACCACGGGAATTGCGGCCACGGTCAATACCAGGGCGAATTGCAAGGTGGCGAGGACTGGATCGCCACGGTAAATCGCGAACGCTATGATTAGCGCCACCAGAGCCACCGCGAGGATGATCAGGTAATTGCCAATCTTCAGCACCGCGCGCTGGAAGTGGCTGACGGTATGCGCCGTCTGCACCAGCTCCGCCGTCTTTCCGAAGTAGGTGTTCGCACCTGTGGCATAGACTAGTGCATCGATTTCACCCCGGCGGATAATAGACCCGGAAAACACCGCCTCGTCGGATTTGCGCGTGGCGGGCAACGACTCGCCCGTCAGCGCGGACTGGTCCACCTCCACCGCATCGCCCGCGAGCAAACGCGCATCCGCCGGCACAATGTCGCCCAAGCGTAGGCGGATGACGTCGCCCGGTACCAACTCACGCGCCGCCGGGTTGACCCACTTCTCATCCCGTTTCACGCGGGCCTTGATCGCGAGCTTCGCCTTGAGGGCGGCGATGGCGTCGCCCGCCTGGCGTTCTTCCCAAAAGCCGACCACGGCATTGGCACAAAGCAAGAGGAGGATGATGAAGAAATCGGGCCAGTGCTGTACGACGCCCGAGAGAATCACCGCCACCTCGATCATCCATGGGATGGGACCCCAGAAATAAGAGAGGAATTTCAGCAGCGCATTGGTCTTCTTTTCGATGATCTCATTGGGCCCGTATTGGGTCAGCCGTTTCGTCGCCTCGGCTTGCGTGAGTCCATTCGGCGACGACGCCAATCTCTTTTCCAGTTCTGGCATGGGCAGCGTTTTCAGCTCCTCCTTCGGATCGGGCTTTGAAGGGGGCGCTGCTTTGGACTCACCGGCTGTCGGTTTCATAATGCGTGACCTGCCATGTTATGTAGCAGGTTTTATGAATTGTGGCATAAGCATCTTCGTGTAACGGTTGCATTTGCATCGTTATACCTCTCACCCACAAGGGTGGCCAAGGACATATTTCGATCCGTGCACCGGCGATGCGTTCGTGCATCACCTGTCCTCCGCAATAATTGAATTCACCCGGGGCGGTTGACCGGCACGTATAGCGGATGTGAGGTTATCGACGCGCGATCGCGCTGCTTAACATTGTCCTACAGGTATTGGAATACGTCCTCGCGTCTGCCCAGGCCTGACTAAATTTTTGCGGACTACAACCATTCGAGACCGCGGCGCGGACTCGCCGCCGGTGGCGGTAAGCGAACGGGGCGCACAGAGCACCCGCCGTAAACAGTTCAATTACCCTTCGGTAGCGTATGCGCTATGCCCTTATGGCAGTCGATGCAGGTATAGCTGGGTGCCAGTGACTGGTGCATGGTTGCTGGAGATATGGCGGCTGTGGAGGGCGAGCTGGCGAGTGCCATTGCGGCCGGCGAATGACAGCCTCGGCACTCGGCGGAATCATTCGCTTCCAGCTCCTTCCAGACTTTCTGTGCGAGTGCCAGGCGTCGACTTTCGTATTTCGCCGGTGTGTCGAGTTCTCCAGTCACGTGTCCCCATATCTCCACGGAGGCTGCCATGTGCCGCATCAGCCCGGGCAGGAAGGCCGGCGGCACGTGGCAGTCGGCGCAACTGGCGCGAACACCGAACTCATTCGAGGCATGCACGCTATGTGCGAGTTCATGGAATGGCGCATTCATTTCGTGGCAGGAAATGCAAGACGCCTCGGTTGAGGCGAACTGCAGGGCGCCGATAAAGCCTCCGGTGAACCCAATGCCGACGATGAATGCGAGCAGCGCACCGGCCGGTATTCCGAGTAAGAACGAACGTTGCGGACGCCGCCATAACTTCGCGGCAAAACCGGGGCGTGCCGGCTCAGGCAAATTCATGCCGCTCACCGGTGGCACTGGTCACACGTGTTGAAGGCGATTACGCCGTTGTGGCAGGCGAAACACTTTCTATCGCTGCTGTGGTCCGCAACGGAAATCAGCCCTTGCTTCTGAGTCTCAAATAGCTGTGTGCCGGTCGACGGCAACTTGGTGTGGCAATCCATGCACACATAACCTTTGGAGGCATGCGTGCCGTGGTCGAACGTGACAGTTCCTTGGCCGCCACCTCGGTAGTTGAACGTCCTCACGTGCTGGCCAATCGCAGTAATGCAGCAGAGGGAAAACAACAGGCAACCGAGCATCAGTCGAAGACGCATTGAAAATCGAGCCATAGAGCACCTCCCGCGGAGTGCCTCCTAGGCCAGAATGTCGCGGTTGATGGCCGCGACGTTGGGAACTGCAGTGAGTACCATCGCGGCGGTCAGTTCGTCGTGCATTGTCTGCATGAATAGCTTCACGCCTTCCCGGCCACCTCCGTGAGCGGCACGCCAGAGGTGCCGCCCCACCAGCACTGCGTCTGCGCCCGAGGCCAGATACTTGAGCACATCGGTGCCGTAGTGGACGCAGCCATCGACCAAGATCACCATCTTGCCCTTCACTTTGTCGGCGATTGCAGGCAGCGCGTCGGCCGTCGCGAGCGAATGGTCGAGCACTCGGCCGCCGTGGTTGGAGACACAGATTCCCGCCGCACCGGCTTCGCCCGCCAACAGCGCATCTTCCGGGGTCATGATGCCTTTGACCACAACAGGGATTTTAGTCGCGCGAACCAGTTCGCGCAGCTGAGCAACCGTCTTGGGCTCGACCGCAGTATCCTTCGAAGCATCCATCCAACCGCGGCCGGCCGAGTCGATATCAATGGTGATCATGAATGCCTTAGCAGCCTCGGCCAGGCGGATGACCCGAATCAGATTCTCATTCGGGCGCGGCTTAATCCCGGCAACCACTTTGCCGGGGTAGCGTGCGACCACGTCATATCGAGCCTTCGTCACGTCCCACGGGTCCGATTGAATGTCGCCGACCGATCCCATCGTGCCTGCATCAACACACCCACCGATTATGGCGTCGAAGTATTGAGCCTCCGACATGTCATGGAGATTCGGGAAGTTCACGGCCAGTCCTCCAATCGGCGCCGCCATCGCGGGAAACGAAATCTTCTGCCCAAAAATCACCGTGGAACTGTCAGGTTTCTTGTTCCCGCTCAATGGCCGCAATTTGAGCCGCACACGCTGCAGACTATTGAAGTTATTTTGGAACGACATGCCAGAATCCAGTCCGCCTATGCCCGGAAATTCCCCAGCGCACGCAACTCCATCGCATTGCGGGCAGACACGGCATATGGGATAGAGAACCTCACGAGCCCTTTGATAGACTTCCGCAACGCCTCCCGTTGCGCTGGCTGGCCCATAATGCGTGGCCGGCGCCGCTGATGGCGTATCGACGGCCGCCGCCGCCGCTGCAGGCATCAAGGTTCGACTCGCGAACGCCCCGGCGCCGATTAAGGCCGAAACCTTCAAGGCTGTTCTTCTGTTTATGGTATCCACATCCCACCTCCGTCTAAGGTTTCCCTGCCGCAAGCTCACATAGCGGAACCGTCACGCTGGTTCGCCTTGGCAACGCATCTTGTCCTCATGCGAATTTATCGTTCTTGCGGAATTACCATCTGTACGGCACCGCACAAAGCGACGCCTGCCACAGCTTTGTAGCTCCCATCACAAGCGGGGCGAGCGGCTATCGCAAAGGCCCCGGCAGGGCGGTGCGGCGCGCGGCGCCGGCCGGAGAAAGGCCCTTCATGAGCCGCGCAAATTCGCTGAGTCGTTTATACGAGTCCGTCTCGTTCCAAAATCGATGGAGAAAAAAGGTGCGGGGAAAATGATGCCGAACAAAAGAAGCCTACTGAGGCCTCCGCGTGCATATGTCAAGAATGATCCGGTTTGGATGTGGCGCTACAGCAGAGCGTAACGCCCTGAGGCGTTGCATGATCGCGCTCTGTTCGTTGACGGCAGCAAATCATGCTGGCGTGGCGCGCCCCTTTTTTCTTTTTTTTTGGTGGCGACGATTGCCGGCGGAGTTATTAAAGCGATCTTGAATATGAATATTAGACAGTGCCAGGTACTCGATCGCCGCTAAGTTATTTGTCCTTCCTGATTAGAGGTAACACTTTATTCGGTATAAAACATTACCGATGCGCCCGGAACGGACCCCAAAAAAGTTGGCGCGCCCGGACGGATTCGAACCGCCGACCACCTGGTTCGAAGTAGGGTCTTCCGAAGTCCGGATTATCGAGCAAAATCAGAGTCTTACGCACTTCGAGTTGTGCTACGATTTCCCGAGATACCGCCACTTAAGCCTTTGAATGGTCAGATACGCCGAGTTCGAATAGCACAGCAACGCCAGGCACCGACGCGTCTGAAACGGAATCGAGCGCCATGTTTTTTGCCATGGTGCTGACCTTGCGATTTGACGATGCACCCGCGACTCCTATAGTGGGGCGACATTGCCGACCAATACTATAAAGCTACGGACCGCCCTCCAAAGGTTCGTGCAGTCGCAGATACGCGAGGGTACCTCTCGCGACAGGAAGGCCACCATTGAAGCGGCAGTCTCGCAGCAAAAGCGTCGCAGCGAGCAGCTCGCCTGGCTACGCTCGGAAATCCAAAAGGGCCTCGACTCCGGACCGACCGGTGAATTCGATATTGAAGACGTCATCCGGCGCGGTCGTTGTAGGGTCGTCGCTCGGGCGCGCCGGGTTCGGAGCTAATGCGGCGTCGAATAGAACCTTCTCGCGCAGCGCTTGCCGACTTCGACGCGATTTACGACTAGATCTGACGTGACAATACAGGCGCGGCGGCTCAGGTGCTTCGCTCACTCGATCGGTCGATCCAATTACTCTCAGATCAGCCAAAGCTGGGCCGGATCGAGTTGAGGTAGCCCCGACGAAGAGTACCCGCGAGACTCAAATTCGGCGTCGAGATAAGCCATCCACAAAACGGCCCGCCGGACGGGACTCGGAATTCGGCGGGCCGCGTCTCCGGTTCGCATCGCAGATCCCTGACCGGTCGCATTGCGTTCCATCGCGAACTTTGTGCGCAAGCACCGCACGGAGCGGCGCGGTGGCGATGCGCTGCAGGTCACGCTCAACACTAAGGTGGCCGATGAGACGAACAAGTCGGAAGAATACCTCAGGGGTGTCCATGAAGCGCTCCAGGAGCCGGGCAAGACCGAACAGCGACTCGCGCAAGTCGTGGAGATGCGCTACTTCCGCGGCCTCGAAGAGTCCGAAATTACCGACGTGCTGGGGCTCACTGAGCGGTGCGGCAAGATTGGCAGAAGGCGCATCTGCTGCTCAGTGCCGCGCTCGATCGATCATGAGTCGCTTGTAACACGAACGGCACCAGGCCAACCTCGGCACACCGCATCGAATCAAAACCGCCGTCTCGCCATCTGCGAAAGCGTACTCCGACACACGTTGGCGGCTCGGGTAGCACTCTTCCCGCCGGAGGTTTCGCAATCCGCAGATTTAGCTATGACAACCCTGGCGATCTTAATTAGCCCTCACGTGTCCGGTCGCGGACTTTGAATACGTATTCTTAAGTAACAGATCGAACTCGGCGGCAGCGCCACTTAAATTGAAAGCAGTGTGAGGCGGTCATGGCGTTCAAGAGGTCAATAATCCAGATCGGATACACAAAGCCGGCTCCCGCTGCGGGGCAGCGGTGGTCCGCAGAGCTTGAGCGGGAGCCAGCATTGGGCGCTCACTTGACCGCATCGCGGCTGGGGTACGCCCATCACGGGATATACGTTGGGAGCGGAAAGGTGGTGCACTACGCCGGCCTCTCCCGCTCTTGGCATTCCGGCCCGATCGAGGAGGTGATGCTGACACAATTTGCCCTAGGCCACCCAGTTTGCATCGTCGACCATCCCGAATCGATTTATTCGGCAGAAGCGATCGTGCGGCGCGCTCGATCGCGAGTCGGCGAACAGGCCTATCACCTGCTGACCAATAATTGCGAGCACTTCTGCAACTGGTGTATAAGCGGCCTCAGTCGCAGCGTCCAGATCGAACGCCCTACAGGATTTCCCGCCCAAGCGATCTGCCTTGCAGCACGCCTGCTGAGTTGTCTGCCGCCAATGTTGGTTCCACATCGGGCGCTGGCAACAGACATCGTCCACACTCACTGACACCGCAGTCCTAGTCGCCGAGGTTCTGAGCGGCATCACCACACGTTGATTTCTAAGACGGTGCCGGGGTGCAATCCATTTGAACATCAATGGTTCATTGCCACCGGAGGTGGGTTACGTTCCGGTAGTGCTGGGTAATTCGGAGCTCGACGCGCCGGATCGCTTGATTGAACAATGATTTTGCGCGCCGATGTCGTTTTCGTGATTTGACACCCTCAAGCCGCTGCCGACCGGCGATGGCGGCTGTGGGGCATGGAAAGAAGCCCAGCTCCACCTCGACTGCTACGTCTACATCGAGACCGATTATTACAGCGGCCTGCACATCACGATCGACCCGCACCTTCCGCCAGCCTCCGTGGCGTACTTGAGGCGACACTGCAAAAGTTACTGTCGCAATAGCCTTTCGTCCGCCCCGAACTCAAACGGGGGGGAGTCATTGGATTCCAGCATATCTTTCTCGGCACCTTGGCTTAGATTGTGATCAGGCGCCGAACACTGACCACCTTGGCGGGACGTCGCGCGAAAGATTCAACAGCTTGCGGCGCCGACCGGCGTCCAAACCAGACGCCTGTTAACACTACATCGCCGAAATTAGCTCATAATGTGGGGCAACGTTGCGGTTCGGATAGCTGTGTCATTGAGCGACATTGCGAGTTCTGTGAATCGGCACGCTATCCAAACACGCTCGCGAGATGTCCGTTGTAAATCGACGCCGCGCAACGAAGCACAACCGAGTCACGCAGAACTGCCGCAACCCTCATGGTCTTCTACCTTGATTAACCGCGGAGCATGCTAGGACCGTGCGATTGTCAGCGATCGGACGGATCGCGGCCCGAGGTTTGCGCGATTGACGTCCGACGAATGCAGGCTTAGCCTCGTGTTAAGGGGAGCGGGTATCGAGGGGTCCATGTCGGAAGAGCCGTCCGAGCCGGTGACCGAACTTTTACAACAGTGGGTGCGGGGCGACGAAAAAGCCCTCGCTGAACTCATTCCCATGGTCTACCATGAGCTGCGGCGGCTCGCGCATCGCCAACTGCAATCTGAGCGTCGCGATCACACCCTGCAGAGTACTGCCCTCGTAAACGAAGCCTTCCTACGCTTGCTAGGCAGTCAACCGGCGGCGTTGCAGAATCGAGAGCATTTCGTAGCCGTGGCCGCGCGCCTCATGCGTCAGATCCTCGTCGACTATGCGCGTACTCGGAGCGCTAACAAACGCGACGCGGGCTGCCGGATCGACGTTGCGGCTCTGCCTGAATTACCCGTCCAAGGTGACGCGCAGCTGCTGGCTTTGCACGATGCACTGGAGGGTTTGTCGCAAGTGGATGAGCGACAGGCCAAGATCGTTGAGATGAAGTTCTTCGGCGGGTTAACGGCTCCGGAGATTTCCCAAGTGCTGGGGCTTTCGCTGTCCACTGTCGAGCGGGATTGGGCAGTGGCCCGGCTATGGCTGCGTCGGCAGATGGAAGACACGCTATCGCGATGATGGATGTTCGTTGGGAGCAGATAAAAAACGTGGCCTACCAGGCGCTTCAATTGGCGGCTGAGCAGCGCGCGCGCTATGTCGACGAGGCGTGTGGTTCGGATGAGGCAATGCGCGCTGAAGTTAAATCCCTGCTGGCGGCCGACAGCGCGAGCTTTTTGGCTTCGCCACTCGGCGCCGACCTCGGCGCGGATTATCCGGAGATTGGCGCATCGATCGGCTTGGCCGCGGGACAGATGTTTTGCGAGCGGTTCAAATTGATCCGCACGCTCGGCGAGGGCGGCATGGGGCAGGTCTGGCTCGCCGAACAGATAACTCCGGTTCGCCGACAGGTGGCGCTAAAACTCATCCGCGCCGGCATGTACGACGAGATCGTGGTGCAGCGCTTTCAAGCGGAACGACAATCGCTCGCGATCATGGATCATCCGGCGATCGCCAAAGTGTTCGATGCGGGCTCGACGCCTCAGGGTCAACCCTACTTCGTCATGGAATACGTGCCGGGACTGCCGATTACGGAGTATTGCGATCAAAAGAGACTCAAAATCCGGGATCGGCTCGAGCTGTTCATTCAGGCCTGCGAGGGGGTGCAGCATGCGCACCAGAAGGCGATCATCCATCGGGATCTGAAGCCCGCCAATATCTTGATCGTGGAGGTCGACGGCCAAGCGGTGCCGCGGATCATTGACTTCGGACTGGCGAAGCCGACCACGCCGCGGGTGGCTGACCAGACCCTGTATACGCAGCTCGGACAATTCATCGGGACACCCGGCTACATGAGTCCCGAGCAGGTCGATCCCAATATTCAGGACATCGACACGCGCACCGACGTCTATTCGCTCGGAGTCGTGCTCTATGTCCTCCTGACCGGATTGCAGCCGTTTGAGGTGCGACGGCAGCCGCTCGACGAGTGGCTGCGCAAGCTGCGCGAGCAAGAACCGCCGACCCCGAGCTATAAGGTCGGGAGCGATGCGGGCACGTCGGCCGCAAGCGCCCGGGCGCGCTGTACTGAGCCCAAGCAGTTGATGAGGCTGCTGCGTGGCGATCTCGATTGGATCACCATGAAGGCGCTGGAGCGGGACCGCGCGCGCCGCTACGGCACACCTGCGGAACTCGCTGCGGACCTTCGACGCTACCTCAATCACGAACTCGTCGTCGCGCGTCCGGCAAGCGCCGGGTATCGATTGCGGAAATACGCGCGGCGGCACCGAGTCGCCGTAGGAGTTGTCTCCGGAATGATGTTGTTGCTCGCCGCTTTTGCGGTTTTCCAGGCGGTGCAGCTGCAACGTATCAGCCGGGAACGAGACCGTGCGAACCGCATTACCGATTTCATGACCGGGATGTTCAAGGTGTCCGATCCGAACGAGGCGCGGGGCAACAGCGTGACCGCGCGCGAGATCCTAGACAAGGCGTCGAACGATATGGGCACGGGCCTTGCAAAGGATCCGGAGGTCCAGGCGCAGATGCTTCAGGTGATGGCGACCACGTACCTCAACCTCGGGCTGTATCGCCGCGCGCACGACCTCGCGCAGCGTGCGCTGGACGCTCGATCGAGCCTTTTGGGCCCGAATGACCCGAAGACATTAGAGTCGATGACTCAGCTCGGCTGGATCCTGAATCGCGAAGGAAACAATGCTGACGCGGAGAGGCTCGAGCGCCAGGCATTGCTCGCCGAACGCCGCATCCTCGGCCCGGAAGCGCCGCTAACGCTCGAGACGATGAACTACCTGGCGGTCATTGAGCAGACGCAGGGGCATTTTACCGAAGACGAAGAACTGTCACGCAAGGTAGTCGAGATCGAAACTCGAACGCTGGGACCGGACAACGAGCAGACCCTGCGGGCGTTGAACACCCTTGCGCTCGCGCTCGTATACCAATCGCGAAATGTCGAAGGCGAAAAGGTGTTGCATCAGTTGGTTGCCGCCGCGCACCGAGTTTGGGGCCCGGACCACCCTCGGACCCTGGCGGCCGAGGGTAATCTGGCGTTGGCCATTGCCGCCCAAGGCCGCCTGACCGAAGCCGAGCAGCTGTATCGCGACAACCTGGCCGCGTGTGAACGCGTGCTGGGTCACGAACACCCGAATACCGCGATCATCATGGATGCCCTTGCCGACCTTTACATTGACGAAGGGCGCCTGGCGGAGGCCGAGACACTGCTTCGAGAGACGCTCGAGATTCGTCGGCGAACACTCGGACCCGAACACCTCGAAACATTACGAACCGAGTTCAATCTGGCGCAGGCGCTTGGCAAAGAAGGCCGCGCCCATGATGCAGAAGTATTGCAACGGGATACCTTGGCCATTCAGCTTCGCGTCCTGGGACCGGAGAGCCCCAATACTCTTCGGTCCCAGACCGGTCTGGCATCGGTCTTGAACCGCGAGGGTCACTATCTGGAAGCCGAGAAGATCGCCCGGGATACGCTGGCAATCCAGCTTCGAAATATGGGCCCGCTACACGTCGACACAATCACCACGCTGCAGGAGCTAGGGATCGCGCTCGCGAGCACGCAGCGGTACGACGAAGCGACCCAGCAATTCCGCGACGTGATCGAGAGGGGCAGCCATACAACCGGGCAAGGAAACACGTGGGCGCCTTGGTACGCCTTCGCTTGCATGGCCAGCGCCGCCGATCACCCTGACGATGCGGTTCGATATCTGCACGAGGCCGTCGATCGCGGCTATATAGATGGCGATGCGATGTTGGCCGACGATGACCTCAAGAAGCTCCGGCAAGAACCGCGGTTCAAGGAACTAGCAGCCCAGCTAAAAGCCCGTTCGTCGAGCACAGCGCATGAATGACAGAGCAAGGTAAGGTAGCATCATGCCGGCCCACCATTCATCGGGGAGCCGGTTTCTTAGCGATTATTAAGTTCCGCAATTTCGCGAGCAAGTTCCCGGTCAACGGCGGGAATGGGATCCTCGCCGCGCATCCTTAAGGCGAGTGCGTCAGCTTCGCATCGAACAGCGCGGACATCGTACGCCAGCGCCGTTCGGCGGCATAGACCAGGGTGTCGCGGAACACCCAGCCGTGTCTCGCCGGGTAGGTCTCGATCTTATGGTCGCCACGGGCCTTGGTCGCCAGCGATGTAGACCCATGATTGGACCTTCGGCGCGAGACTCGCGCTCCGCTACGCCCAAGGCACGTCTGCGTCACGGCGTCCCACCAATCATTTTCCTGCCCCACTGAAGGGTTTCGCGTCTGCTTTACGCATTTGCCTATGAGAACGCAGAACTCTGCGGATTGGGATTCCCGCCGGATTTGATCAACCACGCGATTATACGAGCTTAAAGGAGATTGCAACCATGGGAAGACTCACCTTCGTTAAGATCGCAGTTGCAAGCCTGGTCCTTGCGACCGTCACTGTACGGGCTGGAACCCCAACGTACCTGTACGGTACGTCTTCCAGGACCGGCAGTATGGCCTCCGTCGCCACAACGACGCCGACAACTTCAGCTCCGCGAGCGGCCTATGTGGTCGCCGCAGAAACGAATACGAGCGGCGCCTTGGAAGTGGTTGCATGGCAGGACACGACCATTTCCCTCGTCAACATAGGTAGCGCCAACGTCGCCAACGGACTCGCCATCCAGAGTGTCGCTGCCAGCGGCCTAGACGCGAACCGTGTGGTGACAGCGGACGTCGATTCGACGGGCGCCTTGTCCATTGATACCTGGGTCATCGGTGGCGCGGCCGGGGTCGTCCAGCAGAATGGCTACAGCACTGGCCCGGGTGTCGCAGACACTATAGTCGACGCCGACGTGTCCATTACCACGGTCAGCTCCACGCTAGTCGTAACGGCGTTTAATGATTCCAGCGGCAACGTCGTCATCCAGGCGTGGACGATCAGCTCCGGTGGCTTACCCACTCCGCTCAGTGACGTTGGGCACAACGGCCCGGCGACCCAAGTGGCGATTGCGACCATAAACTCCGGGCAAGTGATCACTGCGGCGGGCACCGGGAACAATAGCCTGAAAATCACCGTGTGGACGGTAGATAGCTCGGGCGTCCAATACCAGAATGGAATTACTGAAAACGCCAGCGTTAGTCCCTTCTCGGACCGCGTGGCGATAGGGGCTGGGAGTCAATTAGTTTTCGAGGAGGTCAACGGTTTCCCCAGCCTCGTGAACGTTGGATCTGCTTTCGTCCCGATGATCAACGCTGCCGGGAACGTCGAGGTCTGGTATTTGAATATTTCAGCATCCGGCAATATCACCGTGCTCAGTAAGCCGCAGACCACTAAGGAAGATTTCCTTCAAGTTGCGGCGTGCATGTTGCGGACCGACGTTCCGATCACGGCCTTCGGCGATGTATCTTCGTACGTACACGTCGGGTGGTATGGAGATGGCACCGACGACGTGTATGAGGCCATCAAGGGCCATTTGAATGGCATCACGAGCATTGGAGCTGCCGCGGCAGGCAGCGATTACAAGGTGTATCTCCCGGTATTCAACGCATATTTCGTAACGGGGGTCTTGACGTACACCGATGAAACTGCAACTAATGGAGATCTCCAGATCAGGGTGTGGTCGTACCCGGTATCGGATTTAGATTTGTAGGCAATGGGCGCGGTCGGGACGAAGCCAAGGTGGCGGGAAGTCCACAGAGTCTGCGGAACAACTCACTTTTTGGGAGAATGATCATGAGAACCATGAAACGAGCAACGAGCGTGTTCAGTCTGGCGTTTGTGGCCTTGCTGATTTGGTCTGGGGTTGCCGGCGCACAATCTTGGCTTACGGCGCCGAAGCCGCCGCGCGCATTTAACGCCGGCAGCGTCGCTTTGCAGCTCACCGATGGAACCATCATGGTGCAGGAAAATATGAGCTCGACATGGTGGAAGCTGACCCCGGATATAAATGGTGATTACAACACCGGGACGTGGTCCGAACTGGCCCAGTCCAAAGCGTTCGACACGCATGGAAACATAGTGGACTACGCCCCCTCGGAATTCGCGTCTGCCGTGTTGCCAGACGGTCGCGTCATCGTGATGGGTGGGGAATACCTAGCAGATGCCGGTGTGACGGGAGAGGCCGACACCACCGAGGGATCGCTCTTCGATCCAACCGCGGGGCCCACGGGTAGTTGGACGCCCGTTCGCCCTCCTCCAGGGTGGACAAAAATCGGTGATGCAGCGAGCGTCGTACTACCCAACTACGGGCCCAACGGGATACTGCCCGGCGGGACGTTCATGCTCGCCAATTGCTGTGACTACCCGGCTCAAGCGGCTCTGTTCGATGAAGAAGTGGCCCTAAATGGTTTCCTAGATGAATCGCCTTGGATTGTCCTTAGCCCCACATTCGGATATGCGGGCAAGTACGACTCAAATAACGAGGAAGGATGGACCCTCCTGCCCGATGGCAGCGTGCTGACCGTCGACACATTCGTTCATGCGCCGACGAACGATCACGTTCCTACCATTCCAAACAACACAGAAATCTACCTCGCAGCGAGCATCGAAACGGGCGGCCCGCCGGCTGGCGGGATTTGGATCCCCGCCGGACCCACGCCGGAGCCGCTCTCGGACTTCCCGGGATTGTACCTCCCGGAAATATGCACCCCGCCGGAGGGAAACAAAAATGAAATGGGACCTGCGGTCCTACGGCCCGACGGCACGGTTTTCGCTACCGGCGCCAACGGCTGCGCGGGCAAGGGCCGTTGCGCCGGCCAGACGGCGGCTGGTCACACGGCGATCTATGACACGGAAAGCGGAACGTGGACACAAACGGAGGACATACCCGATTGCAACGACATGTCCGATGCTCCTGCAGCACTCCTGTCGGACGGCAACGTGCTGGTTCAAGCCAGCCCGGGCCAAGACATGGGTTCCAGCAAGTTTTACGAGTTCGAGTTTAGGACGAACACATTTTTTTCGGGGGAGATTCCCCCACCTCCCAACTTTAACCCCACCAACTCCGAGTCGGGCCGCATGCTCGTCGTCGCATCTGGCCACGTCTTCTATATGCATAAGAGCGACTCTACGGATGAAATGGGGTTCTATGTTCCCAAGGGGACGTACGCTCCATCGTGGGCGCCCATCGCCTTTCCCGTCAACGGCGACTGTGGCGTTAATTGCGTTGTCCTGGGACACACCTACACCATCAGCGGTACCCAGTTCAACGGCCTCTCGCAGGGCGCTGCATACGGGGACGATTCCCAGTCTGCCACCAACTACCCCTTGGTGCGTATCGAAAACTGCGCGACCAAGCACAAGTTCTTTGCCCGCACCCACGACTTTCCCATGGGCGTGGCTACGGGACTCTTTACAGTTGTCACAACTGAGTTCGACGTATCACCCGAAATGGAGACAGGCCCCAGCAACTTGGTAGTCATAGCCAATGGCATACCTTCTGAACCCGCCGGAGGCTCATGCGCCACCAAAGTGATCGTGCCCCAGCTGTGAGCTAACACTTTCGCATGTAGAGTCAACCAGAAAGCTGCACTTGTAAGAGCCCCTTTCCGGGCTCGCAAGGGTGGGTGTGGCGACAAGCCCTCGCTCCTGCAACACCCGGCCATGTGCAGGATGTTTTGCTGATTTGCTCGTCGCGCATTCGCTGTAGTTTGGACTTCCCAGCTTTTTGTGGACGCGAGGAGCTAACGGCGTTACCGGCGCGGAGGAATGCCGAACTAAAGACGGTAGTTGTCGGTAGCCTAGCTGGCGGCATGACGTTCGATGAGGTCCAACGCGAATACGACAACACTGCCGACGACATCCGGGCCGCGCTCCGATTGGTAGGTGGAGCTGGCCGAACAGGGGTCATTTCACCGGCTGCCAGCTGCCTAGCTCGGCATGCGCTTTGTGATCGACGCCAATCTACCGCGCGCAGTCATCGCGGCGCTGGAAAGAGCTGGGCATCAGGTGGAGTTTGCACGAGACGTTGGGTTGGAGGCGGCGCCGGACGAGCAAATCGCCGCACGCGCGCGTGAGAGTGGTGCCACACTGCTCACGCGGGAGGTGCATTTCGCTGATGTGCGGCGGTATCCACCGGGCCAGTACTTTGGCATTGTCATTGTGCGGTTGCCGGATACCGCGGTTGCACTCGAAATCGTGCATGTGCTGGGGCGCTTCCTGTTGGATCCTGGATTCCTCGAGCCCCTCTCTGGACGGCTGGCGATCGTCGAGGTGGATCGTGTGCGCTTCCGTCCGCCGTTGCTCTAACGCGAGAGCGGTCTCGATGAAAACGATCAAGATAGAAAAGGGTGATCCCCAGAAAGCGGTGTCATCGGCGTCGGGTGTAATTTTCTATGATGCCCGGCTGGTTACGAGCAGCACGTCAGGCTCTTCCCCGCCCATCAACTGCACTCGTGCGTCGCATTGTGCAACCCACTGTGGGACTAGCCGTGTCACTGGGGCAACTGAAATGCCCCCCGGGTTCACCCACGTGGTCCGCCGCTGACAGCTATGTCGGCTCCAGACCGGTCGTTCAATTTCACTGCCGGCCAAGCAGGCATTGGTGGAGCAGAAATTAATCGCCTGTTACCGGATAATCGCGGATTCCGGTGCGCGACGCCGCCCACGGAGACCGACCTAACATAAGCCTGTTAACCGCCTTGAAGAAATGAATCCCGGCATCGCGGCAAGGCTGAGTGTGCGGCTCATATGGCACTTTCTGGCCGCGAAATCCGATCTAAAGATTACAGCGCCTCGAGGGCGGACGGACAGCGTTCTTACCGGGATTGAGAGCCCGCGCTGACGGCATCGGGGCTTCGAAATCGGCGGCTTCTAGTGGCCTGGAGGCTCAGCGAACTCTATTTGACCTTTCGTTTACCGACTCCAAGCTCGCCCAGTTGCCCGCTTGGATGAAGCTGGCCCAGTAGAAGGGGTGAGTGCGGTTGGTCCGCAACATCATGGCAACCTGCGCGCGCCGTAGCGCGGCGCCGCGGCCGAGTCCCTCTTTGAGTCCGCGATAGTAGTCGCCCATCAGCTGCCGGGTGACGGAGTCACTCACCGGCCAGAGACTCATTACCAATGTTTCGGCGCCGGCGAGTACGAAAGCGCGGCGCAGGCCGAACACACCCTCACCGTTCTTGATCTCACCAACGCCGGTGTCGCAAGCCGACAGGGTCACGAGCTTGGTGCCCCACAGATTGAGATTGGCCGCTTCGAGCGCCGTCAGAATGCCCTCACCGCTGCCGTCCTTGCTCAGATTCGCGCCGGCGAGCGCAAGACCGGATCGTAATAGGGGATTCTCGACGGCGCTTATCGCGGGGATGCCGCGGGTTTCGGCCGCTCCCGAGGATGCGCTCGCCCGTGCCTCGTGATCCAAGAAGAAACCATGCGTCGCAATATGCAGAATCTTGGGCGCCGCGAGGCGCTTGAGATTTGCCTTGCTGGCATTGCTTCCGGTGAGCAATACAGCTTCCGGGAACAGGGCCTTCAAATCGCGCGCTTCGCGCGCAGTGCCGCTCAGTGAGGCAAAAAAAACGCTCGCAAGATCTGGCGCCGTGGTGACACTGCGTCGTGCCTCGATACCGCGTCGCATCGCGTTCGCGGCCGCGGCAACGGGTTCACCGAAATCAGGATCGGCCACGATCGCGGGTGGGCCGGTCTTTGCAGGCTTGCCTGCGAAGCGCAACAAGTCTCGACCCGAACTCACATAGCTGATTTCCCGCTGCAACACGAGGTAGCGGCCCTGTTCGTCCATCAATGCCTCGAATGGCACGAGATTGAGCGCGCCGTCGGGGGACACGATGAGCCGCTTAGCGGTCGCGGTTGCGGTTGCGGTTGCGGCGATAAGCGGCTGCAGCACTTGCGTGTAGAGACGCTTGGCTTCCGGGGTAGGGTCGGCGCGCGGGTCACGCAGAGCGCGGCGAAACGCCTCGACCAGTGCCTCGAGGTCCTTGGCAGATCCGAGGTCCCTGACTTGCACCGCACCGCTCGACGGAATCATATAGACCGCATAGTGCGCGGGAGCGTCCGCCGCGGTAACGAGACCGATGCCGACGGGGTGATAAACCGCGTACTCCAATAGCGCTGAATCCTCGGGCAGCGCGGCGCGTACGGCCGCCAAGGTGATGGCTCGGGGTTCCTGGTAGAATCCGGCGCTGCGTTCGCTGATGGCGGTCTCCAGCGCCTCCTGCCGCCGTTGCAAGGTATCCAGCGCTGCTCGAAATTGATCGCGCGAGAGGTATTCCTCGCCATGCAACGCGACCCTGGCAAATTCCGCGGTCACGGCACTCAACTGGTCGAGCAGCGCCTGCCCCTCGGGCTCGAGTCTCTGGCGAAGCGATGCGAGATTGTCGGCCAGTGCGTCGAGCACACGTCCCTTTCGCTGTAGAATGACTTGCGCCGCGAGTTCGGTGGCGGTCACATCGTTCGGCGCCTGCGTGATGTTCAGGGAAATCGTGCGTCCGGTAAGATAGTGGAGCTTGGCAGCATACGACAGCCGGTCGTGCTCGGAGCCGATGGCAAGGTTCAGCGACAAGCTCGTCTCGAAGGCATCGTCGGCGCGCTTCAGGGCTTCGAGCGCAGCCGGAATATTTGACTCCGCGGCATAGCTCTTGCTGAGATTGAAGAGAGTCAGGACGGTCCATTCATGATAGGGTCCGACGCTCTGCGTGAACAGCGCCAGCGCCTCTTGGAAGACCTCCTCGGCGTGCGCATAATCGCCCTGATCGTGATAAACATTGCCGATGTTGACCAGCAAAGACACGGTGAAGGGATGCGCCATGCCGTAAGCTTGCTCGCGGATCTTTTCTGCGCGCCAGTAATAGTCGAGTGCCTGCGCATGCTGCTGACGATCGCGCGCGATGATTCCGAGGTTCTGCAGGCTGTGAGCAACCGTTATGCGGTCAAGGTTCTGCTCAGCGAGCCGCAGGTTCTCCTCCAGCAACGGCTGCGCCTGCTCATAATCCTCCGTGGTGACATAAATATCGGCGAGCGTATCGGTATAGTGTATCAGCCGCCGCGGATCGACCATCGGGTGAGTTCGGGCGATCGCCAGCGCCTCATTAATATCGGCGAGGGCCCGGGCATTGTCGCCTCGAAGCTGGTGAATATACGCCGTCATCTGCAGGCAGTCGGCGATCCACGGATGGTCCGCTCCCCAAGCGTTTTCGATCAGGGTGCGCGCGCGGCGCAGCGCATCCTCAGACTTCGGCAGGTCGTTAAAGCGGGCGTACAAGCGACCCAGCGCGATGAGTACGCGCGCTGTGCCGGGGCCGTCTTCGCCAAACACCGCTTTGTCGATGCGAAGCGCATTCTCCAGCGCCGCAAGGGCTGGCTGCCTCATCGCTCTGTTGTATTGAGTTACGCCGAGCCGGTAGTAGAGTTCCGCGAGGAACTCGTCCTCACCCGATGAGCCGCGCTGCGCAGCTTCAAGCGCATGTTCGGCGAGTGCGACGGCATCATCGAAGTGGCCGGCCTGAACCTGCGCCTCGGATTCCGTGCTCAGGACCAGCGCGGTGAAACGCGCGACCTCGGCCGCGGATGCCGGCGCGACCGACTCGAGCCGCAATGCGATGCCACGCGATGCATCTGACAGGTAGCGTGCGTGGATACGCAGCTGATAAGTCCCGGAAGTGCTCGTCGTGAAGCTTGCTGCAAATGGCCCGATGCTTTTCCCGTCTGCGGGAAACTCGGCGAGGCGTTGATTCTTAGGATCGAAAAGTTCGACTACGGGCTCGATGTCCTGTCGCTCCACGGTGACCGTGGCGTGCTCACCGGCGCGAAGCGCGAGCGGGTAGACCTTGATCTCTGTTCCCGCGAGTGTCGACACCGCGCGCTGGTTCTCTCTGAGCGGCGGCTCGATCTTAAGCATGTGTTCGTCGGCAGCCGCCGTGCGGCCGAGGAGAAGAAGCGCCAGAGCTGCGGCCAGGGCCCGCCGCATCACTCCTCGCGATGCACGTTGAAGGCGTAGCTCGCGACCGGTTCCTCCTGCCCCTGGTCGAGTCCGACGACATCGAAGCGGTAGGCGCCATTCTTTACGCGCTCGGCCGGTAGATTGAGCTTGAGTACAGCCCCGTGCTGGCCTCGCTCGGGCGCAAGCCGCGGACTCTGCCAGAGAACGGTTTGGCCGGCAGGCGACTTGAGACTCACCCGGTAGCGGGCAAATTCTGTCTCCTCGAGCTTCAGTCTTACCGAGAGTTGCTCGACATCGCTGGGTACCGTCAGCACCGGTGGTGCCTCAATCCCGCGCGTCGGCGCAGAGAGAAGGAACGAGGCGACCCGAACCAGCAGCGGTTTGGCGTTTGCCACGGTTCCGGAGGCGCTCTCCAAGTTGGTCACCACGCCTTCAAGGCGCGACACCTGCGCCAATAAGTCACTGGTTCGAGCCTCTTGAATCTTGAGCTCGTCTGTTCTCTCTCTCTCTGTCTTCTCGAGCGCCCTGAGCGCGGCGGTAATGCCCGAGAGGCTCTGGCGCACGTGCAGGTCATCGAACACGACGGTCCCGGCGGCCACCGACACGACGATGACGGCCGCCCACGCAGTCCAGCGCGTGCGCCCTGCGGGACGCTTCGTCACTGCGGCGCGGGGCGGTACTAGGGGCAGAGGCGTAACCCGCTTGCGCTCCTTCTCCAACTTCAGCAGGCTCTCAGCGAACAGAACCTTGCGTCGACGCCGCTCGCTGGTGAGGTAGTGAGTCATGAAGCGATCGAGGTCTTCACCGGCGAGATCGCCGCGAACGTACGCATCCACCAGATCATTTTCCGCATCGCACAATCTTGCGGCCACGGTATCGTCGCTGACGCTCAACGAGTCGAGACGTTCTTGATCTGCTTCCGGCAGAAGGCCCAAAAGGTGCTGCATGAGGTTTCGTTCCTCGAATTCGGGGGCGGGCGAATTCACCGGCCTACCTCATAAGATAAATATGACTGAAACACTTCACTCCTTTCCCATGCAGGCACTGACACATTCTTCCAGGTTGTTGCGGATCCGGCAGGCCCGGATGGCGAGCGCGTTCGGAGTCAGGTTGAAACGCGCGGCGAGTTCACGCCGCTGCTCGATTTTGGTGCTACGTTCGCCGCTGTAATAGGCCAGGATCAGGCCGCGGTCGGCGGCGGGCAGCTGGTCGAGACATTGCTCCAGGCATTTGAACCGCCTGGTACCCTCCTCGGATTCGGGCTCGCGTTCGTCCGCGACCTGCAGGACAGGCGAGGTCGTCTCCGTGGAGGGCGTTTCGTCGTAGGGGACGGCGCTGCGATCGCCCCGCCGCAGGTATTCGAAGAACACGAATCTGGCGACGATGTAGCAGTACTGGGCGGGCGCACTGGCATTAATCGCACCCTCTTCTTCCAGCCGGCGCGCGACGCGATTGAGGGTCTCGTCTGCCAGGTCGTCGGCCCCGAGGCAGTGCTTGCGGTCGAAGTAGTCCACCAGCCGCCGGCGCATCTCGAGATAGCGCTCGCCGGGCGTACCGCCGCCTGCGTCCAACCATGCGAGAAACCGCTGAAAGGTCTCTGCACTCGGAAGCCAATCCTGCTTGTGTCTGGTGCGTGAGATAACGCCGCCTCCGCGCATGCCTCGCCCCGCGGATTGTACACGGTGCGTACCGGACGGGCTCCGACGTGAAAGGTTTTTCCGGGTTTTGTCTTATTTACCCGAGGGTGGCCCCAAACGTCAGCGAGGTTCGCGTCCTCGATCCGTACTTCTACAGGTAAGTGAGGAGAAGATCATGAACAAGAATGTTTCAAAACCGATTCTGCGCGCACTCTGCGCACTGACTATCCTGTTGCCCCTGGGAATGATGCGGGTCGCCTGGGCAGATGGGGACAGCACGCCGCTGATCGACAAGGTGCACAATGCCACGGCGCGCTACATCGATATCAATGTCGCGTTTGCAGAAGGTTGGGTGACGGCCACCCCATGCGTCAGTGGTCCGGATACCGGGGCCATGGGCGTGCATCTTGTGCTGCCATCGCGCATCAGCTCGGGCGTACTGGACCCGACGCAGCCGGAAGCCTTAATTTACGAGCCGATGGCAAGTGGTGCCATGCGCCTCGTTGGGGTCGAGTTCATCGTGCTTGCGAGCGTCTGGGCAAGCAACAATCCAGGTCCAGATGCGGGCGTGCCGGCACTGGACGGGAACCTGATGAATTATATCGCCTACCCCAATCGCTACGGTCTGCCGGCGTTCTACGAGATGCATGTCTGGGCATGGGAGCACAACCCGAAGGGAAGCTATGCCGACTGGAACACGCACGTCACCTGCGACCACCAGCCGATCAATTGAGCGGATCACTTCTGATTATGACACCCAAGGATATGCTTCTCGGCGACGTGGAACGCGCGACTCTCGTGGAGATCGTTCAGGATCGCGCGGCGACTTTCCCCGACGCGATCGCGCTCCGTTACCTCGCCTCGGGTGACGTTTCCGGGCCGCTCATCGAGCTGAGTTACCGCGATCTCCTGCGGCGTTCTTGCGCGATCGGCGCCGCGTTCCAACACAATCATGCCGATGGCGATCGGGCGCTGCTGGTGTTCCCTCCGGGGCTCGAATTTGTTACGGCGTTCTTCGGCTGCCTGTTCGCCGGCGTCATCCCGGTACCCGTGTACCCACCGGAACTGGCGCAGCACGAGCGAACGTTCTCCAAGCTGCATGCGATCGTTGCGGACTCAGGCGCACGCTTCGCGCTGACTGCGTCGCAGTATCTGCCGACCCTCGAGCGCATGTTGCCCGCCGGCATGCAGTGCATCTCGACCGATACAATCAGCACAGACCTTGAAGCATCATGGCAAATGCCCGCGATCTCGAGCGAGACGGTGGCACTTGTGCAGTACACTTCCGGTTCCACAGGCGCCCCGAAAGGCGTGGTGGTCCGCCACCGTCAGCTGATCGCCAACGGGCGATCGATCGAGTCGAAATTTGGTCCGGTGAAGCTCATCGTCGGCTGGCTGCCTGTCTTCCATGACATGGGACTCATTGGCAACGTGCTGCAGGGGCTCTGCTGCGGCTCCGGACTCGTACTCATGTCGCCCGTCGCGTTCCTGAAGCGTCCCGCGCGTTGGCTCGAAGCAATCTCCCATTACCGGGCGACCACCAGTGGTGGTCCCAACTTTGCGTACGATCTGTGCGTTCGCCGGGTCACCGAGGAGGAGCGCGCTCGGCTCGATTTGAGTAGCTGGGAAGTGGCCTTCTGTGGTGCTGAACCGATCCGTGAGGCCACGTATCGGCGCTTCTGCTCGGCGTTTGAGTCGTGTGGATTCTCTCGCTCGAGCTTCTATCCGTGTTATGGCCTCGCCGAGGCCACGCTCTTCGTGGCCGGTGCCGCGCGCGGCACAATTCCCAAGACCCCGGCGTTTCGAAGCGCTGCGTTAGATCGAGGCGAGGTTGTTGTCGCGGGCGTCGACGGTGGCGAGGCCCGCAGCCTGATGAGCTGCGGTAAACCTGCATCGAGCGAGGAGGTTCGCATCGTCGATTCCGAGTGCCTCACATCGACTGACCGAATCGGAGAAATCTGGGTCCGCGGCCCCGCCGTCGCGAGCGGGTACTGGGGACGGGAGGCCGAAAGCGGCGCCGTGTTTGGGGCGCGGCTCGCTACCGGGGAGGGACCGTTCCTTCGCACCGGAGACCTTGGATTCCTTCATGAGGGTGAGCTTTATGTCGCAGGTCGCATTAAGGACGTGATCATCCTCGCGGGGCGCAACATATTTCCGCAAGACATCGAGGCCACCGTCGAAGCCGCCGTACCGTCTGTCCGGAAGGGTTGCTGCGTCGCATTTTCTGTCGATCGCGATAGTGGCGAGAAGCTCGTGATCATGATCGAGCACGATGGCTCTTCTGCAGTAGAGGTCGTGCGCACAATCAAGCGAGCCGTCGTCGAGCATCATCAAGCATCCGTGTTCGAAGTTGTACTTGTCGGCAAGGGCGCGATCCTGAAGACCTCGAGTGGAAAACTTGAACGCTATGCTTGCCGGCAGGCGTATCTAGGGAGGAAATCGATTTGCACACCGAGAAGCAAATCCGCGATCGCCTCGTGAGAGAGGTTGCCGAGATTGCGGTCATCCCGGTTGATCGTGTGGACGTCCGGGAGCCCTTCGCGAGTTACAATATCGCGTCCATCGAAGCGGTGGAACTCGTCGGCAAGCTCGAAAGCTGGCTAGGGCTTAGCCTCGATGTGACGCTACTGTGGGACCATCCCACGATCGAAACGCTCGCGGATCACCTCGCGCGAGCGCGGAACTGAAGCGATGGAACGGATCGCCGTCGTAGGGATGGCATGTCGTTTCCCCGGAGCGCCGAACCCAGCTGAGTACTGGCAAATGCTGCTCGAGGGGAGGGAGGGTGTTCGCGAGCCCCCTTGCGCGCGCCCTGAGCTCGAACCTCCGCCGTGGCTGGTCGAGCAGGCGCCGTTCTGTCGCCGCGGGGGCTTTCTCGAGAACCTAGATCTGTTCGAGCCAGGCTTCTTCCGCATCTCGCCGCGGGAAGCGGCCCGGATGGATCCGCAGCAGCGGATCCTTCTTGAAGTCGCGTGGGAAGCTCTCGAGGACGCCGGTCAACCAAGCGCCGCGCTCGCGGGGACCAACAGCGGGGTCTTTGTCGGCGTCATGAACGCCGATTTCGCGCGACGGCACGCGCAGGACCTTTCACAGATCGACGCTCAGCTCGGCCCCGGCAGCTCACTCGCTATTGCGTCGAACCGGATCTCGTTCTGCCTCGATTTGCGAGGCCCGAGCATGTCGGTCGACACGCTGTGCTCGTCATCACTCGTCGCGATCCATCTCGCTTGTCAAAGCCTATTGACCGATGAGTCCAGCCCACTCGCGATCGCCGGCGGTGCGAACGTGATTCTCGATCGCACGATGGACGTCTTCTACGCGCGTGCGGGCTTGCTCTCGACGGATGGGCGCTGCCGCGCGTTTGATGCGAGCGCTCGCGGCATCGTGCGGGGCGAAGGCGTGGGACTGGTCGTACTCAAACGCCTATCGCGTGCGCTCGCGGACGGGGACCGCGTTCACGCGGTGATTCTGGGTTCGGCAGTGAATCAAGACGGACGCTCCAATGGACTCACCTCGCCCAACCGCTTTTCGCAGGAAGAGGTGTTGCGCACGGCGTACCAGCGAGCGGGCGTGGCACCGAACCGCGTTCGCTACGTCGAGACACACGGCACGGGCACGCTAATAGGCGACCCAATCGAGACGGCCGCGCTCGGGGCGGTGTTGAGCGAGGGTCGAGCGCCGGCTCAACCATGCGCGATTGGATCGGTCAAGACGAACCTCGGCCATCTCGAGTCGGCCGCAGGCGTCGCGAGCTTCATTAAGGCCGTGCTCTCGCTTGAAAATCGGTACCTCGTGCCCAGCCTGCACTTTGCCTCGCCAAATCCGTATCTGCATCTAGAGGAGAGGGGGCTGCGCGTTCAGACGCAACCGGCGGCTTGGCCCGACGGTGCGACGGTGACCGGTGTCAGCTCGTTCGGGATGGGAGGCACGAACGCGCACATCGTCCTCGAGGCGGTCGCTGCGCAGGGAACCACGAGGCAACTGGCGCGACGCGCGTCGCTGATTCCGATCTCCGCGCGAAGCGTCGCCGCGCTCGAAGTGCTGAGGCGCCGAACTACCGAGTTTTTGTCGTCTGGCAAGGTGGCGCTGGAGGACTTGGCCCACTCAGCGGGATCGCGCCGCGACCATTACGATCATCGTTCTGCAGTCGTCGCGCATTCGCCCACGGACATTGCGTTCTCGGCTTGCGGGAGCGCCATGCCGGGGCGAAGCTATAAGCTCGTGTTCGTTATCCCAACCGGCGTCGAATGTGATCCGATGTGCGGCAGCGAGCTTGCCACCGCTGAACCCGCGTTCCGCGACGCGATGGAACGATGTGTCACGCGTGGGGAGACCCGGCTTACCGCGTTCCAAGCCGCACTCGTCGCGCTGTGGCGATCGTACGGCTTTGAGCCCGACGCGGTCGTGCACGCTTCGAGCGCAGCCGAACCTGAGCTCGCTGACAGCCTCGGTGATGACGGCACCGTGTTCATCGAGATCGCGCCGCAGTCTCACCTGATCGGTGAGCTGCGCGGCATTCTCGAACGCGCCGGCGTACCTGGCGCGGTACTTCCGTCGTTCGTGCCGGAGCTCGGCGAGCGTGTGTCGATGCTGCGAGCGATCGGGCAGTTGTACTGTCTCGGCTTGAACGTCGACTGGAAACGGCTCGACGCACTCGGCGCTCGTTTTGTCCCGCTCGGGAGCTATCCGTGGCAGAGGGAGCTGTGCACGCTCTCGCCCGCGCAGCCCTCCGCACCGAAGCAAGCGCGCGAGATTCTCGTGCCGAGGTGGGTGCGAGCGGGCGCGCCGTTACCCAGACGCACCGCTGCGGGTGACTGGCTCATACTGGGCAACGGCGGTGCCACGGCGAACGCCCTCATGGCTGAACTCCATCGATCCGGACATCGCGCGCGCGTGGCGGACCAGGTCGCGGACGCGGAGGCTTTTCTTGGGGTCATCCAATTCTGCAGTGATGATCTCGGCGCGACGGTGCGTCTCGTGCAGGCGCTCGCGCGCCGTGCGGAGCCTTCACAGCCGCGCCTGTGGCTCGTGACCCGCGGCGCTCACGCAATCGAGGACGACACGAATCTCGCTTCACTCGCCAGCTCGACCGTGTGGGGATTTGGACGCGTCGTTGTTAACGAGCACCCTCGGCTTCGATGTACGCTCGTCGATCTATCGGCAACTGAGCGATTGACCGACGCAGCCACTCTACGCGCAGAGCTTCTCTCCGACGACGGCGAGCTCGAGGTCGCCATTCGTACGACGGATAGATACGTTGCGCGACTGCATCGTCAGCCTCTGGCATCGTCGACAGCGCAGCCCCGGCTGCGAGGCGAAGCGACGTACCTCATTACCGGCGGATTCGGCGGCCTGGGCCTTGCTGCCGCCCAGCGGCTCGTGGAGCTTGGCGCGCGGAGGCTCGTGCTCGTGGGCCGGCGTGGGGCAGCAACTGATCAGGCGAGGATGCGGGTCGCCGAGCTCGCCGCTCGAGGCGCGACGGTCATTGTCGAACGGGCCGACGTATCCGATCGGGCGGCGCTTGAAGCCGTGCTGCGCCGACACGTAGTCCATGGCGTGATCCATGCTGCCGGGACAATGTCGCCTGCGATGATCTCTGCAATCGATCCCGACACGCTCGGTGCATCGATGCGCGCCAAGACTGACGGAGCGCGGCATCTCCACGAGCTGACGGCATCGCACCCGATTGAGTTCTTCGTGCTTTACTCCTCGGTGGCGACACTCCTGGGTATGCCGGGCCAGGGCGCATACGCGGCCAGCAATGCGTACCTCGATGCCCTCGCCGAACACCGGCGAGCGATCGGATTGCCTGCAATCAGCATCGCTTGGACGGTCATCGAGGATACGGGCATGGCCGCAAACGCCGGGGTCAAGGCGCTCAGTCAACTCGCCGATCGAGGAATTGCGACACTTTCAGTTCGCTCCGCCACCGAGGTCCTAGAGCAACTGCTCGGCGGGGAGAGTCCCCCGCATATTTGCGCGGTGAGCTTCGATGTTCGGCGCTGGGCTGCGTATTACCCGCACGCGAAGTCAATGCCGCGCCTCAAGCCGCTCGCGGACAGCACCGTGCTGCGAGCCGACGCGGGGCTCGCCGCCGAACTGCGATCGCGCGAGGGCTCGGACCGCGTTCGAGCTCTCGAGGCCTACTTGGCCAAGGTGCTGGTGACAGTGCTGCACCTCGCTCATCGGCCTGAGCCACACCAGTCGTTGGTCGATCTTGGCGTTGACTCACTCACGGCACTGGAACTCCAAACCATGTTGGAGGCGGATCTCGGAATGGAGGCGTCCACCGACCGGCTGCTGCTCGGTCCGTCAATCCAGGAGCTTGCCACGCAGATCTCCGCGCAACTTGTCGGCGAGGCCGCGGTTGTACAGACGAAGGCTTTGGTATCGTTGCGCGCCGAGGCGCAGATCGATCCCGCGATGACGTTCACGCGGCGCGAATCCTCGTCGGCTCGCGAAATCCTTCTGACGGGCGCAACGGGATTTCTCGGCGCATTTGTCCTCGCGGAACTGCTCGAGGAGACCGACGCCGTGATCCGCTGCCTGGTTCGTGCCGACAACGCGAGCAACGGTATGCGCCGCCTTGAGGAGGTCCTAGGACGCAACGAAATTCACGCGCTCAACCTTCGCGCTCGCGTCACCTGCATAACCGGCGATCTGGCGAAGCCTCGGCTCGGCCTTGAAGCGCAGGACTTCGATCGAATTGCACATTCGGTCGATACAATCATTCACAGCGGCGCGTTCGTCAATTTTGTCCAACCGTATGAAGCCCTTGAAGCGACCAACGTGGGCGGGACGCGCGAAGTCTTGCGCCTGGCCGCGCTCGGAGGCGCGCGTATTCATTACGTTTCCACCATTGGCGTATTCCCGGGCGGACCGGCACACCGCGACGTTGTACTCGAAAACGCGCGTCCGACGGAGCCGGAGCAATTAGCGCTCGGCTACGCGCGCGCGAAGTGGGTCGCCGAGCAGCTCATGGTGCAGGGGAGCGAGCGCGGGGCGGACGTCTCCATTTATCGGCCGGGCACTATCTCTGGTCACTCGACCTCAGGTGTGTTCAATCCGGACGACTTCGTTTGCGCATTGATCAAGGGATGTATTCAACTCGGAGTCGCGCCCCACGTCGAAACCCCCATCCACTTCGCGCCGGTTGACTACGTCAGCCGCGCACTCGTGAGAATCGCGTTCGCAGCGCCACAATCCTCGGGGACGTATCACCTCGTTGCTCCCCGTGCGGTTGCTTGGACCGATCTCGCCGGATGGATCCGCCGCCTCGGTTATCCACTCGAGGAGCTCTCTTACGGGCAGTGGCGCTCGATTCTCATCGAGCGCGCGATGGCAACCGGGAATGCGCTCGTCCCGTTGTTACCGCTGTTTATCTCTCACGAGAACACCGACTGGCTTCACCTCCCGCCATATGACGATGCGAGAACCAAACGTGCGCTTGTCGAAACGGGCGTAGCATGTCCGACCGTGGACGCGGCGCTGGTTCGACGCTACGTCGAGCGGTTCGTTGTGAGCGGTTACCTACAGCGACCAGGTTGACGCGGCTTCCGCGGAATGGCATCGGAGAACTGCTGCTCGTACGCGCCGCTGACGACAAGCGACCTCGCAAGCACGTCTCGTCGGCGACGAGGCGCACGCTCGAGCCTGTCACTCGCCAGCGGCTCCGGGGCCCACATGTCGACAGGAACCGTTAAAAACGGTGGGGCGACTACCGGAGTCAGCGGCGCTTTGGTCAGCCACGAATGCGCCACCTCTTTATCGTGGGATCGTGGACAGATGGGTAATGCATGCACGGCCCTTTAAGGCGGGCTCTCGCCGCTACATTGCACGCCCGCGGCGGCTGACCGATAGGGTCCGTCAATTCAAACGCGGCACGCGCGCAAGAACGATTCGCGAGAGTCCTTCGATTAATGCTTCGGTTGCGCCACCCCCGATCGTGAGTGCACGCGCGTCCGCATACAGTCGGCCGATCGGTTCGTCTGCGAGGAAACCTCGCGCGCCGTGGGCTTGTGATGCGTGTCTAAGAACTTCCTGGCACGCTTCCGTCGCGGCAATCTTTGCCATCAGCACCAGTGCAAGGTCAGGCTTGCCACCGCCCTCAAGACTCGACGCGGCGTCCTTCACGAGCCTTTCTGCAGCCTGGATCACGATGTAGTCTTGAGTAAGACGATGACGCCACGGTGCGCGTTCGAGGAGGGCGCATTCTCCCGCAACGCGCGAGCTGAGGAATCGGACGGCGCTCTCCCAGCCTGCCCGCATTGCCGCCGTCGCAAGTATCGCAAGCGCAACGCGTTCGTACGCATTCGCGAGCAGACCTTGCGGGATCGCCGAGCCGGGCCGACCAAGGACATTCTCGTTCGGAACGAAGCAGTCCTCAAACAAGATCTCGCAGTTTGGTGTCGCTTGAAGGCCGGTCTTCTCATGTCGCCGAACGATGGAGAAACCCCGCGTCGACGCTTCTACCAGCAGCATCGTCGCTCGAGGCAGTTGGCCGTCGATTTGATCCGCAGCGCGGCACACGACGCAGAAGGCGTCTGCCAGTGAGGCATTGCCGATCATCCATTTCCGTCCGGAGACGCGGTATCCCCCGGTGGCTGGAGCGGCAGTCGTTCGTAGGTTCGCGATATCCGATCCCCCCTCCGGTTCGGTCATCGCTATCGCCACAATGACGGACCCGGCTATCGCGGGAGCCAGGAAGCGTATTTGCAGGGCCTCCCCGCCGTAAAGTGCGAGGTGCGGTGTCGAGAACTCCGACTGGAGCACGAGGCTGAGCAGGCAGCCCATATAGGCGGACTGGCCGAATTCCTCGAGCATCGCGTAGGTAAAGGCGTACGGCCGGTCTAGTCCGCCCCACTTCACGGGATACTTGAGCCCGAGAAGCCCGGCCCGTCCGGCAGCCATGTGCAGCTCCCTCGAAACTGAGCCCTCTCGCGTCCAACGCTCGGCATTCGGCGAAACTTCTCGGTCTATGAAGCCACGCACGTAGTCGCGAAACTCTTTAATAGTTTCCGGACTCTTCACCCTTTGGATGATACTCGATTTGCTTCGCGGCGGCGCGGAACGCGGGACTCTCGTGGAGCCACGCGGCCTTGGTGCAAACGTCCGCGAGTGGACCGATCCGCTGCAGCTCCCGGATCGTCCCAGCAAGCGCCCGTGCTTCACTAAGAACTGTATGTGCGCCGGGGTCGCCGCGCCAAATTCGCAGATGCCCCAAAACACGTAACGCGGGAATGCGCGCAACCGGGGTGGTGAGCGGATGACGTAACACGGTCTCTGCGTCACTGCTCGCTCGAAGCCAGTCGCCCTGCTCAAACTTCATTCGCGCACTGTAGCAAATCAGGTAAAGCCGCCGGGGATCGAGGTCGCGCCGCTCGCAGTACTCCAGCGCCAGCCGCAGATGGCCGCAAGCCTGCAAGAATTTACGCCGTGACACGGCCATGGCGGACAGATTCGTATAGGCACGAGCCATCATGACGAGTCGGTGTATCCCAGCTGCCTCGGCCACGGGCTCCGCGCGGCCGCGACCAGTCACAGGCTCCTGTGCTTCGCAATTATTCGATTCGAGGATCCACATCCTCGCGCGCGTGGCTGCGCATGACTGCATTTTTGCGGACTACAATTGAATATTAGACAGTGCCAGGTACTCGATCGCCGCTAAGTTGTTGATTAAATGCGCGCCCGGACGGATTACTGCGGGGCCTTCGGCCCTTGCCCTGCGGGTCGCCCTGCGGGCGATCAACCCGGCGCCCGTGCCGAGTTGGCGAACCGCCGACCACCTGGTTCGAAGTAGGGTCTTCCGAAGGCCGAATTACCGAGCAAAATCAGAGTCTTGTGCACTTCGAACTGTGCTACATTTCCTCGAGATACCGGCAGATAAGCCTTTGAATGGTCAGATACGCCGAGTTCGAATAGCACACCGTCGCGAGGCTGCTTGCCGATCGCCATACAACCGATCCAGGTGTATTTGCGCGAGAACAGTCTCGCGAAAACCCAATATCAAGATAGCTGCGCGCCTTGAGGCGCGAGGAGGATTGAATCATCGGATCAGTGCCGCTTGGTCGAGGCGAACGTGAAACGTACCCCGCAAGATCGGCCAGGCCGGCAATGGTAACGCCCCTGAAAGCACCGCAGCGAAGGGGAAACGCCCGACTCTAAGCCCATGAATCCTTGAGACTATCCTGACCAACAATTTTCTTAGTTGTCCGTACATTGTACGGATGCTACAATAAGCAGGTGACGAGACCGTGTTTAGGAGATCTAAGGATGCGTGGTTCAGTAAAGCGCCGGGAAGACCGGCTCGAAGTTCGTTTGACGCCCAAGGCGAAATCGATGTTGAAGCGTGCCGCCTCGGTCGAGCGCAAAACCGTGAGCGCCTTCGTTCTCGACAAGGGTCTTGAGGCGGCGGCGGAAACGCTTGCCGATAGGCGCGAGTTTCGTTTGACCGCAAAACAGTATGACAGCTTTATCGCAGCGCTCGACGCGCCGACCAAGCCACGGCCGCGCCTTGAACAACTTATCGCGTTACCCAGCGTCCTTGAGTGAGCAACTTCGGAGCCATTGAGAAGCTGCGACGCGAGCACATCCTTGATGGCTTCGATTGCGGCAAAGAGGACCTTAATCGATTCCTCAAGCGCCAAGCATGGAACAACCAACAGGCTCACAGCGCACAGACCTATGTGCTGGCCAAGGATCTTGTCGTTCTTGCATATTACAGTCTGGCGGCCGGCTCGGTTAGCCATGAGGAGGCAACTGAACGCACAAGAAAGGGCCTGGCACGTTATCCGATCCCGGTCATTCTTCTCGCGCGTCTGGCCGTCGACGCTTCGCTACAAGGCAAAGGCATAGGGCCGGCACTGCTCAAGGACGCCCTACTCCGCGCAGCAGAGGCAGCCGATACCATTGGTGCCAGGGCGGTGCTCGTTCACGCGAAGGACGATCAGGCCAAGGGGTTTTACGAGCATTTTAATTTCGAGCCGAGCCCGAGCGATCCTTATCATCTGCTGCTGATCACGAAAGACTTGATGCGGATCGTGGGGAAATGATGCCCGCGGCGCTCACCGGCGCGCACGCGCTGTGTTCTCCCGGGGCCGGTGCTCCGCAACCATTCAGTTCACCAATCGATACGGCTACCTGGACCATACCGCTGCGCATTGCGGCGTGATTAAGCGGTGCCCTCAATCCCCGAAATCCTGATTCGGCTGGTCGGCGAGGCGCTGCGCTGGTGCTGTCTCTCGTTCCGCTCAACACGGTCAATTAGCGCCGAGAACCTGTTTCTGCGGCGGCAGCTCGCCCTGTACGTCGAACGGGGCATCAAGCCGCGGCGAATCGATTACGTCACGAGAATCTCACTGGCGACACTCTCGAGATTCTTCAACTGGCGCGAAACCTTAGTTGTCGTGCAACCCAACACGATCATCCGCTGGCATCGAGCGGGATGGAAGCTATTCTGGCGATGGAAGTCCCGGCCCGGCCGGCCACCGATTCCTAAAGCATTGCAGGCTCTAATCCGCCGCATGGCGAACGAGAATCCTTCCTGGGGCGAGGAGCGTATCGCCAACGAGCTTCTGCTGAAGCTGGGAATTCAGGTCTCTTCGCGAACGGTTCGAAAGTATCTGCCCATGCGTCCACCAGGCCGGCCGCGAGGTGACTTGCGCTGGTCGGCTTTCTTGCGTCTGCACGCCCGCGGAATCATAGCCTGCGATTTCTTGGTCGTCGTTACCGCCACATTCCGTTTGCTGTATGTGTTCGTGGTGATCGAGCACTGCAGCCGCCGTCTGGTTCATTGCAACGTCACCGCCTATCCGACTTCCGCCTGGACGCTGCAACAGTTACGCGAGGCCGCCGAGTCCGAAGGGCATTACGAATATCTGCTCCACGATCGCGACAGCATATTCGCCGAGCACCTCGATGAATCGGTACAAAGACTCGGCATGACCGTGCTGAAATCTCGACCGCACTGTCCGAAGGCCAATGCCATCTGCGAGCGCGTCATCGGCACGATTCGCCGCGAGTGCCTTGATTGGTTGATTCCGCTATCCGAATCGCATCTGCGGTCCATTCTGAAATCTTGGATTCCGCATTACAATGCCGGGCGCCCGCACATGGCCTTAGGTCCAGGCGTTCCTGATCCGCCGCCCGCGCTCCGCGACCAACAATATGCGAGTTCGCGCCATCGTCGCGAAGTATCGTACGCTGTTCATGCCAAATCTATCCTTGCCGGACTACACCACGAATATTCTCTCGCACCTGCCTATGCTTGACTGAATTTTTGCGGACCACAGTATTGGCTGCGGCGATCGCGGCGACAGTCGTCGAGCCGGTGGCGAATGGGATCGGCGGCGACGCGTTTGCGATTCTTTGGGACGGGAAACGTTTGCACGGGCTCAATGGATCCGGCAGATCGCCGGCCGCCTGGAGCGAGCAGCGATTTGTCGGACAAAACACCACGCCACAGACAGGCTGGGACTCGGTCACGGTGCCGGGCGCAGTATCGGCGTGGAGCGAATTATCGCGGCGCTTTGGCAAGCTGCCGTTCGAACAGTTGTTCAAGCCAGCAATTGAATATGCACGTAATGGTTTCCCGGTCTCGCCAACGATTGCGCGACAATGGGCTGCCCAGACGGAGTTGCTATCCAAGTATCCCGATTTTGCGGCGGGGTTTCTGCGAGGTGGTTGTGCGCCGAAGGCCGGCGAACTGTTTTCGTTCCCCGAGCAGGCCCGCACCCTTGAGCAAATCGCGAGCTCGCACGGTGAATCTTTCTACCGAGGTGAGCTAGCCGCTCTGATGGTTGCGGACGCGCAGAGTCACGGCGGTGCGTTGTGCCGTGAGGATTTGGCAACACATCAGCCTTTTTGGGTCGAACCGATCCAACACGGCTATCGGGGCTACACCGTGCACGAGATACCGCCCAATGGTCAGGGTCTGGGCGCACTCATCGCCCTCGGCATTCTCGAACACATGGATTTGAAGACTCTAGGCGTTGACACAGCCGATAGTATTCATGTGCAGATCGAGGCTACCAAGCTCGCATTTGCCGATGTATATGCATACGTTGCTGATCCTTCAGCCATGCAAGTCGATTGCCGTGAGTTCCTCAATCGCAAGTATCTCGCGCAGCGAGCCAGGATGATCGACATGCGGCGCGCCCAATGGCCAGGCAAAGGCATGCCGCGCAGCGAAGGTACCGTGTATCTCACCGCCGCTGATGCCAACGGCATGATGGTCTCGTTCATTCAATCTAACTATCGCGGCTTTGGTTCTGGGATCGTCGTGCCGGGAACTGGCATAAGTCTGAACAATCGCGGAAGCGGATTCAGCCTTCAAGTTGGTCATCCCAACCTAGTCGCAGGCGGCAAGCTACCTTTTCATACGATAATTCCTGGCTTCGTGACACGGGACGGCCAACCCGTGATGAGCTTTGGCGTGATGGGCGCAAACATGCAACCCCAAGGTCACGTACAACTGCTCGTGCGATTAGCCGATCATCGACAGAATATGCAGGCGGCCGCCGATGCACCTCGTTGGAAGATTACCGAAGATCAAAAAGAGGTAATGATCGAACCCGGATTTGATCCCGCGGTACTGGATGAACTTTCGGCACGCGGACATCGCCTCGTCAGCGCGCCCCGCGACAGCACTGAGTTCGGTGCCGCTCAGATCATTCAGCGGCTGGACGACTGCTACCTCGCCGCTTCGGAGCGGCGTCGTGATGGTCAGGCCGTGGGCTTCTAATTCGATGCAGTCATCCAAAATGATCCCACATTTGTATTCCGACGTTGGCTAATCAAGTCACCGACCGAGGAGTGATTTCCATGCCTCCAAAATATTTTGTCGTAAGCCGCTTTTTTTGCGCCAGCCTGCAGCACGTGAAATGGTTCTTGAGGGCGGTCATCAACGCGTCCCACAAACTCGACGCGAATGTTGATCACGGCCTGATCGTATGGGGTATTCCCGAGACCCAGCGTTCTGCCTCGGCTGGTTCGCCACGCGATCACACGCATTTGGAAATGGAATGCGACCCTGCTTCACGGAAGGATCTGTAATCCGGCTGGCGTCGGTGGTTGATAAAAGGCATGGTTTGCGCAGGACAGTCGAGGACAACGCAATTGCGACTGCTTACGCGCGAATCGACTACCTATGGCATTTGAATAGCACAACACCCATTCAATAGCACAGCTCGAAAAAAAATCACGCCTAACTCATTGATTTTGGCGCGCCCGGAGGGACTCGAACCCCCGGCCCCCTGGTTCGAAGGCCGTCACTCGATCATTCATAAGTCGATGATTTACAAGATAATTCACTAAGTGATTCGTCTAATATTTCCGCAGGATACGTCGCGTTAAGTGCTTGTTTGTCATGGATCGTCACATCTAATATTAGACGTGACCACAATGCATTACTAAGAGCCGGCGCATCCACCTCGCACCAATCGCCATTCACTTCCTCCACCAGGTGCCAACCCCCAGCAATCGACCCGGTCGCCCGGGACTGTCGCGGACTAAGGTTTGTCGCCCGCCGCTTTAAAACCCTGGATTGCAAAAGGCTCGCGTTCCCGGTCAACCTCCGACGCGCAGATCGCTTATCGAACCTCGGGTTGCCGGTCGCGTCGATCATCGTAGGATCGATACCGATATCGGGCGGGAGAATCTCAACGGTCCGCAGCCGGCCATCAGCTGCACTCGTGCGGCGCATTGAGCAAACCGCCCTGGGGCGCCTGAAATGCCCGCGGGTCTCACCCACGTGATCCGTCACTGAATGACCGCTTACTTCGCCCGTCAGGAGTCATTCAAAATCAGTCCCGGCCAGGACCGGACATTCGATGGCAGTAAATGCCCTCCGGTAAGCTGCCATTCAAGCTATCCGCTATTCTACGGAACGAAGGGTTTCGTATTCGGATAGCCAACGACGATCGCTACGCAGCGAACTAGTGGAGAAAGATAGATGGGTAGCTGGGGACCTGGCATCGCCGCTAACGACACGGTCGCAGACGTTAGGGACTTTATGCTTGATCGTCTCAAGGAGGGCGCTTCCCTAGCCGACGCTTCCTCACGGGCGATCACGTATTTCAAAGAATTGGAAGACGATCTCGACGATGCGCCGCTCTTGTGGCAAGCAATCGCATTGATCCAATGGACGTACGGAAAGGTGGATGACGCGGTTCTCGCTCGAGTCAGACATGACATCGAGTCCGAGCGAGGGCTTGATATTTGGCGCGATGATCCAAAGGGTCTTGCGAAGCGGAAGAGCGCCCTCGAAAAATTCCTAGAAAAAGTTCAGCTAGCGAACCCGAAACCCTCCTCGCCTCCGAAGACCATCTTGCGCAGCGCACCTTTTGAAGTGGGTGATTGCTTGGCCGTGCGGATCGCAGATGGCCGCTATACTGCGGCATTGGTGCTCAAGGTAAACAACGAAAATCCGGAGTGGGGAAAAAATCTCGTCGCGGGACTTGACTACCTCGACGAGGAGCTCCCTACGTTGGCCTTCTTTGAAGAAAGAAAGTGGCTTTTCAAACACCACGGTAACTGGAATGGTAAGCCGGATTTGCTCTGGTTTATTCCTGTCCGATTCCGTGAGGCGAGCAAGCGAATCGCGATCGTTGGTAAGATACAAATTAGAAAATCAGATCCGAACGACGCCGCCGCGCATGGTGGGTGGAACTTATTGGGCGATCAGATTCTGTTATGTCGGTCGTCGAAGTCTTGAATCACTTCTTCGTTGCCCAGGAGCAGTGATTGGCCAGCGCCTTCTAAGAGTCGAGAGCGTAGATTCGTCGGCGATTCCAACAGCGCGCCGGTCACCAGCCGGCCAATCCCGATCCTTCACCCTATAAAAATATTTGCCACTAAGCAGACGTTCGTCACCTGCGGTACGCTAAGGGCGAAGCTCAGCCGCAACACAGGAAGTTCACGATATGGACATATTGATCGCATTAAATCACGACGCTTCTGTCGCCTAGTTGCTGGTTAGAGGGCATGCACGTGACCTCGCTGGCGAATTGCACGGCAGGGCTCATTGGAATCCTAGCGTTCGTCGTATCGAGCTACGCGGCTGATCGACCGCAAATCGGTTCGGGACAGCCTGGCTTGAAGATTGCAACTCGAGCGCCGGGCTCGATTGTGATTTACGAAGACGAACCGTCAACGGTCGGTGTGGGGCTGATGGGTGGAATGGCCACACGTAAGATTCGGGTCCTGATCGATCAAAATTACCACTTCTCGAAGGACAGGATGGAAATCCCCGAACAGCTCTATCCTCTTGACCCCGACTCGGCATTTACTAGCAGTGGCGGCACTTGGACTGACAATTTTCACCGATGGGAGTATACGGCTCGTACCTACGTCGGATATCGAGCGCGCGGGAACGAGGTCGACCTCATTCCCGACATACAAGCTACGGCTCGGAAGCTTTATGGCCTTCGCCCGGATGATGTGTTCCTGGGCGCGTTCGACAATCTCGTATTCTTCTGGCGCGCCTTCGATCCTTCGACCGTATATTGGCGCCGTTTGGGTGACGATTCCGTGTTTGAGGCATCACTGCCTCGGAATGTGATTGATATAGATGGTGCCACGCGCGGAATTCGGAAAGACGTTGGATTCGTCGTATTCGCCAAAACAAATGGACTCATTGTCTACGCGCCGTACCAAACGGAGTTCGTTGAGTTGTCTTTGTCGAAGGGCGTGCGTGTAAATACCCCCTAACAATCGTCTGATGCCGCAAAGCCGACACTGACCACCGACGGCTTCGGGTCGCGAACGTACCGTCACCCGAATCTAACGGTAAGCCCTGGGATCGCTGCTCCAGGTCTTTACTGTCAGCGAGCGTGCGCAAGCTCGTCTCGAACGATCTTCCGCACCTGCTCGGCTGTAATGGGCTTTTCAACGGTGCCTAAGTACTGCGCGAGCGCCTCGTTAATGAGCGTCTGATATCCAATGCCCGTCCGCGCCGACTCCGCCTTGAATGCCGCGACGATCTGATCGTCGATGTAAATGGTGATGCGGGTTTTTCCCTTCGTTGGCACAGCTTGCCCGCGCCGACCTTTGGAAAAATCGTACTCAGCCTTCATAATCTTTCCGCTCCTTCGCGGTAGCACGTCGCACGGAGATTAGGCGCTCGCCGTCTTCGCGCTCCGTCCAAACAACCACTAAAATTTCGCCGCCGGCGTTCATCCCGACTGTGATCCAGCGAGACTCTGCTGCGGAGGAATCATCCTCCACTGTCAGGCCCAGCGGATCGTTCAACACACCTTCCCCCTCAACCAGGGACAGGCCGTGCTTGACGATATTGGCGGCGTCCTTGTCGGGATCAAACTTCGGACCCATATACGTATCATATATGTATTAGATACATACCGCAAGGCTGCGGAGTAAGTCCGCGGCTAGCGATTACACTGCCCCGAAGCTGCCGTTGGCGATCGTCGCCTTCGGGTCGATCAGGGACAGATGACCGGATTCGGCGACCGACCAATAAGAAACATTCCGGTGATCAGATTTGCCGCACAGAAGTCGTCATTCGGGGCCTAATGGGCTGCCTCTCTTGGTATCCAGTGCAACTTTATCGCTTGACCGGTGTTGTTGATGACGGCGGGAGTAATTCTTAGGCCAAGTGATCGCGTCGTGGTTACCGTGCGTTCGCCGCGTCCCGCACGGCGCGGCCATTCGAAATCTTAGCCCCAAGCTGGAACATTATCGGTGAAATTGTTGGCTAAGAGAATCGGCGTCCTAGCGGTTGGACTGGTCCTACTCGTGGCTATTGTCGCAGCGGGATTCCTTGCAGCGATGCGGCATCATTTCCACCCCTCGGCGCCACAACCACACTTTCCGGCCGCTGCCAGCGCTCTTGACGCGCAGCGCCAGGACATCCGCTATTTCCGCCAGCTCCTAACGCTGGACCGCTCATTTGCGCCGACCGACATGGCCGAAGCCAATCAAAGACTAGATGCACTCGAGGCGCTTGGTACGGTGCTCGATCGGCCGCATTTTCGCGTGGCATTAATGCAAATTGATGCATTGGCCGACAATGGCCATTCCAGGGTTGAGAATGAACCCCGCGCCGCGCCTCTGGAGCTGCCCGTCCGTGTGGCAGCCTTTTCGGACGGGCTCTACATTATGCGTGCGACCGAGATCAATGTGGATTTACTTGGCGGCCGAGTGATGGCGATCGATGGACAACCAATTGACGCCGTCATGACCAAACTCGAGCAATTGCGTGGCGGTACGCCTACGTGGCGGCGTTTACATGCCACGCAATATCTACAGCTGCAGGATTTACTGGACGGCGCTGGTATTGCGTCGGACATGCAGCATTCCAATTGGACGGTAGAGACTCCTGTCGGGGCATCGATTGCGAGGAAGCTAGACGCCTACGCGGCACCTGCCGGTGAGCCGGCCGTTTTCGTCACGCGTTGGTTGTCGAGCGAGCGCCTGCCCGGCATGGATGCACCTTGGCGAGCGTTCGAACCTGACCACCCTCTGCCAATCTCATGGACCGATTTTGACGACGCCTTTCGAAGTCTACGTTTGCCGGGAACTTGCACACAATTCATACAGCTAAAAACCAATGCCGACGAAGGCCGCCAGAGCATCACGAAGTTTTTAGCAGGCGTTGAAAGCCACCTCCGGCAGGATCAGCCCTGCAATTTGATTCTCGATTTGCGTTACGACGATGGTGGCGACTACGTGAACACGTATCGTTTCGCGCGCGACCTGCCAAAGCTGATTCCTCCGGCCGGGAGAATATTCGTACTCACCGGCCCCGCGACGTTCTCGGCGGGAATATCTACCACTGCTTTTGTAAAACATGCTGGCAACGGGCGCGTCGTAATCTTGGGCGAACCCGTCGGCGATCGCCTGCAGTTCTTTTCGGAAGGAGGTTGGGCATGCCTACCGAACGACGCACTGTGCGTCGCGTACCAGACTGGGAAACATGATTATCAGCATGCTTGTACGGATTGGGATGTCTGTTTCTGGCTGAATTATCTTTTTCAGTTCCGAGTCAATTCGCTCGACCCGGACGAAGTGATCCCATTGAGTTTCAAAGACTGGCGAGACGGTGTTGACCCTGTGCTGAATCGGGCCATCGCTTTGGCGCTGGCAAGTACACCCGGTTAGCGGCCGACACCACGGATTGACCTCCGCAAAGCCGCCAGTCGTCAGCGGCTGCTTGGGGTCGAACCCGGGCATACGCCGCGCCCAGCGAGCGAACCGTCGCCGAGCGGGCGTGATCGGCCATCTCCTGAGGTTCACCGCGTCGAACTGGGTCCCCGTTTGCGGTCACTTCCCGACACCCCGACCTTACCTATTCCCGGTTCCGTACCACCTCAAATAAATATTTACAAATCGATGAGGGGAATCGCCCGCGCCTTGCACATACTCCACTGAAGAACAGGAATCTCAGCCGCAGACGGGTACGGCTCGGGATGCCGGGCAACCGTTGCGATTGAGCATGGATAGGCGAAATAAACAAACGGGGAAATGCCATGACACATTTCAAGATCGCCCAACTGCGGCCAGTGACGGTGCCGAAATGGCCGGCGCGAAGCGGTCATCGGCGATTGCCACTTGTTTTAGGATGCGCCTACGATGCCTGTCTGCGCGTTGATGTGTCTGCTGCCCGGCGGCAATGTGCTGTTCGCTAGGCAGGAGGAGAACTCCGGTGTCTATTGTTGAGGCATTTCCCAAGCGGCCGCTGCAACTATCCGGGTACCCTAAACGACCAAGCTTTGGGAGGCTCTTGGCCGTCGCAATTTGTTGTGGGCTCATCGTCTACCCTCTTTATAATGGGTATTCGAATGCTGTTGTCCTGATCGACGAGTATCGATTACATCTCGCCGGGACGATGGCGATGCAGAGTGAAGCCGAAAACTATCACTACAGTCCTCATGCTCCCCCAAAGAACTTTGGTGGCACGGTCATTTTCGATGCGCACTATGTGACCGAGGATGGCCACGGGCTCGACCGTCACGTCGAGTTCGAGACCGCGTTCGAACCCGAATTCAAATCTGCTTTCCTCGTTCGGTACGACCCGGCGTCGCCGGAACGTATCAGTACGAGTTGGGGGGCCGAACTCCTGCTCAGCCGTACTATTTTGGTGATGCTCAATTTTATGTTGTGTCTACTCATGGTGGCTGCCGCAGCGTTCGGCGTGAGTCGCTTTAGACGCCGGCGACGCAATCTCGCCGCCATCGCTGCCCAGCCAACTCCGGTTGAGGCCACTCTCAGGGGCAAGGCATCCGCCACGTACTATTACTCCTGGAAGGATTCCTTAGGACGTGCGTGGAATGGGTCATTCGCGTTCGACCGCGGGCAAGAGCCGTTCTGGCTCGACGCTGCAAAGACCAGACTACTGGCACTCACCGGACCGGAGGGTGAATCGGTCTTACTGGATGCCGCCCTCGCCTGGATTACATTGACCGTACAAGAGCGAACGGAGATCTTGAACGCCCGAGCAGCAGCGACAGTTCGTGGCCTGCGTCCCGTAACGGCTTCGAATCGAACAGCGCCGAATAAAGGAACTTCAAGCAGTTGAGAATCCCCTTGACCTCTTGGTATACGACAAAGTTTTCGCGATGCGTCTGCGGATCGATGGCACGAATGGAACACGGTTGTCCAATCCATCACGACAGCGGAGTTTCGATATGCAAGATCCTCTAAATCTTTTGAGCTCAAGACTTGGGCTCGACGAGCAGTATCGATTCCTGACAGCGGGTCAGCGCTATCGCGTTATCCAGCCGTTTGTTGACTTCGACAACATCGCTCATCTGCCGGGGGAACAATGGCTGTTCGTGGGCACGTCGTTTCTGCCACATGACGATGGAAGGTCATTGTTCGTTTCCTTGAATGGCGTTGACGGGTTGCAAATCCGCTTTCAAGATGCGCCCGAAGAACAGGGCGAAATTCTCAGTCATCTCGAGACATATCTTGCACATGTCATTGTACGTGTCACCAGCGACACAGATCTTGCACCTGTCGCCAGCGAGACATCTCTCGCGCCCGTCACCAAAACAGCCGAACGCATCTTGGAGTTGGTGAAAGCAGCGTTCGGCGATGTGCGAGGCATCGACGGTGAAGCCCCAAACAAAGCGACTCCGGGGGACCCGCCGCCCGATCTCCCTGAGACAAACTTTGTGCCGGAAATCACTCCCCCCCTGCCGCTGCCTTGGCCAGCGGAACGCTTTGTCTACTATGCCTATGCGAGGCAAATTCTCGGCGGCGACGCAGCGCATGATTCGGAGCCTTGGGCAAGACCAGAGAATGTCTCAGAGCCTTGGGCCAGGATTGAATCCGGTTCGGAACTGGTGCTCGAGCCTCTGTCGGGACAGCTGAAGTTGCTGGGCAGACAGGACGTGAAGCCGGCCCCAGTCCGCCAGCGCAGGGTCTTCGATGAGGGAGCGCGGGCCGCGCCGCTCGAGGATTTGCTGTTGGCGGCAGGGAAAAGCGCTGCCGTGGCCCAGCTCGTTCGCAAGAGTTATTGTAAGTGGCAATCGCATAACCTGATTGCAAGCGCGGTGCTCCAACGGCATCCCGAGTTTGCGAGATTCCTCGACTGTGCCAACGCGGTGAAAGAGCCGCTCGCGCGGCCGCAACCCAGCGCGCTCATCCAGCCCGAATTTAATCGAAGGTGGCTGCTGCCCAAGGATCGCCCGAATGATTGGGAGCTGTGTACAAGCAACGGATTCCCAGCAGAATGGCCCGTTGGAGCGAAAACCAAGATCGCGTACTATGCTGCCGCCATTCGGTGCGACAAAACCTCGCCAGAACCTAGGCCGTGGGAGGTGACGGAACCTTGGGGCGTAGTGGTGCGCGACGGCTACTACGGCGCGCTAGCGTTCACGTCGTTGACGAGCAACCCAAACTCACTGGGCATCGAACCAGGGAAGGCTCGGACCGGCTCCTTCGTTGCGCTCCTCAAGAAAATATCGGATCTGATGCAAGATCGACAACACGGCGCAATTGACGAATTGTTTGCCGCTGCGGCCCAAGATCCCCAAATGGCAGCGCTTGTCCGCAGCTGGTACAAACAGTGGATCGAAGATAATTCGCTGCTCGCCGCCTGGGCGCTGCCGCGCCACGCGGCGTTTGCGGCGTTCATCAATGGCGCGGCGCCCCCCGCAAAAAACGCTGACGCTCAAAATAACCTTGGCTTGAAGTATGCCAACGGACGCGGCGTGGCGAAGGACGAGAAAACCGCTGTGGTTTGGTATGCCAAGGCGGCGGAGCAAGGAAACGCTGACGCTCAAAATAACCTTGGCCGGATGTATGCCGCCGGACGAGGCGTGGCGAAAGACGAGAAAACCGCTGTGCTTTGGTACACAAAGGCGGCCGAACAAGGATACGCTGTCGCTCAATTTAATCTCGGCGCGATGTATGCCAACGGACGAGGCGTGGCGAAAGACGAAAAAACTGCTGCGGCTTGGTATACCAAGGCGGCGGAGCAAGGAGATGCTGACGCCCAAAATAACCTCGGCCGGATGTACGCCGCCGGACAAGGCGTGGCGAAGGACGAAATAACCGCTGTGGCTTGGTATTGCAAGGCGGCGGGGCAAGGAAACGCTCTCGCTCAATATAATCTCGGCGCGATGTTGGCCAACGGACGAGGCGTGGCGAAGGACGAGTTAGCCGCTGTGGCTTGGTATACCAAGGCGGCCGAGCAAGGATACGCTTACGCCCAAGTTAATCTCGGTTGGATATATGCCAACGGACGAGGCGTGACGAAGGACGAGAATGCCGCTGCGCTTTGGTATGCCAAGGCGGCCGAACAAGGAAACGCTGACGCTCAATATGGTCTCGGCCGGATGTATGCCTACGGACAAAGCGTGGCGAAAGACGAGAATACCGCTGTGCTCTGGTATGCCAAGGCGGCCGAGCAAGGAAACGCTTTGGCTCAATTTAGTCTCGGCGTGAGATTTGTCGACGGACGAGGCGTCGACAAGGACGAGAAAACCGCCGTGCTCTGGTACGCCAAAGCGGCCAAGCAGGGGTTCGCCGATGCTCAATTCAACCTAGGTGCGATGTATGCCGACGGACGAGGCGTAACGCAGGACATCGTATCGGCGCATATGTGGTTTTATTTGGCAGCCCGAGCTGGCGACGGTGCGGCTGTAAAGCGCAGAGACCTCGCTGCAGCCCAGATGACGCCAATACAGCTGAGCCGAGCCCAAGACCGGGCGCAGCGTTGTATCAACTCGAACTACAAGGACTGTGACTGAGCCACGCTGACACAGCAGCATGAAGAAATGCGGAAGCAGCTTGCGGGATTGAGCGATCTCGATCGGCAACTACATGCCGCAATTCGACAACTAAAGCCAAAGGACGAATTCGTGGCACAGCGCTGAGCGCATTGCCCCGCAAAAACTGCCTACTAGCCGGGCGGCGGCTAAACAATTTCATTGAATTGAGCTTCCGCAAAGCGGACGTTGGTCGGCGTCGGCTTGGGGTCGACACCGGTGGTAGGACCTTCGCGGGAGTCGGACGGCCAAATGCGGACGCCGAGCGGCCTGAATAGACTTCCTTCAACCGGCCGCTCAGATATTCGGTAGGATTAATGCACGCGTATTTAGAAATCCGTGGAAAGTAACAATGGAATCGACTGCCCAGCTTTCTTCACCACGATTCGTCGCTTAGGCACCGCAATGCGCCTATGTATGTTGGCCTCTGTACTTGGCGCTTTGCTGCTCGCGGCCTGCTCCGACTCGGAACCACCCATAGGACGCGGCCTAGCGATGACTTTCGGATTAACACCGGCCTTCGAGCAAAGACTGAGAGATCGCTTTCCGGTCGGCTCTGATGAGTCGCGGCTGATCGCCGAGCTACGCAGCGAGAGATTTACGCTCGGAGAAGTGCACGATCCGTTAAGTCGGTATCGAAACTCGGCGCTGTATGAAGCCTCTCGCGGTTTTGCCTGCAAAGGTGAGTGGCAGATTTACTGGACTGCGACCAAAGGAATTATCATCGCGATCGGGGGAATGAACCGCGAAGTCTGTTTTTAACTGGCCAAAGCTCCGGCGCAGCAGTGAGGGATTCGATGATTGAAATAGAGTTCTATCGATTAACGCTGACGCGAGCCCGCGTCGCTCAAACTGATTTTTAGGCAACTTCATGCTCAAGACCTTGCCGTTCCCGTTTCTATATGTCGCAGAAGTGGCGGTGTGGGCGCCCTTGCTCGCAAGCCTTGTCGTACTTTGGTCATTCTTAGGCGCCACGCCGATGGCTAGCCTAGATCTTCACGGAAAATCGCTGCCTTTGGCGTGGGAAGCGGCCGTTTCAAATCACGGTACGTACTTACAGGGGTACGTGATGGTCAATCACCCCGTCGCATTTTCAATGGGCGTTTCCGGTCTTCTTTTTTCGGCTGCGATGCTTTATGCAATTCACAGGGCGCAGAAACATCAGCAACTCGAGGCTGGCGCGGATTTCAAAAGCGCCCACAAAATCGCGAGTCTCTGTGTGCTAGCGGCGCTGGGGGTTATGGGATATATCCTCGCTTTCCACCTCTTGGTAGGTATGCACCCGGCCTAACAGTCGTTTCTAGCGACCACGGGTCTAAGCCCGCAGAGCCGCCGCTCGCAAACTGCGGGTCGATGAGAGACGAATGGTCCGGCGGCGATGGCCGGCCAGGCGGGCTCAAGCAAAGCGGCAGATTGAAAATCCTCCGCCAAGTCTCGCATACTGAGTAACGTCTATGGTCAATTCTTCCAAGAGAATTGCGGAAAATGATGACCATCATCCGTGACATCAGCTTCATCCTTGCGCTCCTGCTAGCCTGCGGCTGCTTGGTCAGTTTATTTGTGTACAAGCGTCCTGATGTGAGTTGGCTTTCTTTTTTTTCTGCGGGCCCAATGACAATAATTAGTCCATCCCGGTATTTGCTCGCTTCCAAAGCTAAAATCCCCCCGATGTTGTTTGCACTTTCGATGCTCTTGTTCGTTATCGTGTGGCTCGCAAGCTGGATAGCCGAAAATCCCTCTCACCCGCCGTAAAGGGTGTGGTCGCGGACGTGCGGGATCCCGCGATTTGATCTACCCGTTAGCTGCCGTTCGCGTGAGTCCGCTTGGGGTCGGAACGAGGCAGATCTCCGCGGTGCGGCTACATGTAATCAGGCGCCGAACACTGACCACCTTTGTGAGACGGCGCGCGCAAAGATTCAACAGCTTGCGACGCCGACCGGCGTCCAAACCAGACGCCTGTTATTAGACGCAGTCTTGAATATTAGACAGTCCAGGTACTCGATCGCCGTTAAGTTGTTGATTAAATGCGCGCCCGGAGGGACTCGAACCCCCGGCCCCCTGGTTCGAAGGCCGTCACTCGATCGATCGCAAGTTGATGATTTTATGAACAATTCAGTAGGGGGTTCGTCTAATATTTCTCCGAGATACGCCGCGCTAAGTGCCTGTTTGCCATGGATCGTCACATCTAATATTAGACGCGACCGGCCTTCGATAGGGGACGGTGTGACCTCTCATCTGTCCGCTGAGGGCAGCCCCCTTTTTTGAACCGACCCTGATCCGCTTGCTAGGTGCCAGCAGCAGGTCCGCCTCGAGCTGGCCAGGACCCTCATTGGTACCGGCCGATTATGGAAGCGCGAAGACTATGACTTGATGAAGGCCAAAATGTCGGCGTTGATCGTGTCAGCCTCGGTAGTCAGCATTCCGTGCGGAAAATCCTTGTAGGTTTTCAAGATGCCGTTCTTGAGCAGCTTTGCGCTCAACGGACCGGAGTCGGCGTACGGGACGATCTGGTCGTCATCCCCATGCATCACTAGCGTCGGTACCGACACCTTCTTAAGGTCCGGAGTGAAATCGGTCTCGGAAAATGCGGCAATGCCATCGTAATGAGCCTTCGCACCCCCCGTCATTCCCTGGCGCCACCAGTTCTGGATGATCCCCTCCGACACCTTGGCACCTGGTCGGTTGAAGCCGTAGAACGGACCCGCCGGCACGTCCCGATAGAACTGGGCTCGGTTACCCGCGACCTGCGCCCGGAATCCGTCGAACACTTCTTTCGGAAGGCCACCGGGGTTCGCCGGCGTATTGATCATGATCGGTGGGACCGCGGATATCAGAACGGCCTTGGCGGCCCGACTTTCCCCGTGGCGCGCAAGATAGTGCACAACCTCGCCGCCACCGGTCGAATGGCCGACGTACACCGCGTTCTTGAGGTTCAGATGCTCGGTTAGCACCGCGAGATCATCCGCATAGTGATCCATGTCGTGACCAGTGGCGGTCTGGGTCGAGCGCCCGTGACCGCGACGGTCATGCGCGATTGCGCGAAAGCCGTGATTCAAAAAGAACATCATCTGCGGATCCCAGTCGTCAGAAGACAAAGGCCAGCCGTGCGAGAACACAATGGGCT
>Ga0187862_10000302_pt1 | contig 58084 bp, 40 predicted proteins | sample June2016WEW_10_1_FD_133003 | JGI IMG/M metagenome (GOLD analysis project Ga0187862, IMG submission 133003) | Peatland microbial communities from SPRUCE experiment site at the Marcell Experimental Forest, Minnesota, USA - June2016WEW_10_150 | ecosystem: Environmental > Terrestrial > Soil >... | reverse complement strand
GGTTTGGCGACGGCGGCAGACTCGGCGACAGCCGGGCATCCCAGCAGAGCTGATTCGACTTCGAACGGGCCAACCAGGTGCCCGCCGGTGTTGATGACGTCATCGTCGCGCCCCATGAACCAGAAATAACCATCCGCGTCGATGGAGGCACGGTCGCCACACAGGTACCATCCATTCCTGAATTTTGCCTGGTATCCGGAGACGTTGTTCCAATAGCCGCGAATCTGCGAAGGCCAGCCTGGGCGCAGCGCAATCAGACCGGCCGCGGCGGCCCGATTCACTGGCTCGTAGGTCTTCGCATCCAGCACCGTTGCGATGATTCCTGGAAACGGCTTTCCCATCGAGCCGGGCTTGATTTCCATCCCGGGAAAGTTCGCGATCACGATGCAGCCAGTTTCGGTCTGCCAGAACGTGTCGTGGAAAGGTCTCCCGAAGACTTTTCTCGACCAGATCACCGCCTCGGGGTTCAGCGGTTCGCCCACGCTGGCCAGATGGCGCAAGCTGGAGAGATCATGCTTGCGGATGATTTCCGCTCCCTCCTTCATGAGCAGGCGGATCGCGGTCGGCGCCGAATACCAGACAGTAACGTGGTACTTTTCGATGAACTCGTACCATTTTTCGGCGTTAAAACCGGAGTCCAGAACTGCTTGTGTAATCCCGCTCGCCCAGGGACCGATGATGCCGTAGGACGTGCCGGTTACCCAACCCGGGTCGGCATTACACCAATAAATGTCGTCAGGCCGAAGATCGAGGACCCATTTCGCAGTGAGATACTGCGAAATGATCGAGTAGTGGACGTGCTGCGCACCCTTGGGCTGACCAGTGGTGCCAGAGGTGTAGTGCAGAACCGACGGAGATTCAGCCTTCGTCGGGTAGATTTGGAAGTGCTCGACGGGCGGCGCTTGTTCCATCGCGAAGGCAGTCTCGCGTTCCTGTAGAGACGCCTGGGGCACATCCACCACGATGCAGTGCCGCAAGTTCGGGAGCTGCTCCCGGATCTTGCGGATCTTATGGACATGTTTTTTCTGCGTGATGATCGCCGACGTCCCGGCGTCTTTGAGCCGTACACAAAGAGATTCGTCGCCAAAAGCCGAAAATAGTGGCTGGGCCACCGCGCCCATCTTCAGAATGCCCAAAAATCCGATGTACAGTTCGGGTACTCGGTCTAGAAAGAGGCAAACCCGCTCGCCGGGGAGAATTCCGAGGCTGGCAAGGAAATGGGCAATGGTGTTGGAGCAGACACGAAGATCGTTATACGTGAAGCGCTTCTGGTTGCCCTGATAGTCTTCCCAGAGCAGCGCCAGCTTCTGTGCCAGTCCCAGGCGGCACAGGCGGTCACTGCACATCCAACCAATGTTGATCACATCGCCCGGCTGATAGCCTAGCTCGCGCTCAGCGATCACCCAGTTGAAATTCGCGTTGAGTTGCTCGTAGGAGGGCGGATCGCTCATGGGATTCTCCCCTACTGGTGTCCGTTTTGCAACTTTCAGGTTCACCGCCAAGCCAGGCGCACACTTGGAAAGAGCAGCAACGGCTGCAGCGGAGTATGCAAATCCAATTTAACCTTACTCCTGTTTTTGTCGGTCCGCAGTGACCCCCGTCAATCACTGTTGTGACGCCGCACCTCCGCTTTCCTGTTTGGCTGCGCAAAATCCCGAGTCCGGCGAGACGTAGGAGATGAACAGGTCATAGCCCATGGGCGATCCGGTTTGACGACTGGGAAGCCTTGCTCGCGGCTCGTCAATCGCCCGAATGGAAAGCCTCTAGCGAGGACGAGCGAACTTCATTGACCACACCAAGGTTGCTTACTTGGTCGCAGAGGAGCACATCATCTTGGACAAAACGGAGCAAAACAGGTAGGAGTCATAGGCTGTGAGCCAGTCGAGTAGTCGAGTACTGATTGGAAAGTCAAGCTTTCAGCCCGCCCAGTTCCACGACAACGGCCACATCGAATTTCGAATAATACTTCTTCACGTCCTTCGCTCCGTACTTCTCTCGAAATTTCTCCACCACAGATTTCACAGCTTTGGCATCGGTCACAGGGACAGCTTGGAACCCCGCCTCCGCGCCCCGCGCATCAATGCGAATCTGCGGATTCCTGAGCACGTTCTTGTACCACTGCGTGTCCGAGCCTCGCACGGGCAGGAGGTAGAGCTTACCGCTTTCCACAACGAACCAGACCGGAATCGAGATTGCCTTCCCAGACTTCCTGCCGATCACGCTGAGCTTGGTCTGGCGGTAGCGGGCGAGGCGTTCTTTGAGGTCGTCCTTCGCAGTTGGCATACAGAACCTCCGACCTGAGCAGCCCATTTATCGGAATGGGGCTTGGCGGAACAATCTTCACTATCCGTGCCGGAAGAGTTAGAAAACTGGCATCGCTGGGTTACCGACGAAGAGACCTCGATTAAGGCTCTCGACTTGCGACACTTTGCCATCGTTCATTTCGACCACGAAAACAGGCTGCCAACGCACCCAAGGGCTAAAAGGCTGATCCTGCGCAAGCCCACCCTTTGATCGCGAAAACACCAATTTCACTCCCTGCTTTGCTAAATTCAGGTCTTCGGCCTTTCGACGCATCATACCTGCGTCGATCATCGTATGAACAACCGGACGCTTTCCTTGCATTACTTGCACGAGAATCCAAGCATCCTCTGCCTTGATCCGATCTTGGACTTCTTCAGCACCTTCCGCTGATTGGATGAGGTCGCGCAGTTGTTCCTCATTGTCAGATAGAAATGATACTGCCGCAATCCTCTGTTTCGGCAGGATGATATGTGTGGTCAGAACAAGGCTGGCTGCGCGCAGCCCGAATGCTACGCTGATCGTGACCGCCAGAGAGACTAAATAGATGACAAACAGTCTCGCTCGCCGAGGGTATACCCAGCCAAACAGGTGCTTCTGCAAATACTCTCCGGGTTCCCTCGGCAAAAACATCCAAGTTCGCCGCTTTTGCTCACGATAGGCTTCTCCATAGCTGGCCTCCATCCGACCCTCCTCGCTACGCGCCAGAAGGTAGTAGAACCAAAGCATATTGATATAAACGATGAGCAGGATAAAGCGCGGCCACAGGATCAGCAGCCCAAGACCAGCGAGTCCGAGAAACAAGTACTGGGGATGTCGAATGCGCTTGTAAAGGCCGCTCTGTACCATGCCTCGCCGCCTGAATTTGGCGTAGTAAAGTTGAAAAGCACTCAGGGCGAAGCCGACCAAACCGAGCAAGAAGATCAGCCCGCCCAAGCGTGAAAGAATTTCACGATTATTTACCTGACGAGTTCCGCAAATGAAAGTGGGTCACAGGTCACCATATGACGCAAGGTTTCGGTAAACAGGTCGCGGTTCTTTCTCCGGTTAAAGCGGAACTCCATCTCCGCCAGATACCGGGCGAGATGCTTGGCCGAAACCTTGTGCCACGATCCCACTATGCCACGCTTGAGCAGCGAGAACGCCGATTCGACAGTGTTGGTATGCACGTCGCCTTCGACGTAGACGCCAGCCGAGTGCTTGATAGTCTTGTGCTTCGACCGCATATTGCCGAACAGGGGCGGCGCGGCATCGTCCAGCGCACGCGGGTAGCTGCTGGAATCGTCCGTCACGATCACTTCGACGGAGCCGCTAACGTGCTCTTGCACGAACTTCGCCAGCGTTCCGCTCTTAACGTCGTCAACGTGGAAGAATCGAAGATCGCCGCCACGCTGCCGAATGCCGAGCACAATGTCTTTGTCGGTTCCGCGTCCGCGCTTCCCGCCGCGTTCGACTCCGCCCACATAGGTTTCGTCCAGTTCGACGGTGCCAGTGAGGGGCGGACGTTCCGCCGTTGCCATTGCGAAGCGAATCCGATGGCACAAGTACCACGCCGTCTTGTAGCTCACGCCGATGGTTCGCTTGAGTTGATTCGCAGACATACCCTTGCGTGCCTCACAGAGCAGCAGGACGGCGAGAAACCAAGTTTCCAAAGGGAGCTTCGTATCCCCGAAGATTGTGCCTGTAGTGACCCGGAACTCGTAATGGCAGGCATAGCAGATCAGAATCGCTCCGCGTCTGGACACGTCGCCTTGGCACCTGATACATTTCGGAGCGATGGGCCAGCGCAAACGCTCAAGCAAGTCCCGGCAGCAATCTTCATCGGAGAAACGCGACATGAGATCACGAAGGGTCATTCCAGTTCCCACCAAAAAGCTAGTCGCAGAGATCAAGAAACGGTTGAAGGCAAAGGTGAAGGCGGCTTAACGTACCGCCTCTGCCGGGGACTAACCGGACGCTCCGCATGGCGCGGAGTTGCACCGGCGGAGATCAGTGAACCGGAATCCCTTTCAGCATCCCGCCTTCGTACTGAATCTCGCATACCCGGAGAATACCTATCTCAGCTAAACGCGAGAGCGTTCTCCGTCGCGCATTGTCCTGATTACTCCGAGCTCCAAAAATCTCTGACACTGGAACTTGTCTCCCGTCGCCTTTCGGCGAAGTCGAGGCTGACCAATGAGAGTCACCTGAGTTCTTCCGCAGATAGTCCTGCACAGCGTTCAGGACTTCAAATTCAGCCCAACTCAGGTTGTGGCCTAAAATCGTTTCGGGTGATCTGGTTTTCATATGGCTTAGTTCTCCCCCAGGTCAGACGAATCCATGCGCTGACCGTAGAGCGGATCGGACTCGATGCTTTCATCCGCCTTGTCGGAGTCAGGAACATCGTGGACTTCTCCGCACACCGTGCAGATAGCATTTCGGAGGCGGTCAAGGGTTATTTTGCTTTTGCGGAGAACTTCGGCGGTTTCGTTTTGGTCAATTGCACCGAGTTCCAGAAGAGTGATGAGCGTATCCAAGCGCTCGGCAGCTTCGTGCAGCAAATCGGACATTTTGTCTTCCTACCCGCTAGTCATGCGGGTTTTCAATTAACGCAAGATCAGCATAACAAGTGGAACAAAACTTGTCAAGTAAATAATCGTGAAGAATTTTCGCTGAGAGATGAGGCAAAAAGAAAGCTGGCAGCCATCCCGTCGCCGGAAGGCTGAAAGACCCCACGAGCAGCGGGCTGTAGACCGAATAGTAGTAGAGAGCGAAGGGGGTGACCATGAAGAGCATTTCCAGCGTGATGAACAAGTACGCGAGAAATCCAGCCGCCCTTGCGAACGACTTGAGCATTTCGTCCTCTCCTCGGCCCCTCCCGCTCGCTATTGTCTCACCCGCCCGCTTGACGTTGGACTGCGCTCCAGCCGGAGTCTCCTGTCTTCCTTGCACGACCCGCAATCTCCCCTTGTTCGCAAGCTGAATCTCCGTCCGATCCGACCCGACTTCCTGCCGATCACGCTGGCGAAATTGATTTCTCCAACCTCGGCGCCGCGAACATGATTCGATGACCGTCTGCGGTGACGAGACCGAATTCCCTCATTCCCCAAGGCTCATCTCGAATGGTCTTGCATATCTCAGTGCCCGAAGCGAGGACAGAGGTATAAAACAAGTCGATGTCTTCGATTTGCAGGTATGCGAAGTAGGAATGGTCACCAAGGTCGCGAGGGGGAATCGCATCTGGGCACTGCCCAGCGACGATTGTGCAGTCGCCCGATGTGTAAAAAAGAAAACCGGGGTCTGGGATAGCGTGGACTGTGAATCCGAGAACGTCTCGATAAAACGCGGAAGAGGACTTCAAGTCCGGAACAGCAATAACAAAACGTGTTTTCGAAATCTTTGGCATGGTACCTGTGTTCCAAAAAGTGAGGTCGCTGGACGATTCTACCGGAAACACGGAGTACATCACTTTGGCTGCGCTCGGGTCCCCTTGCTCAAGAGAGAGTTCTGAATCTGGGCAAGCTCCGTAGGCGCGGAGCATTCCGGGTCATCGTTGAACGTCCACGCCCATCATGAGGAGCCACAACATGACCAATCCTTCCACGAGGAGGGCGGAGGCCAGACTATAGGGGGACAGATAGTTTGCAAGCGGTGGTGACAGAAAGGTCAGCCAACACAAGCCCGCGATCGCCATCAGCGCGCCCAGAATTCGAGGCAGGAAAGTGGACCTGAAAATCAGGTAGCCGATCAGGATCCAATAAAATCCGTGAAATCCCAGGCCGATGTTCACGCCGTGAGGCAGAAATTGAAAAAGCTCAAGCGTGAGTGCCACGAAGTTGAAGGACGCCGCGAGCAAAGAGAGGCTCCGGTTCACCGGCTTAAACAGGTCATAGAAGAGCAGCGTCACAGCGATCATGCACGAGACCTCGATGAGGCCCGCTGCGAGGTCCGCTGCGAAACTCAACCTGCCGCGAGCGAAGAACTCGGTGAATGCTGCCGTCAGTACGAGGAGCAAAAAAAGGGCACCGGCAATCCGGGCCTTGAAACACGGCGACACTTCTGCCATCCGTTTCATCATCTCAGCTGTGCTCATATTGGTTTCTCCTTACACGAGGGAGCGAATCAAGAGGGCTGCGACCGATCACTTTCTCTTGGTATGCTTTTGCCAAGCGCACTCGGAATAACCAGAAAATCATCAATAGGAGTGGCAGGACACTCAGGAAAAAAAGTACGCCCGTGTTGCGCAATAAGACGGGGAATATTTGCTGCCGTGCCAGGAATATAGACGCTGCGGCGATGAATAGCGCAAAGCACATGCGCCAAAGATGCCGCGCGATACGTTGTGTGCCAGAAACACCTCTGCGCGCGAGCATGCGAACGTCCCCGGCGGCAGCAAGCAGAGCCACGGAACCAAGGAAAAAGTAATTCCCAGCGGGATATCCGTACTTTAACCCCGTCTGACTATTCGCCGCTTCCGACCCATAGGTCACCGTAACAGCTCCGACTGCCAAGGCCACCAGAAGCGCACCCCAATCAAAAATGCCGGGTGCCCCGTCCCTGCGCCGGGCGGTCATCCATGCCGTTGCCACCAGATAGAATGTCAGAGTGCCTCCCAGAACATCGCCCGGTCGGGATTTCATGATCGCCAGGCACACCCCGCTTGCGGACAGGCCCAGCATTGATATGACAAATACGTCTCCAGCGAGGCGATGCCGGCGGGAACCTTTGCGGAAAGACACTGCGACGAATCCAGACAGCATTCCCAAGGTGCCGGCGGCAATGTGAAGAACTAATAGTGGTAATTCCATTTTCCCGCACTCCTTTAATTACTCACGAACCCCCGCTGCGCTGGCCTGCTCCTTCCATCGTGGAACATTCACGCCCATCACGAGGAGCCACAGGCAAAGCGCGAGTTCCGCGACGAAGCCGAGGACCAGAATGTAGGGGGACAGATAGTTTGCGAGAGGCGGCGACAGAAAAGTCAGCCAACCAAAACCGGCAAAAACCATCAGCACGCCCAGAATTCGAGGCAGGAAGACCGACCTGAAGATGAGATAACCGATCAGGAGGCAATAGACTCCAAAGAATACCAGGCAGATGGTGGCGGCCTGAGCATTCAGTTCGAGAAACATCAGCGCCAGCGCCCGCAATTGTTCCACCTTAAATACGCTCAAATACTGGCTGCCTCCCAAGACGACCAGGGGGGCGAGTTGGAAGAGGCTGCCGAAAGCCAGAAGGGCGCATCCCACGAGGCTGAAGAACGCCGCGAGCAAAGAGAGGCTTCTGTTCACAGGCTTAAACAAGTCGTAGAGGAGAGCTGTCACCGCGATATAGCCCACGGTCGCGATGAGGCCGGTTGCTAAACCCAACCGAAATAAAGGCTGGTGCGCCAGGATGTTGGTTGCTGTAGCCGCGGCGTCGTCCGATACAACAAGCCCTCTCATGAAGAACTCGCCGATTACCGCGGTCAGAAAGTAAAGCAAATAAACGACACCGGTAATCCTGGCCCTCGGACGCGGCGACGCTTCTGCAATCCGTTCCATCATTACAGGTGTGTTCATACTCGTTCCTCCTTACGCGAGTTACTGAGTCAAGTGCATGCGACTCAGATCGGCCCTTGATAGCGGCGCAGCCGCACCGCTGCGGCAAGGAATATCGCTGCAACTACCAGCCCGATCCACAGTCCCGGGCTGCTCAGGAACTCAGCCGGAGTGATGTGTGCCATCGGATCCATAGGAAACATATCGGGCCCTGTGCGGGCGATCGCTGGTGCGGCGCCAATGATGTGGGAGCCCACTATACTGGCGAAATGCGAAGTGTGGAACGCGATCTTCTCGACGCCGAAGATCGCAAGCAGCGGTAGGGAAGCCCACAGAAACGGCGCGCGGCGCGCCCAGCCTGAGACCAGCAGCAGCCAGCAATAGATGGGCGCAGGCCAGAGCGCATGGGCCGTCACAAGGTGGTAGAGCAGCAGCAGCGACATTTGCAAAAACGGCAACTGTGTCCATAGCGTCCAGGCATGTAGACCGCTTGCTGCGAGTACTGCGGTGCTCACCAGCAGCATGATCAACTGCGTGGCAACAGTAATCGCGAATGTGAGCAGCGGCAGAACGATGAGCGGAATGCTCGCCTTCGCGAGCACGGTCATAAGATCGGAAACCGGCAGCGACTTCCAGAACAGGATGCCGCGATCGCGGCGCTCGCCGTGCAGCGCGTCGAGACAATAGAACACACTCACGAGAATTGCGGTCCCCATGAGTAAAGCCGCCGCGAAGTCGTACGGCATAGCGATCGCTTCGTGATGCGTCGGATCAAGCCTTAGGGCCTTTTCCCAGGTACCCGCGATCGTGCTGAACGAGAAGCCAAATAGGATGACGCCGGCGACCGCCAGCGGCGCGATGTAGACGGAACGGTTCTCCCACAATTCGCGGCGCACCGACCAGTAGAAGAGCCGCGGCGCCGACAGAGACGTGGCCGCGATTACGTGTGATTCGAGGGAAGATTCGGGTATGGCGTTTGATTGAGTATTCATCGAGCCGCTCCTTGTGCCTGGCCTGCCTCATTGCCCATCACGGCAACGAACACGTCGGCGATGCTGGGCGTGCGCACCTCGCCAAGTGCAGCGAGTTGATGACGATCGACACGATCGAACAGCAGGATGCTGCGAGCGAGCGCCTGGCGCTCGTGCATCGGCTTGAGCGCCCGTGCTGCGGCGACGCGCTCGGGGTTCACCATCACTTCCAGATAGCGCGACTCGAACTCTTCCATGCTGCAATCGAATACGATGCGGCCGCGGTTCATGAACATGACATCGGTGAGAACGTCCTGGATCTCGTCGACTTGATGTGTGGTGACCACGATTGTGCGGCTGCGATCAAAGTAGTCGGTCAGCAGCGAATCATAGAACTGCTTGCGAAAAAGGATGTCAAGGCCAAGTGTCGGCTCGTCCAGCACCAGCAATCTCGCGTCAATGGCCATGACCAGGGCGAGGTGCAGTTGGGTTACCATGCCCTTCGACAATTCCCTGACCTTGCTGGCGCGCTGGATAGTTGTCTTCCCGAGAAAAGCTTCCGCCTTCGCGCGATCGAATCGTGGATGCACGCCGGCGACGTAGTCAAGCGCCTGCGAAACGCGCATCCATCGCGGCAGCACGGCGACATCGGCAATGAAGCAGACATCCCGCATGAGCCGATCGCGCTCGCTCCAGGGATCGCGTCCAAGCACCCTCAGTTTTCCCTGATATGGAGTGAGGCCGAGGATCGCGTTGAGCGCGGTCGTCTTACCTGCGCCGTTGGGGCCGATGAGTCCGAGAATGCGGCCCTCTTCAACACGCAAGTTGATGCCATCCAGCGCGATCGTTGTATCGAAGGCCTTGCGGAGACCGCGTGCTTCAATGACTGTCATGACTGCGGGTCCTCCTCGACAGCATTCGGCTCTGCAGCATTCGACTCAGCAACCGATGACGACCGGCGGGTTGCGGCGCCATTCAGCAGTTCTTCCGCTGTCAGGCCGAGCCGTTGTATGGTTGCGGAAACCCTGGGCCATTCTTCCGCAAGAAACTTCTTGCGTTCGCCCCGCAACAGCAGACTGCGCGCGCCTGTATTGATGAACATGCCGCGACCTCGCTTACTCTCGACCAGCTGCTCGTCGACCAGTTGTTGATAACCCTTCAGGACCGTGAGCGGATTGACCCTATATTCGGCCGCGACATTGCGCACGGACGGCAGCGGATCGCCTTCCTTGAGCACGCCGTCGAGTATCATCGCGACGACGCGGTCGCGAAGCTGGCGGTAAATCGGCTGACTGTCGTTCCACTCGCGGTCCATGATGTTTTCCCAGACTGCCCTTACCTGAGATGCGCTCCCGTCAATTCTGCCGCTGCAGGTCGAAGTGGGCGTGGATCAGCTTGTCCTTCATCATGAACATCCAATCCTCGGTGTGATGGTTGGCGTCGATGAAGGTGAATACCGAATGGTGCATGTGGTCCTCCGGATTCCCGCTGATGTCCTTGAGTTCGAACTCAACCGCCTTGCCGTCGGGCGACATCTTGCCGGTCATGCGCGGCCGGTTCCCCGCATCACAATAGTGAACCAGCGTGAGCTGGTCTCCGTCCACGTAAAGCATCGTGACCGGATGGTCGTACTTGGTCGCATCCAATGGCGTTCCTGCTTCCTGAACCTCGTGCACGAGCGCGTTCCCCCTTGAGGTCACGCGCAGCGAGACGTGGAGCTTGCCGCCTGACATCGCCGGCATCTCCGGGACGGTGACGGGACCTTCCCACTCTCCCGCCAGGCTTTTCATGGTTGTGAAGGACTTCTGGGCCTCGGACAGCACAGGCGCCACGGTGGACATTTGCGCGTCAGACTGCGCAACGGGCTTTTGTACGTCGGACTGGGCAAACGCGGTCGCGGCGATCAAAACGAATAGAACCGAAAGTGCGATGCGTGATTTCATTTCAGTGTTCTCCTTTTCTCTTTTTTTCAACTCAGTAGCGGAAATCTCTTTGGCGCACTCGGTTTCAGCAAAAGCTTTCAAGCCGGTAAGGCTCGCTTGCAACAAGAACTTCAAACGCACGTCAACTACTGATATAGTTAACTATAACACTAAATCAAATGCAAGTGTTTTCTTGGGATTTTTTCTTCAGCACAGCCGCCAACCGCTATCCGTTTCAGAAACAATGGTTTGCAAGACCCAGCAATTGCAAATAGCGATTGTTCCTTACACGATCTCAGGCTTGGATGAACGCGATGTCTGGCGGATCTGCAATGGCGCCTGGATCGTTTGGGAGAAGGCAGACCGCGACCAACGTTGCACACCGGACGCTCACGGCAAGCTATTTAGGCGGGCTTTCGGCCGGAATCCTTCGCGACATCCGTCGGGTACATCAACGGGATTGGATGTTGCAGGTGAGTCGGCGTCTACGCGCTGTTTGCTCAGAAAGTAAATCGCAAAGCACAGCTGATCTGCCGTGGCGGGTCGGCCAGTTTGAACGACAGTGGCGAACTCAAGTCGACCGCCGACCGGGGAACGAACCCCGTGTAGCGATACGGGCCATTCAAGAGATCTACGTTCCCCTTTTGTGTGGGCACAATCGCGGACTGAGTAAGTCCGCTCACGGGATTGACTACTGCAGTGTCCGGAAAAATGTTGTTCACCGCACTGAAATTCGTGTGATTGAGCATGTCGGCCGCCTGGGCAATCAGGTCGAGCCGCATACCGGAGTCTCTGCGGAGATACAGCGCCTTCGAGATCCGCATATCCCAGCTGTAAAACGCAGGCCCAATCCCGGTATTGCGCCCCTCGCTATACGGACGCGCTTCGCTTAGATGATCTCCTGCACCGTTGGAGGTGATGCCCGGAACAAGAAGTGTGAATGGAACTCCGCTGCGTGCGTAGACGATGGGGGAAATAGAAATGTCCGACAGCACTTTGGATAACAAACTGCCCTGGGCATGATAAGGAGTGGTATACACCGCGTTGGCCACGAAATTATGGGTGACGTTGAAATCCGACACGGAGCGGTCCGCCGACACCAGGTCCGGGCGGAACGGCGTGCTGAGAGAACTGTAATCGCTGGTATCGTCGATGGCCTTGCTCCAGGTGTAGTTGATCTGGAACTGCAATCCGCGACCGTACTGCTTTGTAAGCGAAGCGGTCAAGCCATGATAGATCGAACTGCCGATTGAAGAATATTGATTGTTCTGCAGGATCTGCACATTCGGTTCACCTGCCGTGGAGCCGGGCCTGGGAGTGTAAAACGGTCCGACAAATGGGTCTATGGGAGCGGCCGTGTCTCGTATGTAATTGGCCTCGTTGACCTGCTCGATGTGAACGCCGCGGTACATGGTGTATCCAATTTCGAGCGAGACACTGTTGCTGATCTGCTGCGCGATGCTAGTGCTGGCCTGGATGGAATACTCCGGCTTGTAATTGTTCTGAATCGTGTAGAACACTCCGTTGACCTGATTGGGACCAGGTGGCTGGATGACGATGCCAGCTTCGGCAAGTTGCTGCGCCGACAACTCGGGGTTGGGATTAGCTACGGTGGCCGAGGCCTGTTCAATGGCGGTCGCCGTGAGAAGTTGAGCCGGCTGGCCGGTGATCGTTTGCAAGGCCAAGTTGATATTTTTTCCGCTCGTGCCCAGTTCGTTGAGATAGAACGGAAGCAGAAAGAGCTGGGGCGCCGCGAACAAGCCTCCGCCCGCCCGGATCACCGTTTTCCCGTTGCCGCGTGGATCAAACGCCAATCCCAGCCGGGGCGAAGCGCTGAAGCTAGGCGGAACCGGACTTGCTTCGCGATCGTAATCGAAGCGCACTCCGTAGTTCGCGGTCAGCCTGTGCGAGAGCTTCCACGAGTCCTGAGCATAGACGCCGAGATAGTGAGCCCATCCCTGCCACCGTCCGTTTCCGTTCGCCTGCAGCAGCGTGACCGGAACACCCGCGACGTAGGACTCCGCTGCCGACAGGTTGGTCGAGGCCGGCCCTAGCGCAGGGTATCCCAGCGCCACATTGTAGGAGGCTAAGCCTGCCTGTACTGAGGGCGACAACAGGCCGATGATCGGGATCGCTCCTTCATCAAAATTGTATTGTCCCCCAAACCAGAGTTGCTCAAAGATGTTGTAGTCCACTGGCCGGTAGGAAGCTCCGATTTTGAAGCTGTGTGCGCCCTTGATCAAAAACAAATTCTCGTCAAACTGGAAGCGATTCTCGTGTCCGAAGTAAGGATACGGGAAATTCGTGCCTACTGTGCCCAAACTCCCCAGGTTGATCTCCGCCCGGTTGGGGAAGGGCGTTACGTTGTCTGACGTGTCGTGAGGTACAACTTGGACGTGCACCTCGTTCACCATGTTGTTACCGATTGTCCGGGTCCAAGATAGGGTCGCGGTGTAGTCACGTACTGCATTGGTGTCGGAGGTATAGCGTGGGGCACCTCCGGCGCCGGTAACCTGGTTCAGTTCCCGCATCAGCGAAAAGCGCAGGCTGATGTTGTCTTTCACGCTGGGAACGTAGTCGAGTCGCGTCACCCAGTTGTTGTAGCGGCCGTTCTGGCCGGGGGGCGCCTGGACTACACCTCCGGCATTGCCATCGAACGTGCCATTGTCGGGCGTGAGCAGCGCCGTAAAGATCGGGTCGGTAAGGGGAGAAAAGACAGGCGACGCCAACAACCCCGAGCCCACCGGCGAGAGCGGCCCTCCTAGCGTTTGCAACTGCGTGAGGTAACACAGCTGGCTCACTTGCTGGGGTTGTCCGGTAGGGGCAATCTGACCAGGACATAGGCCCGTTGCCGGGTTGAACCCGTTGCTTTGCGCGCTCAGGCCCTGCGCTTCTGCCGTGCCCAGCAGGTTGACCACCGTGGGCGAATCTAGTTTCTGATGCTCATACGACGTAAAGAAAAATAGCCGGTCCCTAACGATCGGTCCGCCGAGTGTGCCCCCAGCGATCAAGCCCTGCTCGAACGGCTTCGGGTTGGGATTCGGGCTGAAAGAGTTGAAGAAGTTCGCCGCGTCCGTACTCTCGTTGTGGAAAAAACCATAGAGACTGCCATGATACCGGTCAGTTCCGCTCTTGGTGACGACGTTGATCGCCGTTCCCACCGTGAACCCGAATTCCGCCGCGAATGAATTCCGGTTTACCTGATACTCCTGGATCGAGTCGAGCGGAACATGCTGCACCCGCAGCGCTCCGGAACCGAAATCATCTTCTCCGCCGTCGATCGTAAAAAGGTTGTTGCGGCCATTGCTGCCGCCAATCGAGAAGCCAGACGCTGAATATGCTGTCCCTATATTCGGATCTTGCACCGCAGGCGCGGACGAACTCACCACACCGGGCAAGGTGTAGATGGCCTGCGTGAAGTTCAGGTTGATATTCGGCAGATTGTCGACCTGCCGCATATCGACGGTGTTGGCTTGTTGCGTTTGTGTGGTATCGATCAGGGGGGGCCGGTCCGTGACTTCTACCACTTCGCGAACTCCTCCAACCTTCAGGTGGACGTCATAGATCACCGTCGCGCCCACAGTTAGAACCACACTGTCAGCCACGGCTTTGCTAAACCCCGGAGCCTCCACCGTCATCTGATAGGTGCCGGGCGCCAGGGCTGGCAATTGGAAAGTGCCGTCCGATTCCGTTTTTTGCGCTTTGCTCAGACCCGTTGCTGCATTCTTCACCGTGACCGTGGCCGACGCGACTGTTGCGCTCTGTGGATCGAAAATCGTCCCTTTCAGCGTGGCCGTGTCATAGCCCGCCTGCGCAAACACTGGCGGCGCCCCCGCCAGCGCGCTCGCCAGTAGAACCAGGGCAAGTCGTTTCCAGGAGAGCGTCCAGTAGCGTGAAGCGGCGCGGGCGTCCAAACCAACTTGTTCGAGACCCATATTCCCTGACATCATACTTGCCTGCGTCAGAATTAAGAGACCCCTTTGCGTAAGGACCTGTGACGAAGTTCGAAATTCTAGATTCGGCGCCTGGGGGCGTATTGCTGTTGGTTTAATTGCAGCATGCCTTTAGGTATGCCCTAATACGAACCTTCATTCGACGCGCCGCTGCTTCACCTGGTGAGAATTATTTCCCGGGTGGCTTCGCAAGAGTTGCTTCCTTGGCCGGTTCTGCAGACTCCGGCACCGGCTCACAACTGGCAGGGTCAATGTTATCCCAGTCCTTGGGCTCGCACAGTGGGACACCATTCATCTGACGCCGGTAGCGGGAGACTTCCAGGTACACTGCCTTCCGAATTCTGTTCATCACCCCGATGGGCCGGTGCTCCGGCAATGAATGCCACGGACTGAACGACAGGCCCTCGCAGACATCATTGTTTCCCTCGAACTGCTGCGAGGCGATATCAAGGCGCGCGACCGGGACAAACGGGGAATCATCCGGAGACCACTCCACCGTCGTGTCTTCGATCGGCATGTTCTTTCCGGGAATCTGGACTTGTACCAGGAACTCGAAGCAAGCTTTGCCGGCGGCAAGGCGCTTCACCATTTCCTTGCGCAGAAAGTTGGGATCGCTGCGGTCGACGTCGGCCGCCGGTGACTCATTGCACGGCCTGGCACTGTATTTCACGTTATTTTGCGGGCCAAGCTTAAAAGCGCTCACGCTATAGAACTGGGTGTTCAGCAGGCTATCCGGAGCCGCCTTCAAGGTCTTTTCCGCCAACATCATCTCGCGCAGGTGCCATTTGCGCACATCCGGTGTGAAGCCACCGAGAAAATATCCATACTTGGCTCGCGCACCGAACCCGCTGCCAAGATATTTCGTGAATTCGGCGTATTCGTTGATGTCGCGAATAAAAAACTGAGTGGCATTCATGAGCGCAAAGTCTTGGGTGCCAGCGGGTGGCAGCCCGTCATCCTCCAGCAATTTCTCACCTTTTACGCCCATCACCTTGATAGCCATCCCACGCGCGTCGTGCGTGCGATCCGGCTGCGGATATTCGTTGCCGCTGGAGAACCTGATCCACGCCTGATACTGGCCGGGGTTGGCGAACAGGCCGTAGCGGAATCTGGAATCCAGATTGTCGAGCACTGTAAACGTTGCCTTGATACATCCGTGCGTTTTTGAATGCACGTCGCGACGGTACGGCTGTGAAGCAGAATCGGATGGAGGAGTACGTGCACCCGGGGCCGGAGCGCTGGCAGCCGCAACCTTGGGCGGATATCCCGGCAGCGGATGAGCCGTCGTGTATTGTTGGCTCATATTCACCATGCCGAGCGCGGAAGCCACGATCTGTGCAGTCAGGTAGTCCTCGCCCGGAGAAACATATTCACCCATTGGTCCCGGCCGATTCGGACGAATCAAAAAGTAGCCCAGCGCCACAATCACGACCAGTCCAAGGGCAGCGCGTTTGCTTCTCGGATTCAAGCTCAAGCATGCCTCCTCATTCTCATTGGCAGACGTTAGTCGTGTCGAGGCCTTCTCTCAAATAACCGTCCATGTCTGTTGCAGGTACTTTATGCTCGTCGCGATGTATCTTAAGGTACTCAATAATGTCACGGCGGTCTTCCTCGCTCCACTCCGGTCCGATCACGCCATATTGTGGCGGGCTCCCTGTTTTCCATGGGATGTAGCCCTTGCGGAATTCGTGTCCAATGTTGGAATTGCCGGTGATTGAAGTATCGAGCCAGAAGCCGTTCTGCACGGGCGGCTGTGTGCTAAAACCCAAGTTGACGGGATCGAAATCACGCGTGCCGACGTAGAATTTCTTGTCGCGTTGATCCGCGGGTAACAGCAACTGGTAAATCGTGGGCACTGAACCGTTATGCAGAAACGGTCCAGCCGCCCAGATGCCCGCGAGTGGTCGTGGTTTGTACTGTGCAAGCGGTATGGGAACGTCGAGTTCTCCGAATCCGTTTAACTCATTGCGCTCCGGCACTGTGTAACGCCTTTGGTCGTAGAAGCGCTGGCGGGCGTTAAACACGATCAAGCGCAGAGCAACGCCGGTATTCAGTGCGCTCAGATCCATAGCGGCAATGAAGTTATCGATGCGCGCTTGGCCAGTGTTAATCGCGTCCAGAAATTGTACGATGTCATCCTCGAGAGCCGCCTGATCCTTGCTCTCCTTGTCTCGCTTGTCCTTCGGTTCGTCGGCAATTTCGAGGGCCGCCTTTCTGAGAGCCTGGCTATCGTCCGGCCGCATCTGTTCGATCGACGGTATCTTCTTATTCTTATTGTTACCGACCGAGATTGTATCCTTGCCGAGCAAGCGAAGAATGTCCTTTGCGTACGCGTCGGTCTTTCCATTGAGATCGTTCTCCAACAGAGTGCGCATTCCTTCACTCGCCGCGGCAGGACTCAGGCCCAGCCTAGTCAAATCAATTTTCTTGTTGACAAAATTCACCGCTGCCGTTGGGTCGGTTCCAATATCCTGTACCGTCAAGGGCTGCATCATCCATAGAGGGAGGTCGTAGTCTTTGTCGATGTGCGGGGCGATGCCTTTCACTGGCGTTATGTTGGACACTACCTGCCGCGACTCCTGCTCCCTTGTTTCCTCGTAGCCGCCTGCGGGCTGAAGCGACGTCATTGGGAGGAAGGGCTTTACCCCATTCGCTTCTTGCCCGGAAGCCGCAGGAAAAATTACAGTGAACGACACTGGCTTTTCCTCGTGAAGAGTTGCGGCTTTCTGTTCCTCCGGAGAAAGAGTGATTCCGATCTGGCGTTCAGCGGTCCGACTGGAAGGCGCCGGGCTCGCCTGAGCGTGAGCTTCGTTCAGAACCAGGTTCGGAGCTGGTTTCGGAGCTCCCTGCGGAGTTTGGTCCGGCGTTTCGTAGAACCCGTTCAGAAAAGTCTGCCAGCTCTTTAGGACCAGCTCTTGTTTGTAGCCATCCGTCTTCAAATAGGCGAACCATTCCTTGATGGGCTCGCTAGCTGGAAAAGGTCCGTGGCAGTGCTGACAGGTCTTCTCAAACAGCGCCTGTCCTTTTTTCGCCTTCGCCCAATCGATTTTTCCTAGGCAGTTCTCGTTCCACTTCGGTGGTTCCAAACTCCACAAGGCCATTTCGAGTTGGCTCAAGTTGTCCATCATCACCGTAGTATCGAACTGCTGGTCTCTTGGTATGGGAGCGCCGTACTGGTTGAGCAGTTGGGCACGCGCGCCAACCCCCAGCGACTCGCTGGAGTTTCGCGTCATGGGTTGGCGCACGGAGGCGTTGTACTGAACGTAGTTGAATTTCCAGATGTCCCACAACGGCGGATATCTTACCGGAGCATTCGACAATTTGTAATTGACGCTGCTTAATTCGTCGCCGAACACAGTGTTGCCGATTCTGCCCAGGGCGTCGATTCTGCCAGGTCCCTCCTCGGTTGGATAGAGATTGCGCGATTTGTCATTCACGGCCTGCCGCAGTAATTCCCCAATCACGGATCGAAGGTCACCATGGAGTTTCCACCTGCCTTGCGGATACGCAGGCCCCAACACCGGCTTGGCGAATCGAGCGAACTTGAAGGGATTTAGATAAGTCGCCATAAGCGAACCCAGCAACTCTGGCGCGAAATCGCCGATGTGCATCGCCGTGAAGGAGTGCATCGCCGGTCCGCCATCCACGCGGAGTCCATAGCGCTTGCCATTCTTGGTAACTGTCAACTCGCCGGTGTGGCAGGCGGCGCAGCTAAGGTCCAGTACCTTTTCGCCAAATTTAGGATCGTAGTGCGATGTGAATCCGACTGGCAGGCGGTCGGGGTTGAGCTCGGTAGCGGCAGTGTCCACCACGAACCCGTAGGCGCTCATGCGCTGCGGGTCGGCAAACTTTTTCTTTCCCCAGGGCACCTCCAGGTTGACAAACCAAGAGTACCGTATGTCCTTCAGGCCGGCGCCTTGGGGCGTGTAATAAAAGAACTGGCGCAGCGGTTCGTTCTGTCCGCCAGTCCAGCCCCATCCCTGGCTGAGATAAACATGTTGGTCGACGGGTTGAAAGTCAGGCACCTTGGAAGTGGGATAGTTGATCAGAAAAACTGTAAGCAGGAATCCCAGCACGCACAATCCCAAGACTACGTACACCAGGCCTCGGAACAACCCCCACAGCGGGATGCTTGCCACCCGCTTCACCTGTTGCGCGATCCAGTGGGCAGCTCGCACCAGAAATTGCGGAATGGACATGATCAGACCGCCGACAGCAGCCAGCAGCGACACCAGCGAGTGCCACGGGTGTCGCAGAATACTCATTACCTTGTCCCACAACCAATGCGGCCAGTGCATTGCCATTCCTGCCTCGCAGTTTGAGATTTCCGTGGTGAACCGGCCACGACGCCCACGACACTCGATCCAAGTTTGCTGTTGGACAGCCGGGCATCCCCGCCGGCCCCTCCAACGGACGACTCATCGCGCGGTCACAGTACTAGCTGCTGAAATGCAGCGGCTTGCCGGGAATCTTCATGTCGCAAGCCACCAGTCTTCCGGTTCCGGCAAGGGTGATGAATGCGGTTCGCCGTTCGGGTCCGCCGAAGCACAGATTCGACGGTAATGGCTCCGGCTTTCCTTCCACCATCAGCTCAATGAAATCCAGAGTTTTTCCCGCGGGCGAAATCACTGTGATCCCGCCTGGAATCTCCGGATCCTGCCCCCGCGGCAACATCGTGGCAACGTACACGTTGCCTTCTTCATCGACCGCCATGGAGTCTAGCGTGCCCTGGCCCGGGATATCAGCTGTCAACAGATACGAACCGTCGAGCGTGTTTGGATTTTTCTTGATGACACCGGGGGCCGATAGCTCCCAATACAATATCCAGCGGGCGTAGGTCTCCGCGACATAAAGCCGCCCGTCATCCGGGGAAAGCGCGATTCCGTTGGGCGCCGAACGTCCGGAAAGAGCTTGGACAATCTTACTTCCGTCAGGCTGAGCATAGTACACGCCGGTGATGTCACGGTCGGTCGCTCGTTGCTTACCCCAATCCGTGAACCAGAAATTCCCCGTGGCGTCAAAAACCAGATCGTCGGGACTGCACAGCCGGTTTCCGTTGCATTGTGCATACAACGTGCTAAACGTGTTGCCATTCAGATTGACCCGTTGAATGGAACCGCCGGAATAATTCGGCGGCTGTCCGACGGGAATCAGCAACTCCGGGGGTGCGGGCGCGCTGGGAATCTGCATCCAGGCAAGGCCGCCGTCATTGCAAACGTAGATCGCTCCGTCGGGGCCAACCGCAGCCCCGTTGGGACCGCCTCCCAGAGTCGCCACTGTCTGCTTGGTGCCATTGGAGGTCACGCGGGTGAGGGTGCCGTTGTAGATCTCCACCAGCAGTACCCCACCGTCGGCCTGATAAACCGGCCCCTCGGGATACCCCAGACCGCTGGCTAGAACCCGGAACTCGGATGTTTGGAAACCGCTCATTTCTCTCCTCCCGTTTCTGCTCCGGTTAACAATTGAGGGAATATTCCCGCCTTGCGCAGTCCTGCGAGCTGCGTTTCCGCCAATTGCCGATCGCGAATGATGACCACCCATTCCCGGGTCATCAAGGGTTCGCTCAGGTGGGGGTTGATGGTTAACGCCGTCGCCATCTCTGCCCGGGCTTCATCGTATCGTCCGACGTGGCCGAGGGCATTGGCCAGGGTGTAGCGGGCGATGTAAAAGTTGGGGTGCATCTCCACGCACTTGAAAGCACAAGTGACAGCCTCTTCGAAATGGCCGAGTCTGGTGCAGGCCATAGCCTTGAAAAAATACCAGTAAGGAACTGAAGGATGTTCGGGCGTATCGGTAATGAGCTTGGTCAGGATGCGATCGCCTTCCGTGGCATTCTTCGTCTGCTGTCCCCCGCAGCCCAATACAAATCCCAAGTAGCCCCAAGCCACCAGGTTGAAAGGCGAAATCTTGACGGCGCGCCGCAAAGCTTGCACCGACCGTTCCCACATGCCGCAGTGGCACCATACCAGCCCCGCGTTCTCCAGAACCTCGGTATCGTTGGGCGCAAGTTCGAAAGCGCGATCCACCGCCGCCTGCGCCTCCGCTCGATCTTCCTCGGGGTGTTCGCTCAGAATGAGCGCTACTCTTTCAATCAGATAGAGTCCCAGAAAAGCATGTGCGTTCGCATAATTCGGGTCGAGCTCGAGGGCGCGACGCAGCAGGTTCAGGGAATCGCCGATGCCGGCCGGATGAAAGCCGTAATTCCAAAAATGATACGCCTTGCGCACCAAGCCCCAGGCATCGAGCTCATCCGCAGAGGCCTTGTCGGCACGCTCCGACCCGGCGCGTATGAGTTCTCCCCCAGTCGCGCGCACGATCGCACTGGCAATTTCCTCCTGAACCGCGAAGAGGTCTTCGAGGTCGCGGTCGTAAGTCCGCGACCACTGAACCGAGCCGGTGATGACATCCGCCAGCTCAACGATCACCCGGATTCGGTTCCCCCCCCGGCGCAGGCTGCCGGTGAGTACGTAACGAATCTTCAGCTCGCTGGCGATGCGGCTGAGATCGGGGAGCTCATTGTCTTTATAGCGGTAAGTAGCTAAGTGCGAAGCGACCCTTACGCCGGGCACACGGGAAAGTGCACTGTTGATCTCAGAACCGATTCCCATGGCCATATAACTATCTTCTTTATTCTCGGACAAGCTACGGAAAGGCAGGACGGCGATGGAGATTTTCTCGCGTCCGGCGACCGGTGGCTGGGCGAAGCTGCTCGACCCCGAGCTGATACGCGTGTCCACCGATGAATTGAGTTCTGCCTGGGAGATGCTGGCACCGGCCAGAGTCACGTGTTCTCCAACTTCACCCGCCAACTTCAAATCCGCTGCCAGTTCGCCTACATTCGGATACCGGTCCGCAGGCTCCCTCTGCAAAGCTCGGGCGATTAGGGCGTCAAGAATCGGAGGCGCGGCCGGGCGCAACGCGCGCAGCGATCGCGGCTTGCAGCGGTTGATCGCTTGCACCAACTCCATTAGGTTCTTTCCGTAAAATGGCAGTTCTCCAGTGAGCATTTTGAACAGGACCACACCCAGAGCGAAAATATCTGTCCGCTGATCCACCGGAAGATTCAGGTGCTGTTCTGGAGCGGCGTAACAAAGCGTACCCATGAAAGACCCAGGACTCGTCAGCATCTCCTGAGTAGGCAACACGCCCCGCTCATCGGAGCCCTGCTTGGCCAGTCCGAAATCCACAATCTTGATCTGGTCAGAGCGCGAAATCAGAATGTTTTCCGGCTTCAGATCGCGGTGGACGATACCGGCCGCATGCGCGCTTCCAACCGCATCGGCAATTTGCAATCCATACCGTAACACCTGAGCAAGAGGAAGACCGTTCCGTGGGATGGCTTTCGACAACGGTTTTCCTTCAACGTACTCCATCACGATGAAGTCACCGTCCGGCTCAGACAGAAGATCGTAGATGGTAACTATGTTGGGGTGATTGAGAGCGGAAGCCGATTGCGCTTCACGCTCGAATCTCTGTCGCAAAACGCTGTGCTGGGGATCGTCTTCGATGGATTTGGCGAAGGGTAAAGCTTTGAGCGCGACGTCGCGATTGAGCAGTCGGTCTCGTCCCTTGTACACGATTCCCATGCCGCCGCGACCGATTTCCTCAATGATCTCGTAGTGAGATACGATACGGCTTTTCGCCATCGCTTCGTCCTCCTCAAGGTCGATCAGAGGCTAAACTGCTGCAGGATCAGAGCTTGGGAGAGAGCCTCACAATAACGGCGTAGCCATCGGGTGTCAAGCAGGAGGGCTTCAGAATGCCAACTGCAACCCAAACCTATTTGGCGCGACGGATGGGCTGATGCAAACCTTCTGTCGTCAAGCTGAAGAATTGTTCTTGAGCGGAAAATCGGAAGGGTGTCATAACGTTATATTTCCTCCCGCGTCCAAACCGCAGAGGGCTATTTCGATTTCATCACGTAGACTCCATCCCAGTCGTGATCTGGCGCTTCTTCCATGAATTCAAGGCAGCGCTGGAGCAAGACCTGGGTGGGGCCGTCATTCGGATACACAGCCAGCAACTCGCCGAACTTTCCTGCTGCCTCGCGCCAATTCTGGGTGCGGTACACTTCGAGCGCTGCATTGAACTGTGTCAAGAGCGTTGTGTAGGCTTGACGCTCGGCGATCGGAGCCAGCAACTCGTAGATCACCACCGGCTGTTTTTTCCCCTTTACCCGGATACGGTCGACTTCGCGCGCCACAAACTGACTCGCCACTTGGTGATAAGTGCTTTCGCTGATGATCAACCGGCTGCGGTATTGCTTCGTCAGTCCCTCTAGACGGGAAGCCAGATTGACGTTGTCCCCCATCACGGTCCACGCCAGGCGCTTGTCGGATCCCATGTTACCGACGTTCACCGGGCCAGTGTTTAGCCCGATGCCGATTGCGATCTGGCGCCCCCCTTGCTCCGTCCACTTGCGGTTCAGTTCTTCCAGACCTGCGATCATCTCGAGGGCGCAGCAGCAGGCGCGATAGGCATGGTCCTGCTGCGGATAAGGCGATCCCCAGAACGCCATGATGGCATCGCCGATGTATTTGTCGAGTGTGCCGAGATTGCGAAACAGAATGTCCGTCATCGCGCTCAGGTATTGATTCAGCAGGTGGACGAGATCATCCGGTGTCAGACCCTCGGAGAGGGTGGTGAAATCGCGAATGTCGCTGAACATCACCGTTAGGTTCTTGACTTCGCCTCCGGGACGAATGTATTTCTGCGGATCTTTCTCAATCAGTTCGATTACGCCAGGCGAGAGGTATTGAGAGAATGTCTTGCGGATTTTCCGTTTCTCGCGCTCCTCGTGAATCACCCGAAAGCTGGTGATGGAAGCGTATGAGCCCACCAGCGTCGCCGCCGGTATCACGAAGCTGTACCAGCGCCCCCAGTGCGCAAAACCGTAGTAAACAAACCACAGGAACGCGCCCAGCGTCACCATGGCAGCGAGCGTCGCGGTCAGAGGCCGCGAGCGTCCGAACCACAGTCCCAGCCCTATGCCGAAAAAGACAATGAAGGCGATGTCGACGATTTCCTCATTGAAGCCGCGGATGAGAAAGGTACGCTGTGGCTCGGCGCTGTGCAGCAGATTGTCGAGGATATTGGCATGCACCTCGACTCCCATGTAACCGGAGCCTTGCTTTTCAAACGGTGTATTGCGCAGGTCGCCGATGCCGAGCGCGGTGCCGCCGACAAAAACAATTTTGTCCCGAAACGCATCCGCGGGCACAGTTCCATGGAGTACGTCTACCATCGAGTAATGCGGATAGGAGTGATAGGGGCCGACGTAGTTGATCAGCGCGCTGGCGTTGTGCCAGGGGTACAGTTCGCGATCGCCGAATTGAATGCGCTCGATGCCTTCCGCCGAAATGTAAGCTGCGATTTGCTGGTCGGGAATGCTTTCGTATTGCCGCAGGACCTGCAATGCCAGCGACGGGAAGAAATCCTGGTCCTTGTAGCGAATCACGAACAGCGCCCGCCGAATAGTGCCGTCGGCGTCCGGCGCGATGTTGAAGAAACCGTACGATGCGGCGGCTTCGGCCAGCTTCGGCAGGTTGGCTTCCACCCCCGCCGCCACTGGTCCACCACCGCGACTCCATGCCTGGCCAAGATCGAAATCGCAGTTGTTGGATTTAACTTTCAAGACCTGCGGAAAGCTTTTCGCCCATACGATATTGAAATAGGCCTCGGCCAGCTTCGGATCGGTAAACTTGGAACGCTCAGCACTCAGAAAAAGATGGCCGAGAACTACATTTCCGGCGTCCTTGAGGGCGGCCGCAAACTGGGCATCGACATCGGATTGTTGCTCTAGTTGCTGAACTTTTTTCTGCAGGTCGGCGGGCGCGGAGGGTCCGATTTCGCCGCGCAAGCGCGTTAGCACATCGAGCGCTTCGCTGCTGGCGGCGGTAGGAAAGGTTACGTCGAAGGCGATTACGCTGGCGCCTCCCTGTTTCAACTGACGCACGAGAAGAGCGTAGTTACTTCGCGGCAAAGGGTAGGAGCCGATCGTCTGCAGCGTCTTGTCGTCAATTCCGACAATGACGATGCGAGGATCCGCGACACGCCGGCCGCGTATGGCAAAACGAGCGTCGAGCGTGCGCTGTTCGATGTCCTGGAGAAACAGAAAGCCGGCACGTTGGTCGCCGCCGATTCCGGTATAGGCGAAGAGCGCCAGACCAGCGGTTGTCGCCGCCGCCGCAATGGCGGCATGGGTCTGGCGCGAAAGCCATCTGGCTGCAGTTCTGAAATGCACCCATATCCCCGCGAACGGTCAGCACCCTGTCGGAGCGCACTTACTTGGCGGGGTGCTGCTACCGCCCCGGGTCTCCGCGATTCCCAATCCCACTCCCAGTCCGGCGGCGAGCCCGACGCCGATCAAGATATTTCGCACCGTGTGACTGCCCGCTTTGCCCACGTTCACCGGCTCGCTGGGAACGTTTGTGTCCTGCATGCTTGCCTCTGCCACCGGTGCCGGAGTCGAACTTGCTTGGTACCCTCCGGGCGGGATATCCAGTCCGATGACGACCATCTGGCCCGCCGTAAGGGTCACGGTGTTGGTCGAACCGGTCGAAGCATTGTCGCTCTTAAACACCTTCGCCCCGGGTGCGGGCGTGACCGCCACTTTGCCCACGTAGCAGATCACCGTGGTTTGATTGTTCAGATAGCCGACATAGAAGTCAGTCCCAATTACGCCGATCACCGCGTTCGGTGTTTTGACTTCGTACTTGCCATCCGGCTTGGTAATCCTGACGACTTGGTTCCGCAGCTTGCCATAGTTCACTTCGATCGAAGTTTGCTGCGAGGCGGCATCGTGTTGCACTACTTTGAGTTCGCTGTTAGATCCGAGACTGAGAATGGAGCCGTCGGTAAGGCCAGCGCGCAAACGTCCCTGGGCATCGGTCTTCAGCAAATCATTCCAGTCGAGGGTTTCTTTGACCTTTACCGGTTGCGCATTTCGCGAAGCGGCAGGAATGAGCGCCTTCACTTCTCCGGCGGTTTGGTTATCGGTTGGAGCGGCAAACAGCGGCGTTGCAGCCAGCAGCAGAGACAGAGAAAACGATAGCAGTGACTTTAGCACGCTCACCTCCAAGAGTCCGATATGCAGGGAAGCCTTAGCTGGATTGTCCCAGAAAAAGGAGTGAAGTCAAGAAACTTCAGTCGTGGTACTCAATAAGTACAGTCCGTGGCGGATTCTTCCGATTTCCGGCTGTGCCAGGCGAAAGATCCCGCGACTGCCGCGTCTCAGTCGGTAGGGTTGCGCGGAAACTTCTGGTAGGGCAATCGCACATTTTCAATCACGACTTGATCGGCTCTGATGTTGGGAGGCGCCTGAAAATCAGGCACGCCACACGGACCGCCAAAGCCACACGCGGCATTAACTGCTCCCGCGGTGACGAAGTCGTCCTGGTCAACACCGTCGCCACTGACCCCCAAGCCACCGACGAGTACTCCATTTCGATACAGCGGCAGGCTTCCGGGGAAAAAGACGACGCCGCTCATATTGCCGGCGGTATCCGATCCCTGGGTGCAAGGGTTCGCCGTGTCGTACAGATACAGCTGAAAAAATGGGCCATCGCCCGATCCGTCGATCCCAGGCGGAAACAGCGGCTGAGCTCCGAAGCCGACGGTGCGATTCGTAACCGCGGTTCCCAGCGGCACGCCGGGTAAATCCCTCACAGCGGTCGTACTGAACCAGACCACGTTGCGGGCTTTGGAGGCGGCCACATCGACGCTGAATACGGTTCCATCATCCATGCGATAAAGGCCGAGAAGCGTGCCGTCGAGGTCCGAAACCGCAATTGTCATCCGAGTTCTTTGGCCGGATGGAAGGCGGATGACAGCACGCGTCGTCATTGCCGTCGCTACGGCGTTCATGATGATTTCATTGACATCACTCTGCGACAGCGCGCTGCCGGCATTGGGACCGACCAAGTATTCTTCCGGCGGCAGTGTGCCTGCCATTGCAGGCACTTCGTATCTCCCGGCGACGGTAGTGCCGGGAGACGTGCCCGGCGGCAGCGTCATCTGATCCACGAAAGGCACTGTGACGCCGCCGATGATTACGACTCCCGGCGGTGGAAGCTGGGGCACACCGTTGGGGAAAGCCGCGGTAAATGACGCATATTCGGCAATAGCAGTTGAAGTGCTCACCACACCCACTCCGCCGACCACATAGCCGCCTTTGAACAAAGGAAATCCCCCCGGATTGACCGCGAGCGGATTGCTGTCGTTCGTATCCGCTTTGCCAGTGATGATGCCCAGACCCGGTTGGCTGCCGTTGATTGATCGCGACGGATTCAACGACTGCCCCGGCAGGAAGTTGGTGCTCAGGGTACAGCCGCGATTGGTGTTTTCGATGCCGTACAGATCGCCATTGGGAGTGCCGGCGACTCCGGGTGGAAAATGAATGCCGCTGATGAATCGCACCGTACGCGACGAAAGCGGCGCCTGATCATTACTGAAAAAAGCCGCGGTGCGTGCCAAACCGACGGCCAGTTCGTCCGCCGGCACCGTCTGGCCAAAATTCCCAACCGATGTAGTCGGGGCTCCGGGCGTGTCGAACACAGCCAGGATATTTCCGGCGCGGTCGGCAACCGCGACTACCATGGGCGCATTCACGGACATCACCGCATTCTGCACGACGGTGGTTACATCGGCGATGGTGAGCGGAATCGCGGCCGATGCAGGAGGAGCAGGCGAGTTCGCAGATGAAGATCCACTTCCACCACAGGATAGGCAAAGCAGAACGGTCACACAGAGCAACAGAGAGAGTCCAGAAAGTCCGAAGAGATAATACTTCCTGGTCTTCATAGCTCGAGACTCTGCGAGAGAACGCCTTGATTTCCTTTTATTTTGCGTTGTCCATTATGCCTTGGCTCGGGACAAAGTCAAGCCATGCTTGATGCTGTGCACAAGTTGTGATAGGAGTTAGGCCCTATCCGGTTCCGGTGATAAGAGGCGACTTTAGTTCTCGTGATGAAGATTGACCTAGCGAGAGCGGCACAGTTTATGAAGGCGTGGACTTGTCTGGCCGCGTTTCTGTGCCTTGTCTCCCAGACTGGCGTGGCGTTCGGCCAGGTGCAGCGGATCCCCGGCCACCCGCCCACCAACACCGCATCGCTGCAAGGTACGGTAAGAGACCCACAAACCAAGCTGGGTATCCCTGGAGTCAAGATCAGCCTGCTCCGTGTAGGTGTCGTTGTTCGCGAACAATGGACTGACGCCGAAGGTATTTTCCGCTTGGTTGACCTGACGCCGGGAAGCTATGAACTCAAGGCCGAGAAGCAAGGATTCCATGCCATAGAGCTGCCGGGTCTGCAGATCAAGGGCCCTGAAACCAAGGATCTGGAGTTAGAGCCGACCGCGGGCGAGACGATGCCGACGAAAGGTCCATCCTGGGTCCCTGGCGTTGTGTCCTCGCCCCCGCCGCCACCAGCTTCGCCGACTGGACCCTATCCCGGGTTGCGAACCGACCAAGTGCTTTCCTCTCCCGGGCCGCTCGGAATTGCTCCCGAGCAGGTGCCTCCTGACTCCGCGAATTTTGTGAAGGAGCCCGACCGGTGGGATGTTCCGATGCCAGTCTGGGATCGTTACGGCAAAGGCGACGAATTCCCCTATACCAAGGGGCATTGGTACGACCCGTTCAATCGCAGCCGCCTCAAGGGAGACGAGCCCATCTTCGGGCAGGGATGGGGGCAGAGATGGTTCTTTAACTTCACGGGAACCAGCATCACAGGCTTGGATGTGCGCCGCCTGCCCGTCCCCAGCGGTGTGTCGGAGGAACAACCCGGCGGCCCAGAATTTTTCGGCCGTGGTGAACAGGGCTTCGCCTCGCAAAGTTTCCGTCTTTCCTTCGATCTGTTCAAAGGTGATACGAGCTTTCGGCCGATTGATTTCCGCATTCGCTTTACGCCGGAATTCAATCTCAACTTTCTGCAAACCCGCGAGCGCGGACTGGTCAACATTAACGTTCAAGACGGCACCAACCGATTCGATACTCACGCTGGCGTGCAAGAAGGATTTGTCGAAGCCAAACTCCACGACGTCAGCCCGAATTTTGATTTCGTTTCCATCCGGGCGGGGATGCAACAGTTTGTCAGCGATTTTCGTGGGTTTATTTTCGCTGAGGAGCAGCCCGGTGTGCGCCTCTTCGGAAATCTGCGCTCGAACCGGATCAACTACAACCTGGCTTGGTTCTATTTTCTGGAGAAGAACACCAACAGCGGGCTGAATACGTTCGAGCGACGCCATCAACAGGTCTACATCGGGAACGTTTACATCCAGGACTTTTTTGCTAAAGGCTATACTACAGAATTCAGTTTTCATTACAACCGCGACGACCCCTCGATTCACTTCGACGACAATGGATTCCTTGTCCGCCCGGCGCCGATCGGGCTGGTGGTGAATAACGGCATCCTGCAGCACGGCATTCATGCCTATTACCTGGGATGGACCAGTAATGGCCACATCCGCCGCCTGAATGTAAGTCATGCGTTTTATCAGGCGCTGGGCCACGACACGCTCAATCCAATTGCGGGACGACGGGTTGATATCGACGGAAGAATGGCGGCGCTGGAGTTGTCAGTGGACAAGGATTGGGTGCGCTTTCGGTCGTCGTTTTTCTACGCTTCGGGCGATCCCAGTAACCGGTCTGATGCACTCGGGCTGGGCGGCCGTGGATCGACCGCGCACGGCTTCGACACCATTGTGGATGAAACGAACTTTGCCGGCGGAGCCTTCAGCTTCTTCGACCAGCAAGGCATCCGCCTGACGAGCACTGGAATCGCGCTCACCAATCCCGGAAGCCTGCTCGTCAGCTTGCGCAGCAACAAGGAGGAAGGCCAGGCGAACTTCGTGAATCCGGGGATCTATGTATTCAACGCGGGTGCCGATTTTAACCTGACACCTAAACTGCGCGCGTTCGTAAACGCGAACTACCTTCGGTTTGACCGCACTGAGCCGTTGCAAATCCTCCTGTTCCAACCGGGAATTCGGCATAGCATCGGTACGGACACCGGCATCGGCCTACAGTATCGGCCGCCATTGACAGAGAATATCGTGATCACAACGGGAGTCTCGAATTTGATTCCGGGCGTCGGATTTGAGGACATCTTCAACAAGCGAGTGTTAATCTCCGGATTCACAACCATAAGGCTGACGTTCTGACCATAAACTATGCGGCGTTCTTTCAGACGACGATTAGGGCAAGTCTTATTGGTAGCGGCGTTGGTCTGTGCAGGGTGGGCGGTGTTCGGCCCCCCCGGCAGAACGGCGGCGTCAGAACACACCAGTGAGCCGTCGCCGCAAGCAGGCGCTGAACAGAATTCGCCTGGGCTCGGAGACTCGCTCGAAGAGGCGCAGCAGCGGTCGGCAGGTTGCATAAGTTGCCACAACCCGATGGACAGCATGACCATGCACACGACCGGAACCGTGCGTTTGGGCTGCATCGACTGTCACGGAGGAAATGCCCAGATCGCGCTGCCTGCTGGGGTAGCACAAGGATCACGGGAATATATTGAAGCGACAAAGCAGGCTCACCCGCGCCCTCGCTTTGCCGAGAACGCCCGAACCTCCGCCAATCCAGTTCGCGCTTATACCCAGTGGCTGAAAGAAGACGCGGATTACATCAAATTCATAAACCCCGGCGATTTGCGCGTTGCCGAGCAAACCTGCGGCCGCTCCGGATGTCATACTGCCGAAGTCCAGCGCGTACGCACCAGCATGATGACGCATGGCGCGATGCTGTGGGGCGCGGCGCTTTACAACAATGGCGCGATTCCGCTGAAGAATCCGTTTTTTGGCGAAAGCTACGCCCCCGACGGAACGCCGCAGAGATTGCAAACCTTCCCGCCACCCTCGCCAGAAGAAACGCGCAGCAAGGGCGTTCTCCCCTACCTTGAACCCATTGAGCGATGGGAGGTGTCGCAGCCCGGCAACGTGTTGCGGTCGTTCGAGCGTGGCGGCGAAAAGAAGCCCGAAGTCGGGATTCCCAGCCTCGAGGAAGCGCCGGGAAAGCCCGACGTCAAACTCGGCGAGCGCGGCTTTGGCACGCTGTTACGTACGGACCCGACAGTTCTAGGTTTGCAGAAAACGCGCTTGCTCGATCCTTTGCTGTCCTTTCCCGGAACCAACGATCAACCCGGAGACTATCGCGCCAGCGGATGCAGCGCTTGCCACGTGATCTACGCCAACGATCGTTCGCCGGAACACTCCGGACACTATGCGTCCGGTGGCAACCTTGGTCAGGCTGCAACTGCCGATCCGACCATCCCGAAGAACGAGTCTGGACATCCCATCAAACATGAGTTCACTCGATCCATTCCGTCGAGTCAGTGCATTGTTTGCCACATCCATCCCGGCACCAACATGGTTGCGCCTTATTTTGGCTACACCTGGTGGGATAACGAGATCGATGGCGAAAAGATGTATCCCAAGGATAAAGACCAGCGCCATCCCAGTCCGAAGGAACAGCAATTAGTCCAGGCGCGGAATCCGGAGCGAACTGCGATTCGCGGCTACTGGTCCGACGTTAATTTCCTCGAGAAGACAGGAACACCCGAATTTAACAGAGACCTCAAGAACACCCAGTTCGCCGACTTTCACAGTCACGGATGGATTTTTCGAGCGGTATTCAAGCACGATCGCAAAGGCAATCTTCTCGATGCCGCGGGCAACCAGGTTTCTTTCGACGATCCTGAGAAGTTCAAAAAGGCTGTTCACCTAAAAGACATCCATCTGGAAAAGGGAATGCATTGCATTGACTGCCATTTCGAGCAGGACAGTCACGGCAACGGAAAATTGTATGGAGAAACACGCAACGCCATTGAAGTCGATTGCGTGGATTGCCACGGCACAATCCAGCAACGAGCGACGTTGCGCACGTCCGGCATCGCGGCGCCCGACGGCGGCACTGCGCTTGACCGGCTCCGCACGCCTTGGGGTGAACGCCGCTTCTACTGGGAAGGAGATCGCCTGTTTCAGCGTTCCATGTTGGAAAAAGACCAGCAATGGGAAGTGGTACAGGTGATCGACTCCATAACTCCGGGGAACGCGCACTACAACGAGAAATCGCGCCTCGCCAAGACCATCCAGAAGGACGGCAGCACTTGGGGAAGCGCGAATGCCGATTCATCGCAATTGGCGCACGAAAACAGTAGGATGACCTGCTACTCCTGTCACAGCTCATGGGCTCCCACTTGTTACGGCTGTCATCTTCCGATGACGGCAAATCAAAAGATGCCCATGCTGCACAACGAGGGACTTACGACCCGCAACTGGACGTCCTACGATTTCCAGGTTCTGCGCGACGACGTCTACAGCCTGGCCATCGATGGCACGGTCACCCGTCATCGAGTAGCCCCGGTGCGCTCGGCATGCGCCGTGGTCGTGAGTTCGCAGAATAACAACCGTGATTGGATCTACTATCAGCAGCAGACTATTTCTGCAGAAGGCTTCAGCGGGCAGGCCTTCAGTACCTTCGTCCCGCACACGGTGCGCGCCACGGAAACCAAGGGTTGCACCGACTGTCATGTCTCGAAGGCAGGCGACAACAACGCTTGGATGACACAGCTGTTCCTGCTGGGAACGAACCTGATGAATTTTATGGGCCGCTACATCTACGTGGCTACCGGCAACAAAGGATACGAGGCGGTCGCGGTCACCGAACATGACGAACCTCCCGCCGTCATTGGGAGCGATCTGCAAAGGCTTGCCTATCCCAACGCCTACGCCAAACATATAAAGGATAATCGTGAACTGAAAGAGGCTTACGGGCACGCCGGGTCGGACATTCTGGATATTCAGGCACGCGGCGAATATCTCTACGCTGCCATGGGAAAAGGCGGCCTGCGCGTCTACGACATCGCTAACGTCGATGACAAGGACATTTCTCAACGCACCATCACTGCGCCCGTCTCGCCCCTGGGCCAGCGCTTCTATGTTCCGACGAAGTATGCGATGGCGGTAGCGACTCCCACGACATTGGGTGTGGACCCGTTGCGTACTCATCGCCCCGAGAATGAAGAGCAGCCGATTCACTTGATCTACGGTTTTCTTTACGTCGCTGACAAGGAAGAAGGCCTGGTCGTCATCGGCGACCCCAATTTGAAGAGCAAGAGTCCCGGTGTCGGCACCTTGCTCGACGGCGATCCCCGCAATAACTTTCTCAAGCGCGCTTATGCTTTTAATCCCAACGGCGCGCTGAAGGGAGCGCGAAGGATCGCCATCGTGGGCACGTATGCCTATATCCTTTGCGACGCCGGTTTGGCAGTGGTGAGTCTCGACAACCCACTTAAGCCCGAACTCGTAGCGCAAATCGGCGCACCCTATCTAATCGAGCCGCGAGGAATTGCCGTGCAGTTCCGCTATGCCTTCGTGGTAGATAGTCTCGGACTGAAGGTTCTGGATATTACGCATCTCGACCAGCCAGTTCCTGTTGAGGGGGCGCAGGTTCCGCTGGACGACGCGCGCAACGTCTATGTCGCGCGCACTTACGCATACGTTTCTGCCGGCAAGCAGGGTTTGGCCATAGTGGATATTGAGCGTCCCGAACAACCCAGGCTGGACCAGATTTTCAACGCCAATGACGCGATGAATGACGTGAACGACGTCAAACTCGGCATGGTCTCGGCGGAGTTGTTCGCCTACGTGGCCGATGGCAAGAATGGGCTGCGCGTGCTTCAGTTGTTTTCGCCCGCGGACAATCCCAACTTTTCCGGGTTCAGCCCGCGTCCCACTCCCAAGCTGATTGCCACTCATCACACGCATGGGCCGGCGCTGGCCGTCTCCAAAGGCATCGATCGCGATCGCGGTGTGGATGAGAGTGGCAATCAGGTGGCGGTGCTCGGACGCCGCGGCGCGCGCCCGTTCAATCTGCAGGAAATGCAGCGCATGTATCTTCGCGATGGCCAACTCTACACGGTCACAGATAGTCCGCCAGGCCTCGCGCACTGATGCTGGTCGCTACCTTGATATTGCCGCGCGCAATTGTGGGATCGTGAACTTTCCCTTGGTGGGTCGTCCCTTAGTCCAATCGTGATACGAGTGACACTCAGAACAACTCCCGCTGGCGGCATCATGCTGCGCCCCGCCATCCTCGTGGCAACTACGGCAAGATGCAATTCCCGGCAGCAGGATGTCCGCGGTTTGGCGACTCTCCGGCGTCCGATCGTGGCACGCCGTACAGGTCAACAAGCGATGGGAATCGTGGTTGAACTCGGCGTGCAGGAACCAGCGCACCGGGATTGAAGACTTCGCCACTGTCGGCAGCGGACTTCCTTCAATCATGACGTGGCAAAGCTTGCAACCTTTATCGAACAACAGGCGATCGGCCAGCATGACTTGTTGGTCCATCCATTCCTGCCGAGTGCGTGGAACCGGCAGCGGCAATTTCGTCGTATTCGGGAAAATCGTCCCTGGCAGAATCCGTTCCGGCGCGACCGCCTCCGCCAGCGCCCTCGGATGAGAAGCGAAATAATCGCTGTATTTCTGGACCAGAAATGCCTGCACAACTTCCGGCTTGTCGTGCGGCGCCGCTTGATCAAAACGCTTGTCAAATTGCAAATCCTTAACGTGACAGGCAGCGCATTGATTGACGTAAAGAATTGGCAAAATGTAATCCTCAGAGTGCGAGTGCTTTAGGTCCGCACTCATGCCGGCCGTCACAGGCCTGGGCTGGGACGTCGCCTGAGGCATCGCATACGGCCAGGTACCATCCATCGCGGTTAGGCGATGGCAGTCCTGGCAATCCATCTGCACCGGGCCAGCCGGGCCTGCTAGGTTGGGGCGCAGATGCGCGTAGTGGTTCAGCTTGACCTGGCCAGGATCACGGGCGCCTGGCCGCAATGCCGCGAACTCCGGATGCTGCTTGTCGAAGTCCTTCACCACGCGCACGTACTGCGCGTTCCCGCTCCGGGTGGATAAATTCGCATGACACTGCGTGCAGCTTGCATCTTGTGTGCTCGCCAGCCGAGGCGACCCCCTGTGCTCTATATGGCATGAGCCGCAGCCGACTGTGTAGGTCACTTTGTCGGCATGGTGTGCGGGAGCGTCGTGGCACTTCGAGCAGGCATCGTCGCTGACCTTCGCGCGGAAGAAACCAAAGGTGGTTACATGGCAAACGTCACATTTCTTTCCCAACACCGCGTGCGCCGATGAGAGCGGCCCGCTGCTATAAATCTTCTGGCTGGTCGCGCGCTGGGCCGCGAACCATCCGACCGCGACGACTGGAACCAGGACCGACAGCCAGAGCCGCCAACTGCGCAGGGGATGGGCCTGCTTGAAATACTGCAAGTCCATCCGCTTGGCGAGATTCTTGGTCGTGCGTATACGCCGCGGCATAGTCCCCTCAGTATCGCAACGCCATCACCGCGTGCACCGCGCCCAGCAGCAATAGCGCGTAGGAAGCAGGTATGTGCACGAGCAGCCATGCGTGCAGAATGCGGTGATATTGAGTCTGTTGGTCGAGTTCCCGCTTTTCCTCGCAAATATTTTCCAAGTCGTCGACGGATGGATGCAAGTTCGGCGGCAGGAGCAAGCGCAGTTGCTGGAACATATTTTGGGACCGATTGCGGTCGGCTAACGCCATGCCCCTGGACCCACCCTGTGCGATATAGGGCTGCATTTCGCGGCGGAAGAACTCCTGGAGTTGTACGCTGGCCCCTTCATCCACCTGCAAGCCGGACGCGACCGTGAGGCCGCCGATGGTTCCGGCGCTCGCCGATGCTGCACGCTGTTGCTCGGTGGCTTGGGAAACGCTTCCTCCGAGCGCAGCAGAAGCCTCTTCGACCAGCGTCTGTGCCTCCGCGACCAGTTGCGAACGCACTCGTCCGATCTGTTCGTAGATTGTTTCCATCGGAATCCTTTGTGTTGTAAGTCTTGGCATGAAATGTTGCAATACCGCACCCACGATCCCGCTGATGAAAACCACAACCAACAGCCACATCAGGCCCTTGGTCAGCCCCACGCCAAAGCGGAATCCCGAGTGGAAGAGAATTAACGGAAAACTGAGGAAACCCAGCCAGAGATGACCGCGCATCCAGGCCTGTGCCCGTCCTACGCGCCAGATCGGCACCTGCTTTCGCGTCCCGAGCAGCCCCGCGAAGAGCATAAATGCGGAGGCAATGCTCCCATAAGTCAGCCCGGCCACTGTCCCGCCGTTCGCACCCTGCGGCGCGCTACGGCTGTAGGGAACATATGCCACGGCGGCGACGATCAGTCCTGCCACACTGCCGATGAACCACTTTCGATGTGTCGCATCAATACGCAATGGTCACTGTCCTGCTTTACTTACACGGTTTTACTTACTATGGTTTGCCGACCCTCTGTTGCTTGAGCAGACCGCCGAAGAATTCTGGCGGGTTCACCCGATGTGCGGCATCATGCGGGCACGCGTACACGCAACTCGGTTCCGCGTGGTCCAGGCAGAGGTCGCAAGATGTGGCTTTCACCTTGACGCTGGCAATCGTTCTTCCCGGATACGACAAGTCTTCCAACTCGACCGGGAAAGGATGCATATTGATATTTCCGTACGGACAATTGTTGGCGCACTGGCCACAACCGATGCACCAGTCCTCGATGATCACCTCGAGCGAATTGCGGCGGCGAATCGATCCGACCGGACAACCCACCATGCACAGCGGATCGCGGCATTGCCGGCAAGAGGTGGCGACCAGGTACCGGTCGAAGCGAAGTCCCTCGCGAATCAGCCGGCTCACCCCATCGTGGGCGTCCGCGCAGGCGCGTACACACTGATCGCAGCGGGTACAACGGTCGAGGTCGAGGATGAGCAGACTCTGCGCTTCCATCAAACCCTGATTAAGGAATTGATCCACGGGAACATCGGCGACCTGCATGACTCGTTGCCGGTTCTGCTCAACATGCTCCGCTGACTCCGCTTCCAACTTCCGCCGGATTTCCGGGAAGCGGTCGAGCATGAGCCGGAAAACGTCTCCCGGAATGCGCACCACTTCCACATGGTCCAATGCCGTGCACGTGGCTATGCGCGGCGTGCCCGTGAGGAAGGCCATTTCGCCAAAATACGAACCTCGAGCCAAATAGGCCAGAACGATATCGCCGCCCGGACGATGTTCGGATACTTTTACGAACCCGAGTCGTACCAGGTAAAAGCTATCGGCCACCTCACCCTGACTGCAGATGACCTGTCCCGGTTGAAAGCGCAGCAGTTCGACATGTTCTCGCAAATGATCAACGAAGTCCGTAGTTAGCGGCGCCAGCACCGGAACGCTGCGCAGGTGCGAATCCAGCGCGCGCTTCTTATAGGTGCGGTCAAGTTGATCGCGGAAAGTCTTGTTGCGCTGCATAATGTCGAGAACATTGCGCAGCATCTCGAGCATCGTGCAATCCGTTTTCGTGCGCACCGTGGCCGAGCGCGGATAGTAACTCATGCAAGTCATCTCGCCGAACAGTTCGCCAGAGCTTAACTCGGCAATCGGGCTCTGATATGGGAGATCCACGGAGGCGTCGATGGGTATGTAAGATTGAGTACTTTCTTCTTTGCGTGCATCCTCGTCGCGAGAGGTGAGCAGGCTCTTCAGCTTGCTCAGGAATCCGCGCGCGCCGCCCTCGGTTTTAACGTGGGCAATCGGGCTGGCAAGGTATACTTCCGCTGTGCCGTCCAGGATATAGAACGCGGTCGCCCCGAACTCCCCCTCTCGACAAATGACTTCTCCTGCCTTGAAGTGTCTTTGCACAATTGCATTCTGGTTCAGTTTCAGAAATGTTCCGGAAACATTCTCGAAGACTGGCAGGCCAACAAGAAAATCTGGATCGACCGTTTCACCTTCCAGGTGGCTCTTCACCACGGCCCGATTCGTCAAAGCTCCAGTGGGGCAGGACACCATGCACTCGCCGCAGGAAACGCACGAGGACTCTCCCATTGGCAAGTTATTATCGAAGGCGATGCCTGCCTGATACCCCTTGCCCCGCCGCGCCAGGACCCAGTTCTTGCGGATGTCATCGCAGCCGCGAATGCAGCGGTCGCACAGGATGCAAGTTTCGTGGTCTACCAGGATGGCCAACGAGGAATCATCGTGCCCCCGAGGCGTAGTGCGGCTCTGGAAACGTGGCTGTCCGATTCCAGACTGTGCGGCGAGCCGCTCCAACTCGCAGTCGCCGGAATGCTGCTGCCGCGCGCACGGAGAGGGATGGTCTGACATCAACAGTTCGACCAGAGTGCGGCGAACGCCCAACACAGCCTCGGTGTTGGTCTTGACTGTCATCCCTTGTTCGGCTTGACGAATGCAGGAGGCGGCGTAAACTCGCTGGCCCACGTCCACTACGCAGACGCGGCATACCCCCACCGGATTCTCATTCTGCTGGTGGCACAGAGTGGGGATAGGAATGCCATGGGCGCGGGCTGCGTCAAAGATAGTAGTCCCTTGAGGGACGGACACTGAGGTGCCGTCGATGGTCAGTTGTACGTGATTTGCAGGGGCCGATTGGCCTGTTACTGCATCGGGACTCATGATTTTCTAACTCATGATTCTCTAACTCGCGGTTTTCTAACTAATGACTCGCTCAGGATTGATTGAAGCAAACTCCTCCGGGACAGCGGCGGTGGACGATGTGCTCCTCCACCGTACCCGGGAAATGTTTCATCACCGAAGCGATCGGGACCGGCACGACCTGCCCGAGTCCACAAATCGATGTCAGACGCAGGGCCGTCGAAAGCTCCTCCAGAACCTGCATGTCTTCCGTGGAACTTTGTCCGGCGGTCCAGCCTTTGAGCATCTCGACCAGCTTTTGCGAACCCACCCGGCACGGTACGCACTTACCGCAGGACTCATTACGGTAGAAGCGAGTGGCATTGAGCGCCATGTCCAGCATGCATCTGCCTTCCGCACACACCACAATGGCTCCCGATCCGACCATGGATCCAGCAGCCGCAACCGCGTTCCAATCCAGCGGCAGGGTGGACATCGAAGCCGGTAGAAATCCCGAAGATGGGCCGGAAGGCGCAAAGGCGAGCAGCTTCCCGCCACCGGAGATGCCGCCGGCATTTTCATAGATCAGTTCGCTATAGGTGGTTCCCATCGGAACTTCAAAAATGCCGGGGCGAAGCACGTCGCCGCTGATCCCCACGAACTTCATTCCCACCGATCCATTCTTGCCTTGCGCCTTGTACCAATCGGCGCCACGAGCCAGGATCACGGTGGCCAAACCAAAGGTCTCGACGTTGTTGATGACGGTGGGTTGGTTCCACAAACCATTCGTGACCGGGAAGGGAGGTTTGTTACGCGGTTCGGCACGCTTCCCTTCGATGGCCTCGAGGAGAGCGCTTTCTTCTCCACAAATGTAGCCACCCGGGCTGACAAAAATCTCCAGATCAAAGGCTAAGTCGCTGCCCAAGATCCGAGATCCCAATAAACCCTGCTGGTAGCAGCGATCAATCTCTTGCTGGAGAATCTCTTTGGGGCCTTCGTATTCGTGCCGGATATACAGAATCCCTTTGCGCGCTCCCGTAACCAGACCGGCGGTGATCATGCCTTCGATCACGAGATACGGGATATTCTCCATGATGCCGCGGTCTTTGATGGTGCCGGGTTCGCTCTCGTCCGCATTGCACACGATGTACTTTGGAGAGCTGGGCGCATTGCGCACCAGTTCCCACTTGCTGAAAGTCGGAAACCCGGCGCCACCCATGCCGCGGAGGCCAGCGGCTTTCAGAGTCGCAATAATCTCCTGCCAATTCCGGGTTTCAACAAAGCGGCGCACCACGGCATAATGGCTCGATCCCGCGTACGGGTCAGAGACCACCGCCATTCGTTTTGCATTCTGGTGTCTTGCGGGGAGAGGTTTGCCCGTGAGCACATCTTGCGCCATGGTGACTGCGTCCCGGCTGTTCACTTGAGCATAAATATTGTCGTTCACCATGATCGCTGGAGCTTGGTCGCACCGGCCAAGGCAGGAAACGTCACGGATAGAAACGTCTTTCGGGTCAGTCCCTTGAAAAGCGGATTCGAGAGCGGACCGGACCTTGTCACCTCCACGAAGATGGCAACTCATGTCAGCACACACGCGCACGTCCACCTTCGGCGGAGGACTGAGATGAAAATGAGGATAAAAGCTGGCTACCGCGTGGATTTGACTTATGGGGACATGAATATTCGCGGCAAGCGTCTTGAGCCGGTCGGCTGGCAGGTAGCCGAAATCGCGTTGTATGGCCCTCAGTTCTTCAAACACGACTTGGGACACTCCGCGCAAGTAGGTGAGGTCAGGCCTTGCTCAATCAAAGCTTGCTTAACTTAAGATGGCGAGAGCGCAAATGCTATAGCAAAGTGCATTCCATGTCTAGACTGGATTGTCCAAACTGGAGTGGATCGAGCGTTACCGCGCGGGATGTGAATGACCGGCGCTGCTTTCCGTTGATTCTTTGGCGGATTCGTCGTATAAACATCCCACTCCGACGAAATGACTCGTGGCACGTTGGTGGGACAACAAAGCAAAATGCGGAAGCCACTGCTAGCGGTCATCTGGCTGCTGTTCGTGCTGCTTGCCGTGGGCAACACCCAGACTCCCAGTCCGACCGGTGCTCCGGTCGGCCTTTACCCTCAGAAAACTGTTGCTGCCGGTAACTACAACGGTCCCGGTGGATGCGCGGCCAGCAGTTGCCATGGCAGCGTGCAACCGAAGACTACCACTCGCATTCTTCAGAATGAATACACGATCTGGATCGCGCAAGACAGACACGCGCGCGCTTTCAGCGTGCTGCAGAACAAGGTTTCGGAACGCATCGGCAAAATCCTGAATATCGGACCACCCTCGCAAGCCCCCAAGTGTCTGGTCTGTCACTCGCTCTACGTGCCCCGGGAGCAGCAAGCCCAGACGTTTGAGCTTAACGATGGAGTAAGTTGCGAGAACTGTCACGGCCCGGCGTCAGGCTGGCTGGGTCCGCATACGACGAAAAACTGGCCGCACGAGAAGTCCGTGCAACTAGGTATGTACGACACTCGCAATCTGGAGAGCCGCAGCGCCAAGTGCCTGACCTGCCATCTGGGAACCGCGGAAAAATTTGTCGATCACGAGATGATCGCCGCCGGACACCCCGATCTTGCTTTTGAGCTGGGTTTATTTTCCTTTGTCATGCCGTCCCACTGGAAGATGCCTGAGCAGGGCAATCCCTGGCGACAGGTGCAGGCATGGGGCGTCGGGCAGGCGGTGCAACTACGCGAATCTCTCAACAGATTAGCCCGCCGCGCGAATGGTCCGGTATGGCCCGAGTACGCCGAGCTCGATTGTTTTGCCTGTCACCACAGTCTGACACGGCCCGAGGATAGCTGGCGTCAGGAGCACGGTTACGCCGGCCGCCGGCCCGGCAATCCACCGTGGAACGAGTCTCGCGTTGTCGTTTTCCGCGACGCAATTGAGGAGATCGCTCCCAACGCCAGCAAGCAATTGGACGATCAGGTTGCGCAACTCGCCAGCCTCATGAATCAACTGAACGGGAATCGGGAACAAATCGCCGCGTCGGCGATGCGGGCCTCCGCCTTGGCCGACCAGTTGGTGAAGCAGGTTGACGCTCAGGGTTACGATTCGGCGTTGACATTGCGCCTGATGCGTCGAGTTGCGGGTGATGGTACTGCCATCTCCATCGAAGGTGAGCGTTCGGCGGAACAGGCTGCCATGACTCTGGACTCGCTGTTCAGAGCCTACAACCAGAATGAAAAGCCAGCCAACGGCACCGAATTACGCGCGGCGATCGACGGGCTCTTCGCGCTGCTGCAAGATCCGTCGGCCTATTCGGAGCCTCGGTTCGCGGCTCAAATGAAAAGAGTCGGCGAGATCCTCGGCCGCTAACGACGGATAACGGCCGCTAGCGTTCATGAACCTCGAAGGCATGTGCCTGGTAAGGTGCCAGCCTCACGTATAGTCCGTTGCCGTCGATCTCAGCACGGTCCCGTAGGTACTCGCTGCCATCCAGCAAGTCGCGAAACAAGTAATTCTGGGCTGCGCCCGCTATTGCTTTCTGGACCTTGCCCTGAGCCGTTCGATTGCCTAGGTTCAACACGATGAGTTTGTTATCCGCCTGGTAATGCCAGCGGTAGGCGATAAGGTCCTGAAACGTGTCGTCTCCTGCAGGCTGCACTTCGAGAAGCTGCCATTCACCGGCATGAAAGACCTCGGCATCAGCGGAGCGCAGCAACCGTTCGTACAATTCTCGAATCTGTGGATCTGCATTTTCTGGCCGCGCCTTGGACAGAGGCATAGGGACGAACGTCTTCAGGCCGTCCAGTTGGCCGTGATGGTAAAAGCGCATTCCCGGCAGAGTCGAAAGTAGAGTAACCACGGAAGCGATTCTTTCGCGCGGGAAAACCGCTGCGCTGCGCGGCTCGTCGTGGTTCTCGAGAAAGCGTGTCAGTTTGCTTTGGTAGCGCAGGTCAGCCCCTAGATGGGTACGCACCTGCCCAGTCGAACCCTCCCGCAGGCGATCATACAGGCGCTTATCGTAAGTGAACTGGAATCCCAGTTCTTGCATTCTCCATTCCATATCCCAGTAAACTTCCGCCAGCCACACGAAGTCCGGCACTGCCGCAATCGCCTCCTCCCAAAACTCGGTCCGAGGCACAGGCCACGGTTTAAGGAAATGCCCCCAGGTTCGATTGAAAATTTCATTCGTGACCAGCATCGCCATGTCGCAGCGCACTCCTTCACAATACTGGGCGATATTTTTCAGGATCCCGATCATGCCCTGACGGCATTCGGGATTGAAGTAGTTGAGCTGGGCGACGTCAGGCCAGGGAGGAAAATAGGGATCTCGACCGCGAGCGACGAATAGATTTTCATCGCCATTCCATTCCACCCGATAAAAGGCCGTAGGATCGCCTCGAAAATCTTCTTCATTGCCCAGGATGTAGCGGTCGGGATACTGCACCAGCCAGCTATGGTCGAAGGCGGTATGGTTCGGCACAAAATCGAGAATTAATCCCATGCCTCGCCTGCGCAACTGGTTACGTGCTTCGCTCAAGCTCTCGGCAGTACCGATACGAGGGTCCGGACTGTAGTCTTGAATCGAGAAAGGCGAACCAACTACGTCACTCACTTTCCAACCGGGTAGTGCGGTATCGAAACTCGGAAAATTTCGAGGGTCGGTACGGAAGATTCGCCGGCCACTCAAACTCCGCCGCCAAACTCCCATCAGGTAAACAAAATCGAATCCCAGGTCTGCGAGGTGGTCCCACTCTTCGCCCGGCACATCCTGCAAGCTTAGGCAGCGACCGTGCTTGGCAGAAAGTTCTTCCAACCACACCCAGGTATTGATCTCATACAAATGCGGGTGGGCGCGGTAGCAAAGCTTGGTCGACGGTTCTCGATTAGGGTTCGGCGTCACGTAGCGGAGTTCCTCCCGGCCGATGAATCAGCTTGAGAGTGTACTCGTGCCTGCTGGTAATCCGCGTTTATTTTTCTTGAACCTTTCCCGAGCGATCGCAGGGATGTGAGAAAGTTGCTGAACTAATTGGTTGGAACTTCGGATACAATTTCGCCCTCGCAGTTTGCGCCCCGCAGTTTTCATGATTCGTCGAAGGTCGACCTAACGAAGAGGCTGAGCGCGCAGGAGGACAATTGGTCAATCGCAAGCAGCGCGCGGTCCGTTCCCCTCAGACTAAGAACGCCGCGCCGACCAAGGAGCACGCCCGGTTAGCCGAACCGCACACCGGCCCCGTCGCACCCTGGCGCAGATGGGGACCTTACGTCGGCGACCGGTCCTGGGGAACCGTACGCGAGGACTATAGCGCGGATGGCAACGCGTGGGATTTTCTTCCTCACGATCAGGCGCGCAGCAAAGCCTATCGCTGGGGTGAAGACGGCATTGCGGGGATCTGCGACCGTTATCAGTTGTTGGTATTCGCTCTGGCGTTTTGGAACGGCCGCGATCCCATTCTGAAAGAACGCATGTTTGGGCTCTCCTGCAATGAAGGAAATCACGGCGAAGATGTGAAGGAATACTGGTTCCACCTGGATAACATTCCCACGCACAGTTACATGCGCATGCTTTACAAATACCCGCAAAGGGAATACCCGTACCGGCAGTTGATCGAGGAAAGCCGCAACCGAGGCGCAGGAGCAGAATTCGAACTGCTGGATACCAGCATCTTCGATGACGATCGATATTTCGATATCTTCATCGAGTACGCCAAGGCATCGCCGGAAGATATCTGCATCCGCGTGGAAGCATTCAACCGCGGTCCGGACGCTGCGGAACTCCACGTCCTGCCACATTTGTGGTTCCGTAACACCTGGAGTTGGACCGAGCCGCCCAGCGGCAAGCCCACTATCCAGGCTGGCGCGGCGGGGAAACAGTTGATGCTGGTGGCCGACGATTCCACGGCCAAGCCGCTGGAGAACATTCAATTGCAATACGCTCTCGGCCGGCGCTACTTGTATGCGTCCGCAGGTGGCGAGTTGCTGTTTACCGACAACGAGACCAACGCCTCACGTCTCTATGGCGCGTCTGCGACTAACCGTTCTCCGTATGTGAAAGACGCATTTCATCGCTTCGTCGTAAACGGCGAGCCGTGCGTGAATCCGCGGCCGTTGGGGACCAAGGCCTGTGTACACTACCGCGCCCAAGTGGCGGCGGGGAGTTCGGTTGTCTACCGGCTGCGCCTGACCGATCGCCTGACCGACAAGGAGACGACCGAAAAGGAGATGGCCGATCCACTCCTCGACGTGGACAAGGTGGTGGCTGACAGAAAGCAAGAGGCGGACGAGTTCTACGAAGCCATCCATCCTCACAAAGCGACCGAGGAAGAGAAACTAATTCAACGGCGCGCTTTCGCGGGCATGTTATGGACCAAACAAATTTACCTCTTCGACGTCGAACGTTGGCTCGAAGGCGATAGCGTCCCCCCGCCGGAGGGCCACAAGAAAACACGTAATATCCATTGGCGCCATCTGAACTCGATGCGAGTGCTTACCATGCCCGACAAATGGGAGTTCCCCTGGTTTGCCTCGTGGGACTTGGCCTTTCAGTGCACCACGATCGCCCTGGTGGATCCGGAGTTTGCCAAGGAGAATCTCTTGGCCATGCTGTTCGAACAGTTCCAGCATCCGAATGGACAGATTCCCGCCTACGAATGGGAGTTTTCCGACCTCAATCCGCCGGTGCACGCGTGGGCCGTCTGGCGCGTCTATCAAAACGAAAAAGTGCGCACCGGCAAAGCTGATACGGCGTTCCTGGAAAAGTGCCTGCACAAGTTGCTGATGAACTTCGCCTGGTGGGTCAACCGTGTTGATAGCACCGGCAACAATGTCTTCGAGGGCGGCTTCCTGGGTTTGGACAACATCACCGTGGTGGATCGGAGCGAAAAACTTCCCGGAGGCGCCATCCTCGAGCAGTCTGACGCAACCGGCTGGATGGGTTTCTTTTGCCTTTACTTGATGCGGGCCGCCCTCGAACTGGCCAACTTCGATAAGGCCTACGAGCTGCTCGCGACCAAATTCTTCGAGCACTTCATCTATGTCGGCGCGGCCATGAATAAGATGGGCGGCCGAGACTATCAACTTTGGGATGAGCAGGACGGTTTTTTTTACGATGTCCTTCGTCTGCCCAATGGGGACTTCAAGAAATTTCGTCTGCGCTCCATGGTCGGCCTAATCCCGCTCTATGCCATTGAGGTGCTAGATCGGGGAGATTTGGATCCTCATCCTGAATTTCTCGGGAACGTCGAGTGGTTTATCAAGAATCGTCAGGACTTGGTTAGGAATAACTGCTATTCGGTCGAGGGGCAGCGTTACGTGCTTTCGATCGCGGACTCCGGCCAGTTTGCCCGCATTTTGCAACACATCTGGGACCCGATGGAATTCCTTGCTGCGCACGGGATTCGCAGCCTCTCTAAATATCACGAGCAGCATCCTTTCTGCTTCGGAGGAGAATGCGTCGGGTACGAGCCAGCGGAATCAAGCGTGCGCATCAAGGGCGGGAATTCCAACTGGCGTGGCCCCTTGTGGTTTCCAACGACCTACCTCCTGATTCGTTCGCTGATGAAGTTTAGCCGCGCGCTCGGACCCAGCTTCGCGGTAAGAACGCCCGGCAGCAACGGCGAGCCGATTACGCCGCTAGCCATGGCTGCGGAAATCGCCGATCGCATGATCGGGTTGTTCCGGAAGAATGAGCAAGGGGACCGTCCTTGTTTCGGCCCGTACCGTAAGTTCCAGGAAGATCCTCATTGGAGGGATTACTTGCTGTTTAACGAGTACTACCATGGAGACACCGGGCAAGGCCTCGGAGCGAGCCATCAGACAGGCTGGACGGGCATGGTAGCCAACTTGATCGACGAGTGGCGCCGCTGATGCGTCGGAGACGCAGCGGACAATTTTATTTCATCGGCGGCAGATATGGAATATAGCGGGCAAAGAGCCAGCACAGGAAGAACACGACCGGTATGTGAACCATCAACTGCAATACTCCATATCCCACAATGTCCCGAGCCTTCAATTTCAATATGCCCAGCAGAGGCAGCATCCAGAACGGATTGACCAGATTGGGCAGAGCTTCCGACGCATTGTAGATCTGCACCACCCACCCCAAATGCACCTGGTGCAGGTTCGCCGCCTGCAAAACATACGGTGCTTCGATCACCCACTTACTGCCGCCGGAGGGAATGAAAACGCCGAGCACCGCCGAATACATCGCCACCAGCAGCGGATATGTGTTGTGGGTGCTGATGGAAGCGAAAAGTTTCGCCAGCGCATCCGCGATCCCCGTACCTACAATCATTCCAAAGATCACCGCGTAAAACGGAAACTGGATCAGTACGCCGCCGGTGGCGGGAATGCACTCCGCTACGGCACGCATGAAGCGCTTCGGGCGCCAGTGCAATAACAGCCCGACCGTAATGAACATTAGGTTGTAGGTATTCAGGTCAAGCGCTGCCAGCGCACCTTGCGGCGACGTGCGGAAGACGTCGACCAGATACCAGCACAACAGCGCGGCGACCAAAATGGTCAGCAGGGGACTGTATTCTAACCATTCACCAGGCTTGGTCTTGTCCTCCAAGCTGGAGCGAATCGGCTCATAATGGATGCCGTAGGATTCGGCGGTTCTGGCGTGCTCCGGCGACGGTGTAGACATATAGGCGATCAGCACCGACAGCACAATCAGGATCACCGTCGTCGCAATGCTCTGCCACAAGAAGAGAGTCTGAGTCAGCGGAATCAAACCGCTAATGTTGAACAATGACGGCGGCATGGAGGACTTGGTTGCCATCAGCATGGCGGCGGAAGAAGACAGCCCCATCGCCCAGACGGCTCCCAGCCCCAGGTAAGCCGCACCACCAGCGGCGCGGTAGTCTAACCCCTTGACGCGATGAGCCAGTTCGCGAACAAAGAGTCCGCTGAAAATCAGGCTCAAGCCCCAGGAGATCAGCGACGTCAGCATGGAGAATAACGCCACCAGGGCAACCGCTCCCCGCGGCGTTTTTGGAATTCCGGCCAAGGCTCGAATGGCGCGATACACGATCGGCGTCGAGGCGACGACATATCCGCCGATGATGATCATCACCATCTGCATAGTGAAAGGGACCAGCGTCCAGAAGTTCTTTCCCCCTTGGATGGCGAGTTTGGCGGGGCTTTGACGAAGCAAGAGGCCGACAACAAAGACCACCACGATTCCCAGCAGCGCAAAAATCAGCGGATCCGGAAACCACCGCTCGCTCCAATTGGCGAGCCCCAGGCCAAAGCGGACAAGGGGTTGTTCCTGAGTTGCCGCTTGCTTCTCTCGTGGCGTGTGCATACTCGATCCTTTCGGTTCGGCAGCGACTGTCTTGCCGGTCTTTGCCGGAATATGCCCGACATTGTAGCGCGTGTTGCGGACAAGGGAAGTTGTTTGTGCTGGATTCGATGATGGGTGTAGTATGCGTCCGATTGGGCTGGCAGGATCGGCCACTACTTGCTTGGTCGTTGCTTGGTTGGGAGCGAATCATGAATACTCTTCCGGTGTTGTTGGGTGCGTTGTGCGTGTACGCTCTTGCCTATCGTTATTACAGCGCATTTATCGCCGCGAAGGCCCTGGCACTCGACGATCGCCGCATCACACCGGGACACACCTACGCGGACGGGCATAACTATGTCGCGTCTCCGCGATGGGTGCTCTTCGGACATCACTTTGCGGCCATCGCCGGAGCAGGGCCGCTGGTGGGGCCGACTTTGGCGGCGCAGTTCGGGTTCGCGCCGGGCTTTCTTTGGCTGCTGATCGGCGCCGTGCTGGCTGGGTGTGTACAGGACTTCACTGTGCTGGTGGCTTCGGTGCGTCACCGCGGCCGCTCGCTGGCGGATGTTGCCCGCACCGAAATCAGTCCCTTTGCCGGTCTGGTGGCGATGATCGCCGTGCTCTTTATTCTTCTGGTCACGCTCGCCGGCCTCGGCATTGTCGTGGTCAATGCCCTTTCGAACAGTCCCTGGGGAGTCTTCACCATCGGCATCACCATCCCCATCGCCGTCATCATGGGATTCTGGAAGTTTAAGAGCCATGAAGGAAAGATTACCCTCACCGGCCCCAGCATCTTTGGGGTCGTGCTTTTGATCAGCAGTGTGGTCGCCGGACACTGGGTAGCGCAGAGCGGAGCTGCAGCAGCGCTTACCTTTACGCCCCACGAGATCACGATCCTCATGGCGATTTACGGCCTGGTGGCTTCGGTTCTTCCCGTCTGGCTGGTGCTGGAACCGCGCGACTATCTCTCGACTTACGTTAAGCTGGGCACCATTGCCGTCCTGGTCATCGGCGTCTTCGTGGTTCATCCCAACATAAAATTCCCGAACTTCACGCAGTTCGTTCATGGTGGTGGACCGATCATCAAGGGACCTCTGTACCCATTTCTTTTCGTGACCATTGCCTGCGGCGCAATCTCGGGCTTTCATTCGCTGGTATCCTCCGGCACCACACCAAAGATGCTGGACAAGGAAAGTGACGCTCGCTTCATCGGATACGGAGCCATGATCGCGGAGTCGCTGGTCGGCATCCTGGCTTTAATTGCGGCCTGCTCGCTGTATCCCGGCGACTACTTTGCCATCAACACCACGCCCCAGGTTTTCAGCCACCTGGGCTTGACCACGGTCAATCTGGATATGTTCTCCCGCGAAGTAGGGGAGAAACTGGCGGGGCGGACGGGAGGCGCGGTCTCGCTGGCGGTTGGCATGGCACAGATTTTCCGCGGCCTGCCCGGGATGGATCGCCTGATGGGTTACTGGTATCACTACGCCATCATGTTTGAAGCGCTTTTCATCCTGACCACGGTGGACACGGGAACCCGCGTGGCTCGCTACGTCCTGCAAGAACTCATGGGCAAAGTGCACAAGCCCTTCGGCAACAGTGCCTGGCTGCCCGGAAATCTGATCACCAGCTTCTTTGTGGTTCTGGGCTGGGGATACCTGATTTACACGGGAAACATTTCGACGATCTGGCCGTTGTTCGGAACCGGAAACCAGTTGCTGGCAACCATCGCGCTGGCGGTGACGACCACCTTTCTTATTAATATGGGCAAGCAGAAATATGCCTTGATTACGGCGGTTCCAATGTGCTTCGTGGGTGTCACTACGGTCACAGCAGGAGTGCTGTCGATCAAAAATATTTTCTGGCCATTGACCTCCAAGCCCGGTCAGGTATTTACTGGCTACCTGGATTCAGTCCTGATGACCATCTTTATCGTGGGCGTAGTTCTCGTCGTATTCGATGCGGTTCGACGTTGGATCAAGACGCTGAACGGAGCTCCCGCGCCGCAGGAGGCCTTCGGTCCTCCGCTCACCGCTGCCGGCGAAGTAAAGATGGGTTGCTGCTAAGCGCTCCAGCGGTTCTCGTAAGAGAATCCTTGCGTGGTCAGAAAAAGTAGTCAGAAAAAGCATTTTTTACTTGTTTCCCTGGGTGCGCCGCCGTTTGCGGCAAGTACAAACGAGGTGCTTATGTCCGTCGCAACTAAACCTTCTTCCGCCGGAAGCCCGGTTCCCAGCATCCTGATGGCATTGGTCCTGGCCGCGGTGGTCGTGCTGGCCTGGGCTAGTCCGACGCCCACTGCGCCCTGGGCGCAAGGCTACGATCCCTTGGGGCACTGGTGGCTTTCCACGATTTTCGCCGCAATACCCGTGGTCGTGCTCCTCGGGACTCTGGCCATCTTCCGGATGAAAGCTCACTACTCCGCTTTCTTAGGACTGGTCACGGCGCTGGTGATCGCTACTGGCCTGTTCCATATGCCAATCAAAATGGCGAGCATTACCGCCATTTACGGCGCCTGTTATGGGTTGTTCCCCATCGGCTGGATCATCCTGAACGTCATCTTTCTCTACCGCATGACGCTGGAAACCGGCCGCTTCAAGGTCTTGCAACAGAGCATGACCGGCATCACCCAGGATACGCGGCTGCAACTGCTGCTGATCGCCTTTTCCTTCGGCGCTTTCTTTGAGGGCGCATCCGGGTTCGGAACGCCGGTCGCTGTGACCGCAGCGCTTCTGATCGGCCTGGGCTTCAAACCGCTGCAGGCCTCGGGCTTGTCCCTCATTGCCAATACTGCACCCGTGGCCTATGGCGCGCTCGGCACACCCATCATCGCGCTCGCCGCGGTCACCGGCTTTTCTGAGGTTACTCTGGGCGCGCAGGTCGGCCGCATCCTACCCTTCTTCTCCGTGTTGGTGCCGTTCTGGCTGGTGTGGGCATACGCCGGGTACAAAGGAATGAAGGAAATCTGGCCGGCGGTTGCGGTAGCCGGGGTTACCTTCGCCATCCCCCAATTTCTGGTATCGAACTTTCACGGGCCCTGGCTGACGGACATCATTGCGGCCATCGTCTCGATGGTGTGCCTGATCCTGTTCCTCAAGATATGGCATCCGAAAACGATTTGGGGACTCGACGGACACCAGGAAGGTGAGCACCGCGCCGCTCGCGGTCAGCACGGCTACAGCCGCGGCGAGGTCGCTCGCGCATGGCTGCCTTGGCTGGTACTCAGCGTTTGCGTTTTCTGCTGGGGAACGTACACCGGCAAGAAAATCATGAATACGCCGGAGAAGGTGTTCACTTCTATGAGCACCTGGTCGACTCCGCCGAGCAAGATCACCAACCCGCAGTTTCCCGTGACCGGTCTCAACAAGCTGTCTCAGCGCATGCCACCGGTGGTGCTGAAACCTACGCCCGAGGCCGCAGTGTTTGGCTTCAACTGGCTCTCGGCCACGGGGTCGGGGATCCTGTTCGCGGCGATCATCTCCGGCTTCATCATGGGCCTCTCGCTCCCGAAGATCGTCGCCATGTGGTGGCAAACCCTGTGGCACATACGGTTCTCGCTGATGACCATCGCTGCCATGCTCTCGCTCGGCATCATGACCCGCTACTCGGGAGTGGATGCCACTATGGGACTCGCGTTCGCGCGAACGGGACATTTGTATCCGTTCTTCGGCACCTTACTGGGCTGGCTGGGTGTGGCCCTGACTGGTTCCGACACCTCGTCCAACGTGCTGTTCGGCAGCCTGCAGAAGATCTCCGCGCAGCAGATCGGGCTCTCTCCGATCCTGATGAGCGCCGCCAACAGTGCGGGTGGGGTCATGGGCAAAATGATCGATGCCCAGAGCATAGTCGTGGCCAGCACCGCCACCGAGTGGTACGGACACGAAGGCGACATCCTGCGTTACGTGTTCTTTCACAGCATTGCGCTGGCGGCGTTGGTGGGAATCATGGTGACCCTCCAGGCCTACGTATTTCCGTTTACCCATCTGGTAGTGAAATAGCGAAGAGCGTGGCGAAGAGTTGCGGTGGGGCAGCAAGAAGCTCCCATCGCCTAATAACAATAATCAAGGAAGGATTGTGCAACGCAAAGTATCTCTATTCGTCCCATGCTTCGTGGACCAGCTGCTGCCCGAGGTGGCGGTCGACACGGTCAAGGTGCTGCGTCGGGTTGGGTACGCGGTGGAGTTCCCCGAAGATCAGACGTGTTGTGGCCAGCCTGCCTTCAACACCGGGTACTGGGACGAGGCGCGGCCGTGTGCCGAACATTTCGTTCGAGTCTTCAAGCATGCTGACGTGGTCGTGTGCCCGTCCGGTTCCTGTGTGACTATGGTTCGCACGTTTTACGCGGACCTGCTAGCTACGAGCTCGTTGCGTGATGAGGCATTGGCCTTAGCCAGCCGCACCTTTGAGCTTTCGGAATTTCTGGTAAAGGTTGCCGCTGTCACTCAGGTCGGCGCAACTTTCCCGCACTCGGTTACCTACCACGCTTCGTGCCACGGGCTCCGCGAGCTTCACCTGCGCGACCAGCCTCTGCAACTTCTGCGCAATGTGGACGGGCTGAGGCTGATTGAAATGGTCCGCTCCGACGAATGCTGCGGTTTCGGCGGGACGTTTTCCGTCAAGTTCGCCGACATCTCCGCCGCCATGGGAGATTCCAAAGCTGAAAGTGTCGCCGCGACCCGCGCCGAGTTCGTGACCGCGATCGATCCCAGTTGTCTGCTGCACCTGCAAGGCATCCTTGGAAAACGCCAGTCTCCAACGCGCACCATTCATCTTGCCAGCATCCTCGCGCAGCAAAGTCCACAGAAAAGCCGAGCGCAGGAGCAGCTGTGAGCCAAACGGCTGCCCAACGTTTCCTGCAGGACGCCGCCGTAAAGTCGGCGGACTTGATGCACCGCGAAGTCATCCGGCGCGGCATGGACAGCTACGATGCCGCACATCTTAAAGGCCGCGCGCGGATTAAAGACTGGGAAGCCGCTCGCCAAAAGTGTCAGGAGATTAAGCGGGAAGCCATCAATCACCTCGATCGCTACCTTCTCCAGTTCGAAGAAAAAGTAATTGCGCGCGGGGGCCACGTTTTCTGGGCTGCTAATAGCGAAGAGGCCTGCACATATGTGAAGAACCTCGCTACCCGGCTAGGCGTACGCACGGTGGTGAAATCGAAATCCATGGTGACGGAAGAAATCCACCTCGGCCCCGCACTGGAGAAAGCTGGCATCAAGGTTTGGGAAACTGATTTTGGCGAGTTCATCGTGCAGTTGCGCGAAGAAGGCCCCTACCACATCGTCACCCCGGCCATGCATCTGCTGCGAGGCCAGATTGCAACCTTGTTTCAGGAAAAACTGGGTCAGAAAATCGAGAGCGACGATCCGGCGTACTTGATGGCCGTAGCGCGCCGGGTATTACGCGAAGCCTTTTTTTCAGCCGAAATGGGCATTTCGGGCGCGAATTTTCTGGTCGCGGACGCGGGCGTAATCGCGATCTCCACCAACGAAGGCAATGGCCGCCTCTGCACCAGCGTTCCTCGTATTCACGTTGTGGTTACCGGCATCGAGAAAGTCATTCCCCGCCTTGAAGATCTGGCCGTGCTCTGGCCGGTGCTCGCGACCTCCGGCACAGGGCAGGGAATCACGACCTACGGCACGCTGATCGGTGGTCCGCGCCGGCCAGTCGAAGCGGACGGACCAGAAGAATTTCACGTAGTGCTGGTAGACAACGGACGCAGCCAGTTGCTGGCCGACGCGGAACAACGTGAAGTGCTGCACTGCATTCGCTGTGGCGCCTGCTTGAACATCTGTCCTGTCTTCCGCCACGTCGGAGGACACACGTACGGCACGACCTATCCCGGACCGATCGGCAGCGTGCTCACGCCGCATCTCAATGGCATCAAGGAGTTCAAGCACCTCTCCTATGCGTCGTCGCTGTGCGGCGCGTGCACCAGCGTTTGCCCGGTGAAAATCGATTTGCATCACCACCTGCTGCAAAACCGTCGCAACGCCACCGAGGCTGGAACTACAAAATCGAGTGAGCGCCTGATGTTCCGCGCATGGCGCCACGCCATGCTTCATCCAAGGATTTACGCCGTAGGTGGCTGGTTGATGCGCAAGGCTCTTCGCATCGTCTACGGACTTGGACTCGCGGGATCGACCCTCGACCCGATGCGAGTGTGGAACCGTTATCGCTCGCCCGTACCGCTGCCGTCCGAATCATTTCGTGCGCGTTGGAGAAAAGACCGTGCCGCAAACTGAAGAAGGACAAACTGAAAAAGCGCAAACGGAAAATTCAAGTCGTGATCAGATCCTGCAGCGGATTCGCACCGGCTTGCGCACCGTGGTGGCAGAGCCGGTCGCGATGGGATCCGACCGCGTAATCTTCGAACCAATCAACAATCCTCTCGAGCGCTTCCAGCAGGAGTGCGTTGCCAACCTCATGGAATGCGCACTGGCCGCCGATTCTGCCGCGAGTGCGCGACAGCTTGCGGAAGTTCTCCAGTCTCTGCCGGAGGGAGAAATTTTCGTGCAAGACGATCCATCGCTGCGTCGGCTTATCGAACTGACCGAGCTTGGGCGTGCCGTCCGCTGGTCCAGTCAAGGCGCACCGGGCGAAGCTTCGCAGGCAACCGTAACGCTTGCCGAAGCTCTTATCGCACAAACCGGCTCGATTCTTGTGACCGCTTCGTGCGGCGGGCGAGGCGCATCGGTGATCGCGCCCTGCCACATTGTTTATGCGACCATCGCGCAACTGGTTCCGGATCTGGCCACTGCCCTGAGCCGCGTCTCCCAGGAAAGAACCCTCGATCGCAACTCCTTCGCCTGCGTCATCAGCGGCTCCAGCCGCACTGCCGACATCGAGAAAATTCTAGTGCAGGGTGCGCATGGACCACGAAGGTTAGTAGTCATCCTGCAAACCGCCCAGTCGCGCTAATGGAGAGCCGGACGTCCCGCCCGGCCGCGATACTGATTGCACGCTGATTGAAGCGCCGATGTTATCTTAAGATCAGTTGCGGCCACGATGTCTCGCAACGGTTTCGCTGGAAATCTCCTAACATGGAAGTTCTCAAGAGACTTTTTGAGCAGCATTTCCACTCGCCGGTGGAGCGCGTGCAGCCTCTGCAGGGCCAGCTCGGCGGTTCGGGCCGCAAGATCATCCGCCTTTCCAGCAAGCAAATCAGCGCGATCGGCATTCTCTACGACGTGCGCGAAGAGAATGTCGCCTTCTTGGAATTTTCCCGTCACTTTCGCCGGCATGGTCTGCCGGTACCGGAAATTTATGCCGAGCATCCAGGCCGCGGAGCTTATCTCGAAGAAGACCTAGGGAACACGACCCTTTTTGAGTTTCTCTCCGACCATCGCAACGGTGCGGCCATCGCTCCCGAAGTAGTCGAAGCCTATCGAAGAGTTGTCGCCATATTGCCGTGCTTTCAGGTCGAAGCGGGCCGCGACTTAAATTACAAAGTGTGCTATCCGCGCGCCAGCTTCGATCGCCAGTCCATCGCTTGGGACTTGAATTATTTCAAGTATTACTTTCTCCGGCTCGCCGGCATTCCCTTCAACGAGCAGGCTCTCGAAGACGATTTCAGCCGCTTGACAAAGTTTCTGTTGAGCGCCAGCCGCGATTATTTTCTCTATCGAGATTTCCAATCCCGCAACATCATGTTGCGCAAAATCTTGGACGAAGACCAGCCATTTTTCCTCGATTATCAAGGTGGCCGCAAAGGCGCGCTGCAATACGATATCGCTTCTCTTCTGTACGATGCCAAAGCCGATCTGCCGCCAGATCTGCGCCAGCAATTGCTCGATCATTATCTTGATCGCCTCGCCGGTTTTGTCGATCTCGATCGCGCTGTGTTCATGCAGTATTACTACGCCTACGTTTACGTTCGCATCATGCAGGCGCTGGGAGCGTATGGGTTTCGTGGCTTCTACGAACGCAAAGAGCATTTCCTGCAAAGCGTGCCCTACGCGCTGAAAAATCTGCGCTGGCTGCTTCACAATGTGGAACTGCCCATAGCGTTGCCGACTTTGACGGAAGCGTTCAAGAGCATGGTGGCATCGGATAAATTGCAAGGACTGGCATCGACGTCTCAACCAGAGAACTTGACGGTGAGGGTTGTCAGTTTTTCATTTCACCGCGGCTTGCCGCAAGACGATACCGGAAACGGCGGCGGATTCGTCTTCGATGGCCGCAGCCTCCCGAACCCCGGACGCGAAGAGCGCTTCAAAACCCTCACCGGCAAAGACGCGCCGGTAATCGACTATCTCAATCAACAGGAGAGCGTGCATCAATTTCTCGCCAACGCCATGTCGCTGGTCGATGCCAGTGTGAGCGCCTATCAGCGTCGCGGCTTCAAGCACTTGATGGTGTCGTTCGGCTGCACCGGCGGCCGGCATCGCTCGGTGTATCTGGCAGAGCAATTGGCCAAACACTTGCGCGCCAAGGATGGCGTGGAAGTAGTGGTGCGTCATCGCGAGCAGGAGCAACTGAATCCATGAAAGCACGGAATCAATGAAAGCAATGATTCTCGCCGCCGGCCTCGGCACGCGCCTGCGTCCGCTCACCGCCGATCGTCCCAAAGCTCTGGTCGAAATCAACGGCCGCACGTTGCTCGAGATCACGCTCTCGCGCTTGCGCACCTTCGGAATTCGGGAAGTGATAATCAACGTCCATCACTTCGCCGACATGATTCAAGAGTACCTGCAAGCCAACGGCAATTTCGGAATGCGCATCGAAGTCTCGCGCGAGGATGTCTTGCTTGACACCGGCGGTGGCCTGAAGAAAGCTGCTCACTTCTTTCTCGGGGATTCCAGCTGTCCTGAAGAACCGTTCATTGTGCACAATGTCGATGTTCTCAGCACGATTGATCTAGGGCGCATGGTGCAGTTTCATAATGAAAATGCGGCGCTCGCCACTCTGGCGGTACAGGACCGCAAGACTTCCCGCTACCTGTTGTTCGACGAACAGCGTCAGCTTTGTGGGCGGCAAATCTCCAGCCATGAGCCGGAACTTGTCCGAAGCTGTCAGCAAGCGCTGGCGCTGGCTTTTTCCGGGATACACGTAGTCTTGCCGCGTCTCCTTAAGATGATGATTGAGGATGGCGCTTTCTCCACTATCACTTCCTATTTGCGTCTCGCCGCCCAGGGAGAGAAAATTCTTGCCTTCCGCGCCGATGAATATTATTGGCGTGATCTCGGCAGCCCGGAGAACGTTGCGCAAGCCGCTCAGGATTTGAAGCAAAAAGTCATCGTGCAGTAGGCCCAGCGTGCAACCGCTCTCAGCTGATACTCTCAAGCAAGACATCGAGATTTTGGAGACCGCAAATCGTTGCCGCCCATATCGTCGCCAATCGTAAACGCACAGGAAATTACCAAGGCCTTCGGAGCGAATCCGCTCTTCGAGAATGTTTCTTTCACCATTTCTGACGGAGATCGCATCGGCCTGATCGGTCCAAACGGATCCGGCAAATCCACTCTTCTAAGAATTCTGGCTGGTGAAGTTGCGCCCGACAGCGGGGAAGTATCGTTCCGCAAACGAACCCGACTCGCCTGTGTCGAGCAAGATTCGCGATTCGAATCCGGAGTCACGGTGCGGTCAGTAATAGAAAGTGCCCTGGATCGCAGCGATGTCTCCGGTTTCGAGCGCGGAGCGCGCTTTGCCGAGACTCTAGGCCGCGCCGGCTTTGAAGATGTAGAGGTGCGAGCAACCGAGTTATCCGGCGGATGGCAGAAGCGTCTCGCAATTGTCGAAGCCCTTGTGCAGAATCCAGACATCCTCTTGCTCGACGAACCTACCAACCATCTCGATCTTCCGGGAATCGCGTGGCTCGAAGATCTGCTTGAGCAAGCGCCGTTTGCCAGTGTGATCGTTAGCCACGACCGCTATTTTCTCGAGAATATAACCACCGCCATGGTCGAGCTAAGTCGGATTTATCCCGATGGTTCGCTCCGCGTCCACGGTAACTACAGCGAATTTCTGGAGAAGAAAGAAGAATTTCTGCATGCGCAATCCCGTCGCCAGGAGCCGCTCGAGATTCTTTTTCACGGATAAATCGAATGGCTCCGCCGCGGAGCCAAAGCCCGCACCCGCAAGTCCAAAGCCCGCATCAGCAAGGCCGGCGAACTCATGGGCGAGCTAGCCGATTTGAACTCGCGAACCCGCAGCACCACGGTGCAAATCGATTTTTCCGCCACCGACCGCAAGACCAAAAGACTGATCGAGCTCCAAGACGTCACCCGCATGATGGGAACGCACAATTTATTCGAAGGCCTCAACTTCGTGCTGACCGCGGGAATGCGCGTAGGCCTAGTCGGCCCGAATGGCAGCGGCAAGACGACCCTGCTCCGATTGTTGCAGGGAGACCTCACTCCGAGCGGCGGCGAGATTCGCCGCGCCGATTGGCTGCGCATCGTCTACTTCGACCAGAACCGTACTCTAGATCCCGAAGTAACCCTTCGCCGCGCGCTCGCTCCCGACGGCGATTCCCTCGTCTATCGAGATCGCGTAATTCACGTGGCCGGATGGGCGGCAAGATTCCTCTTCACCGGTGAGCAACTCAGCCAGCCGGTCGGGCGCCTTTCCGGAGGCGAACGCGCCCGCGTCCTGATCGCGCAACTCATGCTCCAGCCCGCCGACATTCTCCTGCTCGATGAGCCGACCAACGACCTCGACATTCCAACCCTCGAAATTCTGGAAGAAAGCCTGATCGATTTTC
>Ga0187862_10000287_pt1 | contig 59068 bp, 50 predicted proteins | sample June2016WEW_10_1_FD_133003 | JGI IMG/M metagenome (GOLD analysis project Ga0187862, IMG submission 133003) | Peatland microbial communities from SPRUCE experiment site at the Marcell Experimental Forest, Minnesota, USA - June2016WEW_10_150 | ecosystem: Environmental > Terrestrial > Soil >... | reverse complement strand
GGGTGCTCAGCGGGGCCCGGGTGCTCAGCGGGGCCCGGGTGCCCGGGCGGCACCACTGATTCCCAGCTCACGGGAGCTGCGGCAGGCCCCCAGGGCGCGCCCAGATCCGGCGGCGCAGCGGAACTGGCCGGCATCGGGCTGTCGAGAAAGGCCGGCAGCTGCGCTGTGCCCGGAAGGCCGCCGGCGCTGTCCGGCCCGGCCGACTCCGACAGGACCGTGCCCGGCATCACCAGCTCGGCAAAGACAGGGGGCGCGACGAGGCCGGATCCGGCCGCCAGGCTGGCGGTAGTGCCGTCCGCTGCAGCCGCCGCGCCGGCTTCGGCGCCTGGCCGTCCCCAGCTGCCCTGGCCAGGGCCGGACAGCGGCCGGGGGCCGCTAGCGGGCCGCTCCGACGCCTCCGCCAGCAGCCGGGCGGCCGCCGCCGAACCGGGGCGGGCGGCAGGATCGCGGCGGAGCAGCGCACCGATCACCGGCCCGAGCGGGCCAGCCGACGGTGCAGGCGGCGCCTCGTCGGTGATCACCCCGGCCGTGATGGCCGCCGACCCGCCGGGCCGGTCGAACGGTCCGCGCCCCTCCACGGCCGCGTACAGCGTGGCGCCCAGCGACCACAGATCGGAGGCGGGGGTGGCGGCCTGGCCTCGCACCCGCTCGGGGGCGGTGAACCCCGGAGTACCCACGACCATGCCCGCCTGGGTCAGCCCGGGGTCTCCCTCGAACGTCGCGATGCCGAAGTCGGTCAGTACCGTGCGGCCGTCGGCCTGCAGCAGCACGTTGCTCGGCTTGACATCCCGGTGCAGCACGCCCGCGGCATGAGCGGTCGCCAGCGCGCTCAGCAGACTGCGGCCGAGCCCGGCGGCCTGCGCTGGCGGCAGCGGACCGTCCTCGGCGATGACCTGATCCAGCGAGCGCCCGTGCACCAGCTCCATCACGATCCACGGGCATCCGTTCTCTTCCACCACGTCGTAGACGGTGATGACGCTCGGATGACTGAGCCGCGCCGCGGTGCGCGCCTCGCGCAGCGTCCGCTGGTACATGCGCTCCGCCTCGGCAGGCGCCGCCAGCGAGGTGATCTGGATTTCCTTGATCGCGACCTCGCGGTCGAGCAGCTGGTCCCGGCCACGCCAGACAATGCCCATCGCGCCGCGGCCGAGCGGGCCGTCCAGGCGGTAGCGCCCGGAGATGGCGCGGCCCGCGCTCGTCAGTGCATGCATGGCGGGACACTATCGGCCCTAGCCCTGCCATTCCTGTGAGAAGGATGGGAATTCGGCCATGCGGCCATCACGATTGCGAATCACGGCCGCTGGCCGGCTGGGGACGATCAGCAGGGCGGTCAGGCGCCCGGCCGGGCCATGGCCAGCACGTCCAGCGCCTTGTCCAGCTGCTCCTCGGTGATCTCGCCGCGCTCGACGTGCCCGCGCGCGATCACGGTCTCCCGGATGGTCTTCCCGGCCGCTAGCGCCTCGTGCGCCACGGCCGCCGCGGCCTCGTAGCCGATGTAGCGGTTCAGCGCGGTGACGATGGAGGGGGAGGACTCGGCGTAGCCGCGCAGCCGGGCGGCGTTGGCCGTGATCCCGGCCACGCACGCGTCGGCGAGTTCCCTGGCCCCGGCCTGCAGCAGCCCGATCGACTCCACCAGGTTCCTGGCGATGACCGGGATCATCACGTTCAGCTCGAAGTTGCCGGCCGCGCCCGCGAACGCCACGGCGGCGTCGTTGCCGGTCACCTGCGCGCAGATCTGGCAGACGACCTCGGGGATCACCGGGTTGACCTTGCCCGGCATGATGGACGAGCCTGGCTGCAGGTCAGGGATGTTGATCTCAGCCAGGCCGGCCCGCGGGCCCGACCCCATCAGCCGCAGGTCGTTGCAGATCTTGTAGAGGCTGACCGCCACCGTGCGCAGCACCCCGCTGGCCGCCACCAGGGCGTCCCGGCCGCCTGCCGCCTCGAAGTGGTTCTGCGCCTCGGCCAGCGGGTAGTCGCCGGTGGCCAGCCGCTCGATGACCCGGCGGGCGAAGCCCGGCGGCGCGTTCAGGCCGGTGCCGACGGCGGTGCCGCCGAGTGGCAGCTCGCCGACGTCCGGCAGCACGGCCTCGATCCGCCGGATGCCGTGGCGCACCGCCGCGGCATAGCCGCCGAACTCCTGGCCGAGCGTGACCGGGGTCGCGTCCATCAGGTGAGTCCGGCCGCTCTTGACCACGTCGGCGAATTCCGCCGCCTTCGCCTCCAGGGCCTCGGCAAGATGGCGGAGCGAGGGAATCAGCGGGTGGGTGAGCAGCGCGCAGACGGCCAGGTGCACGGCCGAGGGGAAGACGTCGTTAGACGACTGGGACGCGTTGACCTGATCGTTCGGGTGCACCGGCCGGCCCAGCCGCTGGCTGGCCAGCCGCGCGATCACCTCGTTCACGTTCATGTTGGTCGAGGTGCCGGATCCGGTCTGGAACACCGGCACCGGGAAGTGGGCCGCGTGCTCGCTCTTCTCGCTCATCGCGGCCAGCTCGTCCGCGGCCGCCTGGATGGCCGCGGCCGTGCCGGCGTCGATGACCTCCAGCTCGGCGTTGACCGCCGCGGCGGCCGACTTGATCCGGGCCAGCGCGACGATCACCTCCAGCGGCACCGGCTCAGCGGAGATGCCGCTGAAGTTCCCCACGGCCCGCTGGGTCTGCGCGCCCCACAGGGCATCGGCGGGGACCTGCACCTCGCCCATCGAGTCGTGCTCGATCCGGAACTTGTCCTCGCCGCCCGGCATGGGCATCCCTCCTAGCTCGGCCGTCTAGCTCGGCCCCTAGCTCCGTCCAGCTCGGCCCCGTCCAGCTCGGCCCCGTCCAGCTCGGCCCCGTCCAGCTCGGCCCCGTCCAGCTCGGCCCCGTCTAGCTCGGCCCCGTGCCGATGGTCAGCACCGGCTGCTTCGGGGCCGTGACGTCGGCGAAGAAGTCGTTGCCCTTGTCGTCCACCACGATGAAGGCAGGGAAGTCGCGTACCTCGATCCGCCAGACCGCCTCCATACCCAGCTCGGGGTACTCCAGCACCTCGACCTTGGTGATGCAGTCCTGCGCGAGCTTCGCCGCCGCCCCGCCGATGGATCCGAGGTAGAACCCGCCGTGCTGCTGGCAGGCCGCGGTGACCGCCGCTGACCGGTTGCCCTTGGCCAGCATGACCAGGGACCCGCCGGCGGCCTGGAACTGGTCCACGTAGGAGTCCATCCGGCCGGCTGTCGTCGGCCCGAATGACCCGGACGCGTAACCCTCAGGCGTCTTGGCCGGGCCCGCGTAGTACACGGCATGGTCGCGCAGGTACTGCGGCATCGGCTCGCCGGCGGCCAGCCGCTCGGCGATCTTCGCGTGCGCGATGTCGCGCGCCACCACCATCGGCCCGGTCAGCGCCAGCCGGGTCCTGATCGGGTACCGCGACAGCTCGGCCCGGACCTCGCTCATCGGCCTGGACAGGTCGATCCGCACCACGTCGGTATCGACCTCGGCCGGCATGGTCTCCGGCAGGTACTGCGCCGGGTCGGTCTCCAGCCGCTCCAGGAAGACCCCGTCACGGGTGATCTTCGCCAGCGCCTGGCGGTCGGCGGAGCAGGAGACCGCGATCGCGACCGGGCAGGATGCGCCGTGCCGCGGCAGCCGGATGACCCGCACGTCGTGGCAGAAGTACTTGCCGCCGAACTGCGCGCCGATCCCGGACCGCCGGGTGATCTCCAGCACCTGCTGCTCCAGGTCAGTGTCGCGGAAGCCGTGCCCGCCGGGCGAGCCGCTGGCCGGCAGGGTGTCCAGGTACCGGGCCGACGCGTACTTGGCGGTCTTCAGCGCGTACTCGGCGCTGGTCCCGCCGACCACGATGGCCAGGTGGTACGGCGGGCAGGCGGCGGTCCCGAGCGAGCGGATCTTCTCCTCCAGGAACGCCGCCATCCGCTGCGGGCTGAGCACGGCCTTGGTCTCCTGGTACAGGTACGACTTGTTCGCCGACCCGCCGCCCTTGGCCATGAACAGGAACTTGTACTCGCCGCCCGCGGTCGCGTAGAGCTCGATCTGGGCGGGCAGGTTGGATCCGGTGTTCCGCTCCTCCCACATGGTGAGCGGGGCCAGCTGGGAGTAGCGGAGGTTCAGTTTCGTATAGGCGTCATAGATGCCATGGGCGAGGTGCTGCTCATCCAGGCCGTCGGTCAGGACATGCTGGCCGCGCTTGCCCATCACGATCGCCGTGCCGGTGTCCTGGCACATGGGCAGCACCCCGCCGGCCGCGATGCACGCGTTCTTGAGCAGGTCGCTGGCCACGAAGCGGTCGTTGCCCGATGCATCCGGGTCATCCAGGATCGACCGCAGCTGCGCCAGGTGGCCGGGTCGCAGCAGGTGCGCGATGTCCCGCATGGCCTCGGCCGCGAGCAGCCGCAGCGCCTCCGGCTGCACCTCGAGGAACTCATGCCCGAGCGCTTCGGAGGTGCTCACTCCGTCACTGGTCAGCAGCCGGTACTCGGTGCTGTCGGGGCCGATGGGGAGCAGGTCGGTGTAACTGAACTCGGGCATCCGCGGCACATCCTCAAGGCGCTGGCGCTAGGTCCTCCCATCGTATTTGGCCGCTGGCTGGTTACGGTCGGCCGTCCGCGCTGGCCCGGATGGCCTCGGGTTCGCGGATGGCCCCGGTCGCCGGGCTGGCGGCCGGCACGGCGGGACCGGCGGCCTGCCGCATCCTGATCGCGATCAGCACGACCAGCAGGGCGCAGGCGTCGAAGATCGCCGCCGCCGTGAAGGAGGTCGCCATGCCGTGCACCAGGACGTGCTGCGCCTGGGCGAGCGGCCCGGCCTGGGCCAGCGGATGCCGCGCCGCGGCGCGGCTCGCGCTGCCGTAGACGGTGACCAGGATGGCCAGGCCCAGGGCGCCGCCGACCTGCTGGGTCACGTTCACCATGCTGGAAGCGGCACCGGAGTCCTGCGGCGGCACCCCGGCCAGGGACGCCATGGTCAGCGGCACGAAGGCCACCCCCATGCCGATGCCCATCAGCAGCATCGGGATCAGCACGCCGGGAAAGTAGGTGGTGGACGGGGAGATATGGCCGAGCCAGGCCATGCCGCCGACCACCGGCAGCAGGCCCGCGATCATCAGCGGCTTCGGGGGCACCAGCGCCATCAGCCGCGGCGCGAGCCGGGACACCGCGAACAGTGCCACGGTCATCGGCACGAAGGCCACCCCGGCCCGCAGCGGGCTGAAGCCCAGCACGTCCTGCACGAACTGGGTGAGGAAGAAGAACATCCCGAACATGCCGCCGACCAGCAGCAGGCGCACGACGTAGGAGGCAGACCGGCTCCGGTCAGCGAACAGGCGCAGCGGCGTGATCGGCTGCGCGGTCCTGGCCTCGTTGCCGATGAACGCGGCGAGCAGCGCGGCGGCGACCGCGAAGGAGCCCACCGTCAGCGGGTTACCCCAGCCGCTCGACGCCGCCCGGATGAAGCCGTAGACCAGTGCCGACATCCCCGCTGTCGAGGTGAGGGCCCCGGTGAGGTCGAACTTGCCGGGCTGCCGCGGCGTCTCGGGCAGCAGCCGCGGGGCGGCCAGGATCACGGCGATGCCGACGGGGACGTTGATGAAGAAGACCCAGCGCCAGGACGCCCACTGCGTGATCATGCCGCCGAGCACCAGGCCGAGGGAGGAGCCCCCGGTGATCACTGCGGTGAAGATGCCGAGCGCCCGGGCGCGCTCCCGGCTGCCGGGGAAGCTGGCGATGATCACGGCCAGCACGGCGGGGGAGGCGATCGCGCCGCCGACGCCCTGGATCGCCCTGGCGGCCAGCAGCTCGCCCGCGGTGGTAGCGAGGCCGCCGGCCAGCGAGGCGGCGGTGAAGATGGCCAGGCCGATCATGAAGACCCGGCGCCTGCCCAGGATGTCGCCGGCCCGGCCGCCGAGCAGCAGCAGCCCGCCGAAGGTGAGGGCATAGGCGTTGAGCACCCAGGACAGGCTGGGCGCGGACATGTGCAGGCCGCGGGCGATATGCGGCAGGGCGATGTTCACGACGGTCATATCAAGGACGACCATCAGCTGGGCGCAGAGCACGATGGCGAGGGTGAGGCCCCGCCGTCCGGCGGGCGCGGTCGCGCGGCCGGTGCCCGGCGGAGCTGACTGGATGGTGGGTGACGACATCGGTTCCTTCCCGAGGCAGTGCTGAACTGGGCCCTGGCCGGCGTTACCGTCGCCAGCGGGGCTGGAGTGAGCTACGATTTATTCGGAGGATCCCTCCGTTAACTATACGGAGGCTGCCTCCGCTTTGCAAGCTGATTGGTGAGGGCAACGATGGGTGCGACTGGGTCGGCCGCTCCTGGGTCAGCGGCTCCGGCCATGCGCGCGGACGCGCGGCGGAACTACGAGCGGCTGCTGACTGCCGCCGCGGCGGCCTTCGCGGAGCACGGCGCCGATGACGTGTCGCTGGAGGAGATCGCCCGCCGGGCAGGCGTGGGCATCGGCACGCTCTACCGGCATTTCCCGGCCCGCCAGGCGCTGCTGGAAGCGGTCTACGTGGGCCAGGTGGAGGCACTGTCGGCCCGGGCGCGCGAGCTGATGTCGTCGGAGGCGCCTGCCGAGGCGCTGACGGAGTGGCTACGCGCGCTCGTGGCCTTCGGCAGTACCAAGCGGAACCTGAGCGCGGCCCTGGTCCAGACGCTGGGCAAGGACTCCGAGGTCATGTCGCGGTGCGGCTCCATGATGCGCGAGGCCGCCGCGGGCCTGCTGGAGCGGGCCCAGCAGGCCGGCGTCGTGCGCGCGGACCTGCAGGGCACCGATCTGCTCCGGCTGATGCACGGGATGATCCTCGCCTCGGACTGGGCGCAGGGCGACTCCGCTCAGGCCGACCGGATCCTTTCCATGGTCATGCACGGCCTGCTCAGCCCGCCTGGCCGGGAGGGCTCATCGCGGTAGCTCCGGGTGCCGCAGCTGCCGTTGCGCGGGCGTCAGTTATCCCGAAGACCAAGCGGGCCTATTTCCCGCGGACCTTACGAGATCATGGGAGAGGCTCGCCGGGTCCGCTGCGCATGCGGCCGGGCCGGGCGGGTAGTGGGTGCGCCCGGGCGCTGACGCGGCCGGGACCCGGCAGCGAGGACGGTGACATGGAGCCAGACGGCAGGCAGGTCGATGTGAGCGAGGCGGCTCGGCAGCTGGAACTGGCCGTGCACGATGCGCAGGTCTCCTTTGACTGCATCGCGCTTGGCAACCTGGACCGGGCGCACACGCACGCGATCACCGCGCGGGCCGCGGTTGATGCTGCCGAGGTCATCCTGCGGGCATACCTGTCGGCAGGCGGCCTGGGCGAGGCTGACGAGGGCAGCTTCGCCGCTGACCTGTAGCGCTTCCGGCAGCCGCGGCGCGCCCCGGCTGAATCGGCCGTGCCCCGATGCGGCGCTGCCCTGGCCTGCTTGCCGGATACTAGCTAGTGTGTGACGCACACACATATGAGCTGAGCTGGAATCACGAAGGGAGATGACGCCATGACCGCGCATGCCGAAGGGACCTCCTCGGTCACTGCCTGGAACGAGAGCACCTACCAGGAGCTGGACGGCAAGGCCAAGCTCACCAGGGCGACGGTCACGTTCAGCTTCAGCGGCGATCTCGCAGGCGAGGGCAGCTGGGACGCGCTGATGTACTACCGCAGCGACGGCACGGCGGTCTTCACCGGGCTGCAGCGGGTGACCGGCCAGATCGGCGGCCGCGAGGGCACGTTCGTGCTGCAGGCCGACGGCAGCTTCGCCGAGGGTGAGGCCAGGAGCCGCTGGCAGATCGTGGACGGCTCGGGCACCGGCGGCCTGGCCACCCTGCGCGGCTCCGGAGTGGCCATCGCCACCAGCGAACCGCCGGGGACGTTCAGCCTCGACTACGAGCTTGACTGACGTGCCCGCCCGGCCGCGGCCATGAGCCTGAACCGGGCGGCGAACATCACGGGCGCGCTGTCCCTGGTCATCGCCGACCAGATGTCCGACGCCGTGTCCGCGGCCGCCGGGCGATCGGACTCGGCCGCCGCGGCGCTGGCCGCGCTCCTGCACTTCCTCGATGAGCCGTCTGTCGACCTGCTGCGCCAGGTCCTGGGGCTGACGTCGTCGGGCACCGTCCGGCTGCTGGACCGGCTGGAGGAATCCGGGTTCGTCGAGCGCCGGCCGGGCGTCGGGGACGGGCGCTCGACCTCGGTCACGCTGACCGAGTCGGGCCGCTTGGCGGCCCGGCAGGTAGCCGATGCGCGAGCGGCTGTGCTCGAGCGCGCGCTCGGCGGGCTGACCACGGCTGAGCGGGCGGACTTTGAGCGGCTGGCCGGAAAGATGCTCGCCGGCATGATGCGCGGGCCCGGCGCGGTGCGCTGGATCTGCCGCCTGTGCGACACCGGTGCCTGCCGCGGTGCCGCCGGGGGCTGCCCGGTCGGCAATGCGGCCCGCGAGCGCTACCTGACGTGACCGCGGCTGCCGGGCCGCCCCCGGCGGTCCCGGCCCGGCGCCAGACCAGGGCCTGCGGGCCACCGGGGCCGGGACTGCTGGTGCGAGTCGAATCTCTCTTTCTGCGTCCGGAGCGGTCGGCGGCTGCGGTCGCTAGACGGCGTCGCCGAGGCGGTAGACCCGGGCCGCGTTGCCCGAGGCGATCATGGTCGCCACCCGGATGGCGTCGGCCTCGGTCCAGTCGCCCGCGGCGACCCAGTCGCCGAGCACCCGCGCCGTCGCGCGCCGCCACAGCAGCGCGCCGAGGAAGTGCAGCTCAGGCAGGCCGTAGGCATCGGAGGAGTACAGCACCTTCCCGAACGGCGCGAGCTCGAGCGACTCGGCCACGATGGCGGTGGCCCGCGCGCCGACATAGTTAATGGCCTCGCCGACATCGAGATAGACATGCGGGAAAGCCTGCGCGAGGTAGCCGGCCGACCGGTGGAACGGATAGCAGTGCAGCAGCATGATGGGCACGCCGCGCGACCCGATATCGGCCAGGAACCGGGACGCCAGGGCCGGATCGCACCGGGACAGGTCCAGGTCGGGATCGCCGAACCCGGTGTGCAGCTGGACCGGCAGGCCGAGTTCCGTTCCGGTCCACAGCACGTGCCGGAGCAGGACCGGGTCGGTCAGCCTGGCCCGGCCGCCGTCCTCGATCTCGCGTAGCCACTGCCCGGCCGCCGCCGTCACCTCGGCCTTCGTCGGCGGGGCCGGATCGAAGTCGAGCCCCAGCCGGTAGGCGATGATGCTCTTGAGCGCCACCGCCGCCGTCGCCCGGCGGCGCAGCGCATCGGCGAACTGGCCGGCGAAGGCCGCCGCGCCGCCGCCTGCCGTCAGGGCAGCCTGCTCGGCGACCGCCTCGATCCGGACGACCTCGCTGGCGGTCGCGCCGGACAGCTCCGCCATCTCGCCCAGGCGCAGCGAGCCGTCTGCCTCGAAACCGGTGTCCAGCAGCAGCCAGGAACTGCGCGCGGCGGAAAGGAACCGGCGCGCGACATCCGTTTCGGAAAATGCGCCGCGCCGCCTCAGGTAATCGGCCTCGTTCGCATACGGCTCCAGGCCCAGCACCGGGGCGCACCAGCGCCGGATGGCAAAGCCCAGCTGGCTGTCGAACCCGGACGTGCCGGCCGCCGGCGCGCGGTCGGACTCGGTGATCAGCTGCTCGAACTCCGGCCGGGACAGGTCACGCGCGAGCGCCGCATGCGCGTGATGGTCGATGAGCGGCAGCTCGGCGATGACAGCGCTCAGGCTCAACAGGGCCTCCCCTCCGCCTGGCAACGATCGCCGATGTTAGCCGCGGGGTCAAGATCGGAGACGCGTTTCCAGGCTGGCCAGCTTGTCGGCCAGCTCCCCGAGTACGTGATCCTGGGCGAGCAGGTGCTCCTGGATCTTCACCGCCTCGTGCAGCACCGCGTCGGCGTCGTTGTAGGTAGCCTCGGACCGCTTGTCCGCCGCCGAGGCCAGCACGTTCTGCCCGACGATGATCACGGACAAGAGCACCAGCTGCAGAAAGGTCTGCGATATCCAGGACACCAGGGTGACCGCGCTGTGCGAGCTGATGGCCTCGGGCAGGCTGACAAGAGCCAGTGCGGCGAAGGCGTAGGCGCAATACATGGTCCCAACCCCGGTGGTGACGAGCACCGCGAACCGCGCGTTGAAACGGGCGATGCCGGTCCCCTTGGGGAGCTGGTCGGCGACCTTGACCGGCCCGCGGCCCTGTCCCTCCAGCCTCATTTTCGTGCGGCGGTGCGGGATGTAGTCGTAGATGGCGTGCTCGGTCATGAGAACCTCCTCGGGTGTCCTGGCTGCACGGGCAAGCTGGCCTGGCTCGGCGCAGCGGACGCCGACGCCAGCCAGCCGGATGCCGCCTGCCGTTCAGCGGCACATCAGGGCGGGGTGCCGGGGTACGGATTGGCGGCGGGGACGTCGGAGCAGATGCTCGCCGCCGCGTTGCGCGTCTGGACGTCCGACTGCGCGCTCGAGCTGCTGACCGGCTGAGCGCTCGCGGACGGGGAGCTGGCCGGAGCCGAGCCGGCATGCTTGCCAGGTCCGCTCTGCCGGGCTGGAGCATGCGCTGCCGGGGGCGCAATCACGCCGACGAAGTCCGAGCCGATGGTCAGGGTGAACCGGCCCGGTGCCGCCGTCCTGCACCGCAGGCGCCTGCGTCAGCGCGTTCATCAAGGTCCAGGCGCTGCCAGCCGCGGCAGCGTCGGTGTAGGTCACGGTGGTGTAGCTGGTGGGCGGCGCATTGCCGACGCTGGTCACGTCGAATCCGAGCTTGCGCAGGCTGGCTGCGGTGCGCGCGGCGAGATCCGGGACGCCGGTGCCGTTGCGGACGCTGACCTGAACCTGGCTGGCCGGCGTTCCGGCCAGGCTGCCGGTCCACTCCTGGTCGGACTGGATCATCTGCCACAGGATGTCATCCTCGGGCTGCTGCGGGAGCAGCCGGTTGGTGTTGGCCGGGTCCTCGATGGTCGGCATGGTGACGAACGTCACGTCCCTGGTGTGCAGGTCCTTCAGCGTCTCCGCCAGGCTGAGCAGCCGGGAGACCGATCCGAGCCCGGGGTCCACGGTGAGCGCCTTGGTGGCGGTGTTGGCGATTTCCAGCAGCTCGGCCGGGTTGTCAACGGTGCCCTGGCTCTCCAGCTTCTGGATCAGCGAGGCGATGAACTCCTGCTGCAGCTCGATCCGGCCCAGGTCACCGCCGTCGCCGACGCCGTGCCGGGTGCGGACGAAGGCCAGCGCCTCGTTCCCGGTGATCAGGTGCTCACCGCCGGAAATCTTCAGCTTGCTGAAGGGGTCGTAGTACCCGCCGGGCGGCACGCAGACCTCGACTCCGCCCAGCGTGTCCACCATGGCGCGGAAGGAGTTGAAGTCGAACTCGACGAAGTGGTCGATCGGCGCGTCCGTCAGCAGCTTGACGGTAGCGACCGCGCAGGACGGGCCGCCCTGATTCATCGCGCCGTCGATGATCGCGTCGGGGATGGGCGGCCGGTTCACGCCACGCGCCTCCCTCGCGGGGCCCGCGGCCCCGGTCTCGCTGCATTCCATCGTCGCCCGCCTCGCTGCCCGGCTCCGCGTCGCTGCCCGGCCATGGCGGATTGAGGGCAGAAATTCTTACACTTGCGCAATCTTGCAAGCCAGAGCGTACCTGAGGCAGTCCGGGGACGCGCGGATCCGGCCAGGCACCGGCTGACCGTCAGCACCAGCGGCACGCAGGCGATCATGAAGCTGACGAGCAGCCACGAGACGCCGCGAGTGCCGCGGTCGAACGCTGTCTCCGCCCGGCGGCGCGGCATGCTGCGGCGCACCGTGCCCAGGTAGGTCGACGCGCCGGTCGCGACTACCACCGCCGTTCCTGACCCGGCTACCACGTCCGTGCCCATGTAGCAGACGAGGGGCGAGTCAAACAGCGCCGGTCCCGGGTCGGCTGACGGGATGCCGCTGGTGACCACCGTGGCTGCGCGCTTGCGCACCGGCAGTGACTCGCCGGTGAAGACGGCCTGGCTGACCTCGAGATCGTCGGAGCGCAGCAGCCGCAGGCCGGCCGGTACCATCTCGCCTGGCTGCAGCTGCACGACGTCGCCCGGCACGAGCTGATCGACGGGAAGCTCACGGGCGACGCCGCGGCACCCGTCAGCCGCTCGCCGCAGCACCGTGGTCGTCGTCGCCACCACCGCGCGCAGGGCCGCCGCGGCGCGGTCCGAGCGGTTCTCCTGGCGGACCCGGAGCGCGCAGCTGATCACCGCCATAACGCTGATCAGCGCCGCGCCGCCGATGTCGCCGGTGGCCGCGGAGACGGCCGCCAGGAAGATGAGCACGACGGCGAAAGGGCTGCGCGCCGCGGCCAGGACCGCGGCTGCGCGGCCCGGCACCGGGCCGGCTGCCATCTCGTTCTCGCCCAGCCTGCTCAGCCTGGCCTGTGCCTCGCGCTCGGTGAGGCCGTAACGCGTCGAGTCGAGCCGGCGCAGGGCCTCGAGCGGGGTGGCCGCCGCGTATTCGGCCAGGCTGCCTCTCGGCAGCGGCGCTTCCGCCGGATCCGCTGACCGGACGGCGTGATCGACGACCTGGTCAGGTGCCCAGGCCACGGCGTCGCTCCCGGCTGACCGGCCTGGCCCGCAGCTGGTCGACCGCAAGCTGCACCATCTTCACCACGTTCGGATCGTCGACCAGGTAGACCTGCCGGCGGCCATCCCGGCGCGCCCGCACCAGGCCGGCCAGCTTCAGCTTCGCCAGATGCTGGCTCACTGCCTGGACCGATCCGCCGACCTCGTCAGCCAGGCTGCCGACATCCTGCTCCCCGTGCGCGAGCACCCAGACGATGTGCAGCCGCATGGTCGAGGCCAGCAGCCCGAACCTGCCGGCGGCCTCCTGCAGCAGGCCGGGCGAGAGCTGACGGGAGCCGCCATGGTCAGCGGGCTCAGGCGGGGGCACGTTCGGCTACCTCCAGCGCACGTTACCTCGATTGCGCAACCATCGGATCGACCGAGGCACAGTCAACCAGACGGCGGCGGCTGAGCTGGCCGGCGGGCCGCGCGCACTGACCCGGTCGCGGGCCAGGCCGGCCCGGACTCAGAACTTGGTGAAGTGACAGAGGCGCAGGTCAGCCTCATGATCCGGCTCCCTGAGCCGTGACGGGGCCAGCACCATGCCTGACCTGCACGGTAGGGCGAGCAGGGACGCGGCGGCAGCCGGCCGATTCCCGGCCGCTAGACAGCATCGCGAGACCCCGCCACCGAGTAGCGATCGCGCTACCATCGCCTGACCTGCGTGAACGTTTTCTGCCGCTACCCGGCTAAACAACAAGCTTAGTTCGCGAACGGATCAGCGTCATTGCGCGGGTCGCGCCCGGCTATGAGAGAACGTCTGATCTCCATCACCTGCTCGCTCGCCGTGTAGAACCTGGCGCGCTTCTGCCCGTGCGGCACGAACAGAGCTGCCTCGACGAGGCGCTGCAGGTCCTTGGAGGCCGTGGGTTCGGTAATCTGCTCCTCCATGGCATCTTCGAGGCTTGCGCGGTATGTGGCATTGCGCACCCTGAAGCCCATGGCTGCGTCGAAGAGGGGCAGAAGCATTCGCTCGGGGAGCCTTCGAGCGCGTACCAGCCGCTCGAGGTCCACCCACAGCCGCTCCGTCTCCTTGATCCGGACAAGCATCGTGCGTGCCTGCCGCAAGTGCGCGGTGATCGTGAACCGCACCCACGGACGGGCGTCATTGTCGGGGTGCCATGCTCCGCGGCCGACCTGGCCCAGGATGTCGTAGTACCTCAGGGTGTTCCGGCCGAGGTACTCCTCGATGCTGATAAAGACAGGCGACAGGACGCCCGCCCGGGCGAGCACAAGACTTTGCAGGCAGCGTGCCATTCGGCCATTGCCGTCCCGGAAAGGATGGATCATGACGAGGTTCAGGTGTGCCATGCCGGCCTGTATCAGGCGCGTGTCGTCCGATGGGGACGGGACGTTGAGCGAGCTGACCAGTTCGTCGACGAGCTCAGGGACCTGCTCCGCATCCGGGCCCTCGTAGACGATCTCGCCCGTGTCCTCCTTGCGGACGTAGATCGCCCCGGATCGCCAGCGCCCGGGGCGGTTCTGCAAGTCGTAGCTGGTCATCATGAAGTGCAGGCTCTTGAGGAGCTGGGCGCTGTAGGTGAAGTCGTCGTCATCCGCAAGCTGCAGCACGTAGGTCATCGCGTCGCGGTAACCGCTAAGTGCGAGGCTTGTCTCCTCGTCGGCGTCAAGTGGCTTTTCTCCCGCAACGATCGCGGCTGCGTCGTCCAGCTTGGCGTCGAAGCCCTCGATGCTATTGGAGCCCTGGATCGCCCTGGCGGCGGACAAGCGCCTCAGCGGGCCGTACCAGCGATGGGGTTCATTGAGCTGGTGCCGAAGGCTTTTCTTGAGGTCCTCGACCTCGGCGAGCACCTCAAGCTCGCGGCTGTCCGGCTCGGGCGTGGTAAACAACATAGGTGTAACTCCGTTACTATCAGTCAGGAGGCTAGATTCTATCTATCCTAAACTTAGATAGTAACTGTATCACGGCGGGTTATTATCTAAGTATCCCTACAGCCATGACGTTGCCTGAAGGCACGACCGCTGGCCTGCTCCGACCCGGTCGGAGCCGTCAGCGATCCCGCAGATCCAGCGCCGGAGCACTCCGACCCGGTCGGGGCGAGCCCTTGCCGGTGCGCCTCCTAGCCTCGTTGGCGGGGACGTTTCTGGGCCGTGGCTGGGCCGTCTCAGGGCCGAAAGGTGCCAACAGCCGTAAACGATAGCCAACGGCCGTCGCTCAAGGTGAAAGCCAGTATTCCGAACAGGCGCGCTGGCAGTCGCGCCTGCCTGATCAGAACTTCGTGAAGTGGTGGAAGCACTCCCAGGCCGTGTCGTGCGCGGCGAAGGCGGCGGCCTCCGAGCGCTTGACCGCGAGGTAGGCCGTGGCGCGCAGCGGGCCCAGCGCGTCCATCAGCAGCGCATCGGCCTCGAGCGCGTCCAGCGCCGCGGTGAGGCTGTCCGGGAGCCGGCGCACGCCCAGTTCCGCGGCGTGCGCCCCGGACAGCGTGGCGGGGTCGACGTTGACGGCCCGGCCGGGACTGATCCTGTTGCGGATCCCGTCCAGGCCCGCGTGGATGACGGCGCCGAGCGCCAGGTACGGGTTCGCGCTGGAATCGGACGGCTTCAGCTCAAGGTTCACCGAGCTGGTGGGATCCCCGCGCAGCGGCGCGCAGATCCGGACTGCTGCCTCGCGGTTCTCCATCCCCCAGACCGCGTAGGCGCTGCTCCAGAACTGCGGCTGCAGCCGCCGGTAGCTGTTCACGCTGCCGCAGGTCAGCGCGAGCAGCGCGGGCAGGTGGGCGAGCAGGCCGCCGATGAAGTGATAGCCGGCCTGCGACAGCCCGCAGGCGTCGGCCGGGTCGGCGAAGACCTGCGTGCTGCCCGGCGTCCCGTCAGCAGTGACGTCGGTGAGCGAGACGTGCAAGTGCGTGCCGTTGCCCGCCTGGTCCGGGATGGGCTTAGGCGCCAGGGTGGCCCACAATCCGCGCCGGAACGAAACTCCCCGGACTGTCTCCCGGTACAGCACGTGATTGTCCGCGGCGCGCAGCGCGGGGGTGTGCCGGATCGTCAGCTCCTGCTGGCCGTGGCCCAGCTCGGGGTAGTAGTGCTCCACCTCCAGGCCTTGCGCCCGCAGCGCGGCGACGAGGTCCATGACGAAGTCGTGGGCCTGATGGAAGCCGGTTAGCGAGTAGCAGAGGCTGTCGTCGACCGGGATCAGCCGGTCCGGGCCGCCGGCCGGTCCGGGCTCGCGGCGGCCGAGCGTGAACTCGGGCTCGAACGCGGCCGTCAGCGCGTAGCCCTCGGCGGCCAGCGCGGCGATCGCCTGCTTGAGGAAGGTACGCGGGCAGGCCTCCCAGGGCCCGCCATCGGGCCGGACCAGGTCGGCCAGCATCGCGCCGGCCCCCGGCGCATAGGGCAGCGGCACCAGGGTGTCCGGATCCGGCACGAGCCGCACTTCGCCGACCGGGCCCATGCCATCGACGGGCTGCAGCGAGTCCAGCATCGACATGGCCATCATGGCCACGGTATGGCCGATGCCGCTGACGATGCGCTCGGGCAGGAACTGCCGGGAGACTGATTTGCCGCGGATGATCCCGCCGTGGTCGGCGTAGATGAACCGGACAAGCTCCAGCTCGTCGCTGTCGGCCTCGCGGACCGCCTTGCGCGCCGCGTCGGCCGCATGATCGCTGGCCGGCTGTCTCGCGGAGCTCGCGGCCTGGCTCTCTTCAGATCCTGATGTCATGCCTTAGGGGTAGCACGCCGCTCACCAGCGCGCGCGGCTTCCCCTGTGCCGGGGGCATCTGCCAGCCCGGCGGCGCCCGCCGGCCCGGTGGCCTCCGCCGCGTCCGCGGTCCCTGCTGAAGCCGGCCCGGTGGCGGTCTGCTCGTCGTGCACGTAACGGCCTCCGCGCAGGAAGGACGCGATGGCCGCGATGACCAGGATGCCCATGGCCGTGCCGAAGACGATCACCAGGCCGTGGTGGAACGGCTCGGAGATCAGCTGCGGGAAGAACGTGTGCCCGGTCAGGACGGCCACGTTGCTAGCGGGCAGGTGCGCCAGGACCCCGGTGGGCGCGAGCAGCTCGTGCACCGGGTTGTAGCCGAGAAAGGCGGAGAACAGGCTGCCGACCGGCGGCAGTTTCGCGACCTCGGCCGCGATCGCGGCCGGCACGCCCTGGCTGGTCAGCCCGCGGCTCAGCGCGGCCGGCAGGGTCGCGGCCAGGCCGGCGATCATCAGCGAGAAGAACACGCCGATGGACAGCACGAAGCCGGAGTTCTGGAAGGTGGCGAGCATACCCGAGGCGGCGCCGCGCTGCTCCGCCGGAACACTGTTCATGATCGCCGCGGCGTTCGGCGCGGAGAAAAGCCCCATGCCCGCGCCGGCCAGGAAGATCAGCGCCCCGAACTCGGGGTAGCTGAAGTCGACCGGGATCAGCAGCAGCCCGCCGAACGCGAGCGCTGAGACCAGGAGCCCGCCGGAGGCGAACAAGCGCGCGCCGTGCCGGTCTGACAGCCACCCGGACACCGGCCCGAACACCACGAACCCGCAGGTCAGCGCGAGCAGGTAGATGCCCGCCCAGAGCGGGGTGTCCTGGTAGGCGTAGCCGTGCAGCGGCAGCCAGATGCCCTGCAGCCAGAGGATCAGCATGAACTGCAGGCCGCCGCGGGCGATCGAGGCGAGCAGCGTGGCCAGGTTCCCGAACGCGAAGGCCCGGATCCGCAGCAGCCGCAGGTCGAACATCGGCGCCTTGGTGTGCAGCTCGACGAAGCAGAACGCGATCAGCAGGATGACGCCGCCGATCAGGCCGGTGAGCACCTTGGGGCTGGTCCAGCCCATCGAGTGGCCCCCGTAGGGCTCCAGGCCGTAGGTGATCGCGGCCAGGATGCCGATCAGGCCGAAGCCGAAGGTGAGGTTGCCCAGCACGTCGATCCTGGCCCTGGTCCGGATCCCGGTCTCCTTCAGGCTCAGGTAGGACCAGATCGTCCCGCCGAGGCCGATCGGCACCGAGACGATGAACACCAGGCGCCAGTTGATGGCGGCCAGCACGCCGCCCAGGATCAGGCCGAAGAACTGCCCGGAGATGCCGGCCACCTGGTTGATGCCCATCGCGGTGCCGCGCTGGTTGGCCGGGAAGGCGTCGGTCAGGATGGCGGGGGAGTTGGCCATCAGCATGGCGCCGCCGATGGCCTGCAGCACCCGCCAGCCGATCAGCCACATCGCCCCGGCCGGCCCGGTGTACGGGTCAAAGGGCAGCGCGAGCGCGCCGATCCCGAAGATCGCGAATCCCGCGTTGTACATCCGGACCCGGCCGTAGATGTCGCCCAGCCGGCCCAGGGTGACCACGAGCACGGCGGAGACAACCAGGTAGCCCATCAGCATCCAGAGCAGGTAGCTGAAGCTGCCCGGGCTGAGCGGGTTCAGGTGGATGCCGCGGAAGATCGCCGGCAGCGCGATGATGACGATGGAGGCATTGACCGTCGCCGCCAGCATGCCCAGCGTGGTGTTGGACAGGGCCACCCACTTGTAGTGGGTGCCGTGCAGGCCGCGCCGTGGCTGCGCCTGCTCGACTGGCTCGGTCACCTGGCCACTCCTCGTCAGCTCGATCCGGGGCGTGATTACTTGCTACGACCGAACTAACAGGCTAGCGCAGGTCGCAGCGGGCTTCCGGGCTGGCTGGCCGCAGCGCGGCGGGCTCTTCCCGGCCACGCCCGGGTCGGCGCCCGGCGCGGTGCCCGGCCCGGCGCCTTGGCCCGGCCGGCGGCCGCCGGCGCGGGGCCTGGCGGACCGCCGGGGAAGCGCTCGCGCTGCCGGCCGGGCGGCAGCGCTGGAGGTATCTTCGGCATGTGACCTTCGGCCATGCACCCCGCGACCTGCGCGCGTCTGACGCTGACCGGGAGCGCGTCATCACGCTGCTGGGTGAGGCCGCCGGCGACGGGCGGCTGACGCTCGCTGAGCATGCGGAGCGGGCCGAGCGGGCGTACGCGGCGCGGACCCTGGGCGAGCTGGCCGGGCTGACGGCCGATCTTGCCGCGCCGTCGGCGCAGCCCATCCGGCTGGAGTCGCGGCGCGGCGTGGCCGGGATCTTCGCCAGGGAGCGCCGGGATGGCCGCTGGGTCGTGCCGGCGTCCTTCCCGGTGACCGCCATCTGCGGCGAGGTCGTGCTCGATCTTCGCGATGCGCTGCTGCAGAGCGGGCGAACCGTCGTGTACGTGACGGCGATCGCCGGTCATGTCCAGCTCATCGTGCCTGAGGGCGTGCTGGTGGAGATGAACGGCAGGGCGCTGCTGGGCCGCACGGCCGTCCGGCGCGCCCCGGTCCCGGCGCCAGGGCAGCCGGTTATCGAGGTCCGCCTGTTCGCGCTCGGCGGCACGGTCCGGGCGGTCACGCCCCGCCGCTCCCGGTGGCGCGGGGCGCTGCGGCGGGGCGGCCAGGATCGCTAGCCGCGGCGTCCGCGGCCGTCCGGGCCAGCCGCCGCCGGAATCGACCGCGCTGTAGGCCCGGAGCTTCCACAGCTGGTGCGGGCTGGCTGCGCTCAGGTGCATTGCCCCCAGCTGCTGGAGTAGAGGTGATGCCAGGCATCGGTGTATCGCAGACTCGACAAGCCGGTGCCGCGCGCGAAGCTGCCCGGGGTACCGGTATGGTCCTCGCCGGCCTGATGGGCCGCGGGCATGGCCGCCGCGGGTGCCGCGGCGGCCAGGCCACCGGCTGGCATCATGGCGGCAGCAGCTGTCGTCGGATTCGATCCTCTCACTCCGGCACCAGCGCGGGAAGCCGGGCTGCGCCCCAGCAGAGTCTGGCTCCGCGCGGCAAAACGCGGTCGTGCGGGCCGCGGGCCAGGCGGTCGGCTAGTCGCCGTCGAAGTTGACCACGCTGTAGGCCCGGAGCTTCCACAGCTGGTGCTCGCTGTGAATGTTGCGCACCGTGCCCGAGCGGGCGCGCATGACGAGTGAGTGCGTGGTGGCGCCGCCGGCCTTGTAGCGCACGCCGGCCATCAGCTCGCCGTTGGTGATGCCCGTCGCGGCGAAGAACGCATCATCGGAGGCGACCAGGTCATCGGTCGTCAGTACCCGGCTCAGGTCGTGCCCGGCGGCCAGCGCCCGGTCTCGTTCAGCATCGTCGCGGGGCGCCAGCTTGCCCAGGATCACGCCGCCCAGGCACTTGATCGCGCAGGCCGCGATCACGCCTTCGGGCGTTCCGCCGATCCCGAGCAGCAGGTCGATGCCCGTCCCGTCGCGCGCGGCCATGATGGCGCCGGCGACGTCGCCGTCGGTGATCAGCTTGATCCTGGCACCCGCGGCTCGCACCTCCTCGATGAGCGCGGCGTGCCGCGGCCGGTCCAGGATGATCACCGTCACGTCATGCGGCGAGCAGTGCTTGGCCCGCGCCACGGCCGCGATGTTCGCGGCCGCCGGGGCGTCGATGTCGACGGCGCCTGCCGCCTCCGGGCCGGTCACGAGCTTGGTCATGTAGAACACGGCGGACGGGTCGTACATCGACCCGCGCGCGCTGACGGCGATCACCGCGATCGCGTTGGGCATGCCGTTCGCGCACAGCCGGGTCCCGTCGATCGGGTCGACGGCCACGTCGCACAGCGGTCCTGTCCCGTCGCCGACGACCTCGCCGTTGTACAGCATCGGGGCGGCGTCCTTCTCGCCCTCGCCGATCACGACGACGCCGTTCATCGAGACAGTGCTGATCATCAGGCGCATGGCATGCACCGCAGCCTCGTCGGCGCCGATCTTGTCGCCCCGCCCGACCCACCGGGCCGAGGCCATCGCGGCCGCCTCAGTGACGCGGGCCAGCTCGAGCGCGAGGTTCCGGTCCGGGGCGTGGTGGCCGGGTTCCGGCGACGTTACCGGCTCGGTGCTGTCGCCATGGCCGTGAAGCACAGGCTCCCTCTGATCTTCGGTCATGATGGATCTGCCTTCCCTGTTGCCCGGCCGTGATGGAATCCTATGTACTACGAGGCCCGGCCGGTGAGGTGTCAACTGGCGGCCAACTGTGACGGGAACGACAGCGTGCATGACGACAGATCAGGTTCAGGCAGTCTTCCGGCCCGCTGACCGCGGGGCCGCGACCCGCAGCGGGCTGCTGTCGGCGGCCCGCGAGGTCTTCACCCGGCAGGGATATGCGCAGGCCTCGGTGGCGGACATCGTGGCGCGTGCCGGCGCCAGCGTTGGCAGCCTTTACCATCATTTCTCCGGCAAGGCGGACTTGTACCTGACCCTGTACGGAGAGCTGGACAGGCGAAACGCGGAGAGCACCCGGCAGGCGGTGCGGGCCGCGCGGGAGGCCGGCGTCACCGATCCCATGCAGCTTTTCCTGGCCGGGGCGCGCGGCTACCTGGACTCCTGCATCGAGCAGCGGCAGCTGGCTGGCACGTTCGCCCGCGGGGACGGACCTCCTGGATTCGAGCTGGTGTGGCAGCGGCAGCTGACGGATCTGGTCAGCAAGAACACCGAGTTCTTCGCGCGCAGCGGCGAGCCGCTCGACGAGGAGGTGGCCATCGTCGTGTCGGGCGCGATGATGCTGGCCGTCGCGGAGGTCGCGCGCGCCCAGAGCGACGAGCGAGCGCGGCAGATCGCGGACGGCGTGCTCCAGGTGCTAGCCCGGCTGGAAATCCGGGCGGGCTAGCTTTCCTTCTCGCCTGCGGTGACCCGGCCGCGCCCAGCCCGGCCGGGCCGTACTAGCCGGATCCGGCTCTGCCGCTGGAGTCCGGGCTGCCCGGCGGCGACATCGCCGCGGCGAGGCGTGCCCTGGCCCCCTCCAGCCAGTCCTCGCAGATGGCAGCCAGCCGCTCGCCGCGTTCCCAGAGCTCCAGCGACTGCTCCAGCGTCAGCCCGCCAGCTTCCAGGCGCTTGACCAGATCGATCAGCTCGTCGCGGGCCTGCTCATAGGGCGGCCTGACGGCGTCGCGCTTATCAGCTGAGGCGGTCACCATCTCACCCTAGTGGCCGCCTGGCTCGCCGCGGCTGTCCTGGCTCGCCGTGACCGCGAGCTGATCGTCAGCGAACCGCACGGTGAGCGCCTCGCCGGGCTGCACCTCGGCCGCCGACCTGATCACGCTGGCGTCGTCGCGCTGGACGATGGCGTAGCCGCGGCGCAGCGTCGCCGCAGGCGAGAGCGCGATCAGCCGAGCCCTGGTGTGCACGATGTCCGCTGCGGCATGCTCGACTCCCATCGATACCGACCGGCGCGCCCGCTCGGTCAGGGCCTGCAGCTGCTCGTGCCGGCGGTCCAGCTCCAGCACCGGGCTGGCCAGCACCGGCCTGGACCGGATCCCGCTGAGCCAGGAGAGCTCGCGGTCCAGGCGCCCGGCCAGGTGCCTGCGGGCCCGGGCCCGCTGCTGGCCGATGAGCTCCAGCTGCTCGGTTACGTCCGGTACGGCGCGCCTGGCCGCGTCAGTCGGCGTGGAGGCGCGGGCATCGGCCGCAAGGTCGAGCAGCGGGACATCCTGCTCGTGCCCGATGGCGCTGATGACCGGGGTGCCGCAGGCGGCCACGGCCCTGATCAGCTCCTCGTCGGAGAACGGGAGCAGGTCCTCGATGGACCCGCCGCCGCGAGCGACGATGATCACCTCGACGGAAGGGTCCGCGTCGAGGTCGCGCAGCGCCCCGATGACCTCGGTGACCGCGTAGCTGCCCTGCACGGCAACCTGCTCGACCCGGAACTGGACGGCTGGCCAGCGCCGCGCCGCGTTCCTGAGCACGTCACGCTCGGCCGCGGAGTCCCGCCCGCAGATCAGGCCGACGACCGCGGGCAGGAACGGCAGCGGTCGCTTGCGCTCGGCGGCGAAGAGGCCCTCCGCGGCGAGTGCCCTGCGCAGTCGCTCCAGCCTGGCCAGCAGCTCGCCGATGCCCACCGCGCGGATCTCGGTGGCGCTGAGTGAGAAGGCGCCGCGGGCCGTGTTGAACTCCGGCTTGGCCCACACCACGACCCTCGCGCCCTCCTCGGGCGCCGGTGCCGTGGCCTCCAGGACCGTGCGCGGGCAGACGACGCGGACGGAGATGGCGGCGACCGGGTCGCGCAAGGTCAGGAACACGGTGCTGCCGCGCTTGTTCAGCTCGGCGATCTGCCCCTCGACCCAGACCCGGCCGAGCCGCCCGATCCAGTCCCCGACGAGCCGCAGCACGGTCCGGACCGGGACGGGCGACTCGGCGCTGCTCGTCAGCGGCATGGGCCTGGATGGCCCGCGGGACTGGCGCTGAGGCTCATCCCGCCGCTTCCAGCTTGGCGATCCGGCGCTCGAACATGGTCAGCACGTCGGCCCGGGCCTGGCCAGCGCGCTCGTAATCGGCCAGCACGCGCAGCTGGGCCGGGTCGAGGTTACGCAGCCGGGCCCGGAGCGAGGCGATCGACAGGCCGTCGTAGCCCGGCACCGGGAGCGCCGCGGCGCGCGGCGGCTCGGGGGCTGCGGCAGGCTCGGGGGCTGCGGACTCAGGGGGTGCGGACTCAGGGGGTGCGGACTCAGGCATGGCCGCCGTCCCCGGCTCTCCGGGCAGCACGGGCGCCGATGCGGCCTGATCATCGATCTGGAGGCTCGCTCCCGGCTGGGCCGGGAGGCCGGGCGCCGCAGGCTCCGCCAGCAGGCCCGCTGCGGGCGGCTCAGCTGGCAGGCCCGCCCGCTGGGTCAGTTCCTCGTCGATGTCCTCGCGGGAGAGCAGGCGCACATTCCCTGTCTCGTCCAGGGAGCGCCACCTGCTGGGCTGCGAGGCGGGCGTCTTCCCTGTCTGGCGGCCCCGCTGGGCCGCGCCAGCCTTGCCCGGCCGGCCCCGCTGGGTCGTTGCTGCCTTCCGCGCCGGGCGGCCCCGCTGGGGCTGGCGGCCCGGCCCGGCCGCGGCCGCCTTCGCGGCCTGGTCCTGCTGCGCGGTGGCCGGCGACCCGGCCGGAGTGGCCGGCTCGGACCGGCTCCACAGCCTGTCGGCAGCCAGCAGCAGCTGGCCGATGCTGGCGAAGGTCGCGCGCAGCGCCTGGACTGGCGCCTCTCTCATGCGGTCAGAGACCTGCGGGATGCGCATGCTGTCGTTCTCCCTCAGCCGAAGTGCCGTCGATCCCCTTGCTGGCCGCGACTACCTGCCGGCAGCGCTGCGCAAGACTCGTCGCCTGCGGATCATTCTCGCCAACCTTGCTGCGTCCGCAAGGCCTGACTGGCATAACGGTGACTACCCGGACTCCTCCGCCGCCGCCCGGCGACGCGGCCCTGGTGCCCCGGAGCACCCGGGCGACGCTGCGGCCAGGCTGCTGGCGGCGCCTGCGCCGCCCGTCAGCCCCGGCCGTCCTGCCTGGCCTCTAGCGGCTTGCCTGTCTGCCGCTGGCGGCCCGGCGGCAGTGACCACCTACGATGGGGGCATGTCCGTGTCCGTGTCCGCCCGCCGCGTCCTGCTCGCCAAGCCTCGAGGCTATTGTGCCGGGGTTGACCGGGCTGTGCAGGCCGTAGAGCGGGCGCTTGAGCGTTATGGCGCGCCGGTCTACGTCCGCAAGCAAATCGTACATAACACGCATGTCGTGCGGACCCTCGAGGAGCGCGGCGCGATCTTCGTCGAGGCGACCGAGGAGGTCCCCGAGGGGGCCGTGGTGGTGTTCTCGGCCCACGGGGTGGCCCCGCAGGTGCGCGAGGATGCCAGGGACCGCGGCCTGCGCACCATCGATGCCACCTGCCCGCTGGTGACCAAGGTGCACAACGAGGCGCGCCGCTTCGCCGCGCAGGAGTACGACATCCTGCTGATCGGTCACGAAGGGCATGAGGAGGTCGAGGGCACCACAGGCGAGGCCCCGGCTCATATTCACCTGGTCGACGGGCCGGCCGGCAGCGCCAGCGTGCAGGTCCGCGACCCGGCCCGGGTGGCCTGGCTCTCGCAGACCACCTTGTCGGTCGACGAGACCAACGAGACGGTAACGGCCCTGCGCAGCCGCTTTCCCCAGCTGATCGATCCGCCGAGCGACGATATCTGCTATGCGACGCAGAACCGGCAGGCCGCGGTCAAGCAGATCGCCGCGCAGTCCGACCTGGTGCTCGTCGTCGGGTCACGGAATTCCTCCAACTCCGTGCGCCTGGTCGAGGTAGCGCTGGATGCCGGCGCGCCGGCGGCCCATCTGGTCGATGACTCGTCCGGGATCGAGCAGGCGTGGCTGGATGACGCGCGCACGATCGGCGTCACCAGCGGTGCATCCGTGCCGGAGATCCTGGTCTCCGGCGTGCTGGACCGGCTGGCCGCCAGCGGCTTCAGCGAGGTCGAGGAAGTCGAGGTCGTTCCCGAGCGCATGGAGTTCGCGCTGCCCCGCGAGCTCCGTCGCGGCTAGCGGCCCGGCTCAGGCTTCGCGCGCAGGTCGGCCCGCAGGCTGCGGACGACCTGAGGCAGTCCCCGGCGCATCGCGATGGCCAGGACGAGCAGCACGGCGCTGAACAGCCAGGGTGCTGTTGATGCCAGCGAGAGCACGGTGCCGGCTGCCACCGATTCCGCTCGCGCCTTCAGCGTCGGCCCCTGAGCGGTCATGACCTCGGCGCAGACGATCGCGGCGAGGTAGACGACAGGCAGGCAGGCGACCAGGATGAGCAGGCTTTCCCGCCTGATCGAGCAGGCGGCCGCCGCGCAGCCGGCTAGGCAGCAGGCGCCCCCGAGCAGCCCCAGCTGGAACCAGTCTGTGAGCAGGCTGCCGATCAGGCAGGCCGCAGCGATCAGCAGGATCCCGCCGCGCGTCGTCGCCCGGGCCCGGCCCGGGCGGCTGGCGGAGCCCGGCCGCCGGTCCGCCGGCGGTCTCGCGGCCAGGCCGGTCACTGCTGACGGGCCGGTCACAGCAGAAGGTCCGGTCACAGCCGGAGGGCCGGTGACCGCTGACGGGGCATCGGAGTAATCGGCCAGCGGGACGCCTGGCGGCCCGGAGTGCTGGCTGGCGTGATGATGAGCCGGACTCTCGTGCACGTGCCGTATCCCTTCCGGCAAGCCTTGCCCCCTTACCGTGTCGCCTGCGACGGCTGACTCGCACTAACCGGCCGCCTCGCGTGAGCGTGCCCCGCTGAGCAGCCGCGCAGGCGCGGCGCCCGGCCGCGCCGTCCCTGCTCCGCTCACGAGCTCCGGCCCGGGCTCGATAATCAGGTCGGACGCTGACACCGCGCGGACGGTGTCCTCCACCGGCTGGGGCATGCTGAGCTCGGCGTCCACCAGGCCAAGCTCGCTGAGCTTACGGGCGCTGACGAGGACCCGGCTTTCCAGTGAGCCGATCGCGCGGTTATAGGCCGAGACGGCGTTGGTCAGTGCCTTCCCGAGGCTGTCGACATGCTTGCCCAGGCCGGTCAGCCGGTCATACAGTTCGCGGCCGAGGTCAAAGACGGCGCGCGCGTTCTCGGACAGCGCCGCCTGCTGCCAGGCATACTGAGCGGTCCGCAGCATGGAGACCAGCGTGGTCGGCGTCGCGATGTGCACCTTGTGCGCCATCGCGTGCTCCAGCAGGCCGGGGTCGTGCTCCAGGGCCGGGGCCAGGAATGCCTCGCCGGGGATGAAGAGCACGACAAACTCAGGCGCCGGGCTCAGCGCCGCCCAGTAGGACTTCGCCGCGAGGCGGTCCACGTGCTCGCGCAGGTGCCGGGCGTGAGCATCGAGCCGGGCGCTCCTGACCGCGTCGTCACTCGACTCGGCGGCCTCCAGGTACGCGGCGAGTGACACCTTGGAATCCACCACGATGTTCTTGCCGCCGGCCAGCCGGACCACCATGTCGGGGCGCAGCGTGCCGTCCCCGCCGGTCACGCTGACCTGCTCGTCGAAATCACAGCGAGAGCTCATCCCGGCTAGCTCGACCACCCGGCGCAGCTGCATCTCCCCCCACCGGCCCCGCGCCTCCGGCCGCCGCAGCGCCGTGACCAGCGCCTGCGTCTGGGCCCCCAGCTGCTCGGAGCTCTGCCGGGCGATCATGACCTGCTCGGCCAGCGCGGCGTGCGACCTCATCCGGGCCGCGTCGGTCTCGCGCAGCTGGGTCTCCACCCGGGCCAGCGTCTCCTTCAGCGGCTCGACCATGTGCTCAACCGCGCTGCGGCGCGTCTCCAGCTCCCCGGCTGCCCGGGCGTTGGCGGCGTTCAGCCGGCCCTCGGCGATCTCCAGGAAGCGCTGCGTGCTCTGGTCGAGCGCCTGCGCGGACAGCGACTGGAAGCGCTCGGCCAGCTGACCGTCCAGCAGGGCCGCCTTCTCCAGCGCCGCGCGCTCCACGAGGGCCGCCCGGTCCTGCGCGGCGCGGGCCCGCTCGTCGGCCGCCCTGGCCTCGCCAGTGAGGTCGGCGGCGAGGCTGGCCAGCCGCCCGCGGGCGAACAGGTAGCCCATCACGGCACCGAGAACGACACCGACGAGGAGACCGGCAATCAGCGAGATCGCGCTCATATCTGTCCATGCTGGCAGCGCCGGCCGACAGTTCCGGGCGCGACACGCCCGTCGGGCGCCCGGCAGCGGAGGCATCCGGCATCTATGGCTGGCGGGCCGCGAGCCGCCCGGCGGCCGGGCCAGCGCCCGGACGGGCCGGGTCGTGGCACAGAAGGGCCGGTGGCACGGGGGCCAGGCTCACCCGGCGGGGCGTCTAGACTCGCCGGGTGAGCCTGTCCATCGGAATCGTCGGATTGCCCAACGTCGGCAAGTCCACCCTGTTCAACGCGCTGACCCGGGCTACCGTGCTGGCGTCCAACTACCCGTTCGCGACCATCGAGCCGAATGTTGGCGTCGTCGGCATCCCCGATCCCCGCCTGGACGCGCTGGCCGGCCTGTACGACTCGGCCAAGATCATCCCGGCGACCGTGCGGTTCGTGGACATCGCCGGGCTGGTCCGCGGCGCGTCGCAGGGCCAGGGGCTCGGCAACCAGTTCCTCTCCCATATCCGCGAGACCGACGCGATCTGCCAGGTGGTCCGGGTCTTCACCGACCCGGACGTGAGCCACGTGGACGGTGACATCTCACCCGAGCGGGACATCGAGACGGTGGCGACCGAGCTCATCCTCGCTGACCTGCAGACGCTAGAGAAGGCCGTGCCGCGGCTGGCCAAGGAGGCCAAGTTCGGCCGCGACCGGGACCGGGTCCGCGCCGCCGAGGCCGCCGCCAGGGCTCAGCAGGTGCTCGACGGCGGCACCACGCTGTTCGCAGGCGCGGCCGCCGCCGGGATCGACCTGGCCGACCTGCGGGAGCTGCAGCTGCTGACGGCCAAGCCGTTCCTGTACGCATTCAACGTGGACGAGGCCGAGCTGGCCGACACCAAGCTGCACGAGCGGCTAGCCGCGCTGGTCGCGCCAGCCGAGTCGATCTTCCTGGACGCGAAGACCGAGGCTGAGCTGGCCGAGCTGTCGCCGCAGGACGCGGCCGAGATGCTGGCCGAGCTGGGCATGGGTGAGCCGGGGCTGGCCCAGCTGGCCAGGGCGGGCTTCGCCGCGCTGGGCCTGTCGACCTACCTGACGGCCGGGCCGAAGGAGTCACGAGCCTGGACCATCCCGGTCGGGGCCACCGCGCCGGAGGCGGCAGGCGTCATCCACTCCGACTTCCAGCGCGGCTTCATCAAGGCCGAGATCGTGTCTTTCGATGACCTGATGGCCGCGGGATCGGTGCCGGCGGCGCGCTCGGCCGGAAAGGCACGGATCGAGGGCAAGGACTATGTCATGCACGACGGCGACGTGGTCGAGTTCCGGTTCAATGTGTAAAAAGAGGCGTCTGCGCGCAGTGCGATGCGTCTTCCGCTAATCGCCTGATCAGCAGGCGCGCGTCGTACCGTCAGCGCAGCGTGACCAGGAATCCTGCTTCCCGCGCGCCGGGTCCCGGCCGCGCGGGCCGGCCCGGACCTATGGCATGGCCGGAAGGGACATCGGTCCCTGCCGCAGCGGGGCCGGGATCGGTTGACTGGCCAGCATGTTCGTCGCAGAGAAGAGCCTGCTGGATGTCAGCTTCCCCGCGGCCAGCGCCAAGCTGGCCAGACTGGCCGACGGCGGCCTGATGCTCTGGGCCGCTGAGGGCGCCTACGGTGACGGCACTGCCAGCCTGACCCGCGATGGCGCGACCGGGTCCGGGGCCGGGATCTCGCGACTGTCCCAGGTACAGCTGGGTGACGTGGCGGGAATGGACACCGGTGTCCGGCTCGCGCTGCGCTGGGCGGCGATCGGCCCTGGCGGCGCGCTGTTCCCGGCTCTGGACGCCGATATCACGCTGAGGCCCTGCGGGGAGGAGGCCTGCGTGCTCGCGCTGAACGGGGTGTACCGGGCGCCCCCCGGGCTGGCCGGGGACCAGGCATCGGTGCCCACGCTGGCGGGAGCGTACCGGCCGCCATGCAGCATGGTGCACGCCGAGCTGAGCCGGTCGATCTGGCTCCGCTGCGCAGCCGCCACGGCGCACGGGTTCCTGGCCCGTCTGGGGTGCGCGCTGTCGCATCCGGCCGGGGTGGCCGGGCCTGGCTGCGATGTGCCGCACGCGGGCTGCGGCCGGCCCGGTGCCGCCAGCGTGCCGAGTGGCGGCGCGGTGATCCGGCGGCTGCCCGCCGCGGCGCACGCCCCCGGGCGCTAGCCGGGCGTGCCGGTCAGGGAGGCGACGGCGCGGTCCTGAGCGCGCGGAGATCCCGATGGCCGAGGTGGAACGGCGCGAGCCGGCGGGTCCAGGCCACCGCTGACCCGCAGCGGCAGAATCCGCCGCGCTGACTGCTCCGGCGCGCTTCGTAGACTCTGGTTTCATGACCCTCAACCCGACTGGCAACGAGGCCGTCGCGACGCCTCCCGCTGCCCGGCGCATCCCGGCCGAGCGCACCTTTCACGGCGATGCCGTGGTCGACGAGTTCGCCTGGCTCGCCGCTAAGGAGAACCCGGAGACCATCGCGTTCCTGGAGGCCGAGAACGCCTACACCGCGGCGATGACCGCGGACCAGGAAGCCCTGCGCGGGGTGATTTTCGAGGAGATCAGGGCCAGGACGCAGGAGACCGACCTGTCGGTGCCCAGCCGCAAGGGCGGCTGGTGGTATTACTCCCGGACCGTCGAGGGGAAGCAGTACTCCCTGCAGTGCCGGCGCGCCGTCCGGCCCGATGACGCCGGGCCGCCGATGACCGAGGAGGGCGGGCCGCTGGATGGCGAGGAAGTCCTGCTCGACGGCAACGAGCTCGCCGGTGACGGGCAGTTCTTCTCGCTGGGCGCCTTCGACGTCAGTCCCGACAGCAGGCTGCTCGCCTACTCCACCGACTTCGCCGGCAGCGAGCGCTTCACCATGCGGTTCAAGGACCTGGTATCGGGGGAGACCGCGCCGGACGAGATCCCCGACACCTTCTACGGCAGCGCCTGGTCGGCCGATGGCTCGGCGCTGTTCTACGTGACCGTCGACCAGGCGTGGCGGCCGTACCGGGTCTGGCGGCACCTCATGGGCACCCCGGCCAGCGATGACGTGATCGTGTTCGAGGAGCCGGACGAGCGGTTCTGGGTCGGCGTCGGGCTGACCCGCAGCGAGCGCTTCCTGGTCATCTCGGCCTCAAGCAAGCTGACTAGCGAGGCGTGGCTGCTGGACGCCACCACCCCGACCGGCGACTTCACCGTCGTGACACCGCGGCGGCAGGGACTGGAATACGAGGTCGAGCACCAGGTAACGGCGGACGGCACCGACCGGCTGCTCATCCTGCACAACGACCAGGCGGAGAACTTCGAGCTGGCCGAGGCGCCGCTCACCGACCCGTCGGCCTGGACGCCGCTGATCAGGCACAGCCCTGGCGTCCGGCTGCTCGGCGTGGACGCCTTCGCCGATCACCTGGTCGTGCACCTGCGCCGGGACGGGCTGACCGGCCTGCTGGTGCTGCGCTCCGACGGCAGCGCGCGCGAGATCGACTTTCCCGAGCCGGTTTACCGGGTGATGCCGGGCGCGAACCCCGAATATCACTCGCGGGCGTACCGGCTCGGATATGTCTCGCTGGTAACGCCCGACTCGGTATATGACTACGACACCGAGACCGGCGAGCTGACCCTGCTGCGGCGGCGGCCGGTGCTGCCGCTGCCGAGCGGAGCCGAGTACGACCCGGCGGATTACGAGCAGTACCGCGAATGGGCGACCGCCCGTGACGGCACCCGGATCCCGATCTCACTGGTCTGCCGCAAGGGCACTCCGCGGGACGGCAGCGCGCCGTTCCTGCTCTACGGGTACGGCAGCTACGAGATCTCGGCCGACCCCGGCTTCTCGATCCCGCGGCTGTCCCTGCTGGATCGCGGCTTCGCCTATGCGATCGCGCACATCCGCGGAGGCGGCGAGATGGGCCGGCGGTGGTATGACGACGGCAAGATGCTCAGCAAGGTCAACACGTTCACTGATTTCGTGGCCAGCGCTCGGCACCTGGTCAGCGAGGGCTGGACGTCGCCGCAGCGGCTGATCTCGCGCGGCGGCTCGGCCGGCGGCCTGCTGGTCGGCGCCGCCGTGAACATCGCGCCAGATGCCTTCGGCGGCGTGGTCGCGCAGGTCCCGTTCGTCGACGCGCTGACCAGCATCCTGGATCCGTCGCTGCCGCTGACGGTGACCGAGTGGGAGGAGTGGGGCGACCCGCTGCATGACCCCGAGGTCTACCACTACATGAAGTCCTACTCGCCCTACGAGAACATCGATCCTGACGCCGTCTACCCGCCCATCCTCGCGGTCACCAGCCTGAACGACACCCGGGTGCTGTACCGGGAGCCGGCCAAGTGGATCGCCAGGCTGCAGGCGGAAGCAAAGGGCGGCCCGTTCCTGCTCAAGACGGAGATGGTCGCCGGGCACGGTGGCCGCAGCGGCCGTTACGACGCCTGGCATGAGGAGGCCATGGTGCTCGCCTGGATCGCCGTCATCGGCGCAGCGGCCTAGCGCTGCCGCACCTCATGTCCTGATCGCCCGTGGCCCCGGCGGCCAGAAGGCTGCCTTTCCCGCCGGGGCCGGAACCGCGCTGCCGATCAGCGCCTCCGCCATTTCTGCACCGGACCCTGCGGCTAGCAGCGCCGCGAAGAGCCTGTCACAGGCGGACGTCACACGAATCGTCACAGTAGGTGGGCTCTGCTGGAGCCGGCAACGGAGCCGGACAGACGGTCGGACGACGCCGGCCGGCCTGGGCGGGCCGCGAATCAGGACAGGTATATGCAGGCAAGCAAGTCCCGGCGCGGGGCGGTTTCACCGGCGGCCGCCGATGCGGATCCCGTCCTCGCGCCCGTCCGGCCGGGCCGGGCCGTCCGCCCGGCAGCCGGCCGGGGCAGTGGCACCGCGGGCCGTCGGCCGGCCGCGGATCAAGACGGTCCGCGCCCAGATGGTCAGCATTCTTGCCAGGTCATGCCCGCTGGTAACGGCCGCAGCTTTGGCCCCCGGCGGGTTAATTGCGGTATAAATCCGATGACATCCGGCGCGTCGGCTGTGTCAATGCCAGAAGTGGCTGGGCGTTTTGGCGCAGAATGGTGCCCGACACGGGCAAGGGAGTGCCGCCACTCCTTGCTGCGCAGGCGCAGGAGGGGGACGGAGGTGTGATGGCTCGCAGGGCGACCCTTGATCGCGATGAGCAGTCGGCTGTTCATGACGAAACGCTGGCCGGGGTCCCCATCCCCGCGCGAAAGGGGCGGCAGGCAGCCGTCCCGTGGCGGGGCGCAGGCGGACGGTGGGCCATCTGGGTGCTCCGCGCCGTCGCCTGGGCGGCACTGCTCCTGATCGCATTCCGCGGCGTGGCCGCCATCATGACCAAGCCCGCAGCCGCACCTCCCGCTGGCGCCGCGGCGGCGGCCGGCCCCACCTTCCCGGTGAGCCTTGCGAAGTCCTACGCGCAGGAATTCGGCGCCGTTTACCTGAACTTCAATCCGGCGACGGCAGGCCAGCGCGCCGCCGAGCTATCGGCCTTCCTGCCGACAGGAACTGATCCGCAGCTCGGCTGGAATGGCGCGGGAACGGAGCGGCTGCAGAGCGAGCAAGTCGCCGCGATATCAGTGCAAAATGACCATTCCGCTATCGTGACCCTGCTCGCGCAGGTCAGCGACAGCCTGATCGAGCTGGCCGTGCCGATCTACTCCGCCGACGGCGGCATGGTCGTATCCGGGGAGCCGGCGCTGCTGCCGGCGCCGGCCAGGATAGCGCCGCCTCAGCCAGCCAGTCAGCAGGCAGACTCCGTTACGGCGGCGGCCCTCACGGCCGAGCTGCCCGGGTTCTTTCAGGCCTACGCGAGCGGCGACCAGGTTACCCTCAGCCGCTACCTGGCCAAGGGGACGCAGGTAACGGGCCTGAATGGCGCGTTCGCCTTCGGATCGATTCAGAACGTGACGGTGCCATTCGGCGGCTCAGCCAGGAACATCACCGTTACCGTGCTCTGGCATCAGGCCACCGGGGCGGCTTCACCGGCTTCGGGCCAGGCTGTCGGGGCCGCGCCAGGCGGGCTGGAGATGACCTATCAGATGACCGTCGTCCGGCAGGGCACTAGCTGGTATGTCCAGGCCATCGGCGCGTCAACCCAGGCGCAGTCGGGGCCGCCCTGAGCCACCAGTCCCGAACGCCTAGACCCCCTGCTAGTCGCGCTCATATGAACCCCCCGGAGAACTGATGTCGTCGCACCTGATGATCGCGGCATCCGCCATCGCGCTGAGCACAACCGGCCTTGTCAGTTACCTGCAGGGCCTGTTCGGGCCGCTATTCCTCGGAATTGTCGGAATCGTGGCCATCTTTTTCCTGTTCACGCGCGAGATCATTCGCTTCGTTCAATTCATCGTGCTCGCCGTGGCGATTGCCATCGTGTTCTACACGCCTGGCATTGTGCAGGCCATCGCGACCGGCATCACGAACGCGCTCGGCGTGCACTGATCGTGCCATTAGCTGGCGCGCCGCGAGCGGCGGACGACGGAAGGAGGACAGCGCGTGGAACTGCCGACCTACACGAACATCTGGCGGATCGAGAAGCGGCTCTACAAGCTGTATGACTTCCGGCTGCCGATGCCGCTGCCCGTCGGCCAGATCGTCGTGTTCGCCGCTATCGCTGCTCCCTATGTTCTCGTCCTGGCGCTGCTGGGCGTTCCGCTCAGCCATACCCTCGTCTGGCTGTACATCCTGCCTCCCGGTGCCCTGACCTGGCTGGTGACGCGGCCTGTCCTGGAAGGAAAGCGACTTCCCGAGCTGGTTACCTCGCAGCTTCGCTACCTGAGCGAGCCGCGCACCTGGTGCCGGATGGCGCCGCTGGCCGAGAAGGACGAGATCGTGGTGGTGGGACGGGTGTGGCGACAGGCCCGGCCGCTGCCGCTCGCCACTGTGGCGGCTGACGTGCCGGATGCTGACGCCGAAGCCAGCGGCGTCGCGGCCAGGGATCTGATGGCCGATGTCAAGACGCCGGATGCGACTATGCCGGATGCCGCGGTGCCGGATGCCGCCGTGCCCGATGCGGCCGCCGATCCCGCCGCGGCCGGCGGCCCGGCCAGGAAGGCCGCTGCTCGTTCAGCCGGCCAGGCCCGCGCTCGCTGGCCACAGGCGAGCGGCGGCCTGTCGGCGGCGGCCGCGGCCCGGCTCGCTCGGGCCGGACAGCCCGAATCGGGAACCGGCTGGCCGGAGCCGCGCACTGAGCGGCCGGTTGCCCTGGCCCGGCTGACGGGCACGGGGTGGCCGGATCTGGCCAGGCCGGGCGTCACCGGCAGGCCCGCAGCGACTGGCAAGCCTGCGGTCACCGGAAGTCCTGCTGTCGCGGCTGCCCGCGGGCCGGTGACGGACAGGCCTGCCGCCGCACGCGGGCCGGTGACGGACAGGCCGGCCGCCGCCCTGGCGCCGGTGACGGACAGGCCTGCCGCCGCCCTGGCGCCGGTGACGGACAGGCCTGCCGCCGCACGCGGGCCGGTGACGGAGAGGCCGGCCGCCGCCCTGGCAACGGTGACGGATCGGCGGGCCGCCGCCCAGAAGCCGGTGACCGCGACGCCGGCCGCAGCTGCCAGGCCGGTGACCGAGACGCCGGCCGCAGCCGCCAGGCCGGCGGTAGTCGGCGGCCCGCCAGCGAACGGGCGCGGCGCGGCGGCTGGCTGGCCGGACGCCGGCTCAGGCCGGCCGGCCGCCGCTGGGCCGGCGCAGGGCGGCCGGCCCGCACCAGGCCCGCGCAGCCGCCCGCCTCCCGCGGGCGGCTCCGGCAGGTCCACGATCCCGCCGGTGCCCGCGCAGGCCCGGATTGCCCCCGCGCGAGCGGTGCAGAGGCCGGCTGTGACGGTCACCGGCAACGCCGGGGCGCAGCGGCCCATGCGCGTCGTCGAGCGAGCGCTGGGCGGTCCGTCGGGCCAGCGCGCCGGCGGCTGGAACGAGCACGTTGTCGTGGTTCCGGGTGGTGGTCACCGTCCGGGTCATCCCGATCAGCGCGAGCGGGACCGGACCAGGGCGCGGATGCCGCTGCCCGGCCAGCGGCGGGTCGTGCTGCTCGGCTGCACCGTGGGCGCCGGGCAGACGACGACGACCCTGCTGACCGGGCGAACGCTGGCCAGCTTGCGGGCTGAGCCGGTAGCCGTGCTCGACCTGAATCCCGCTGGGCACGGTTCACTGACCGAGCGGGCGAGGACCGTCACCGGCCTGCTGCCGCCCGCGCCGGGCAGTCCTGGCCGGGCCGGGCGCGACCCCCGCGATCCGGACTCGGGGCTTCAGGTGATCACGGGCAGCGTGCCGGACGATGGCGACGACGCCGGGCGCATTATCGAGGTGGTGGCTGCGCGCTACCCGCTCACCCTGACCGACCCGGCCGCCGCTGCGGTGCCCAGGGCCCTGGCGGTCGCTGACCAGCTCGTCCTGATCGCGCCGGCTAGCGCGGACGCGGCGAACGCCATCGCCATGACTCATGAGTGGCTCGAAGCGCATGGTTATGCCCGGCTGGCAGCAGCTTCCATCACGGTGCTCAACGGGGTCAGCCAGCAGACCGTCCAGCAGGTGGAGAAGGCCGCCGCGGTGGCGCGCGGTCGTTGCCGGGCAATCGTCAGGGTGCCGTGGGACGATCGCCTGCAGGACCTGCCGGCCAGGCATCGGCCCGCGGCGCGTGCACCGGGACATGCACCGGGACATGCACCGGGACATGCACCGGGACATGCGTACCAGGGCGAGCCGCTCGGCCCTGCGGCGGCGCAGGCCTATGAGGCGCTGTCCGGCCTGCTAGTCGCGTGCATGGCCGGCACCGGTGACCGACGCGGCGCGCGAGCATGACCGCACGGACTACTGGCCACAGCCGGCTTTCTGTCCGGTATTTCGATGACCGGATCCTGCTGACGGACACGCATGCGTGGGCCTACTACCGAGTGCCCACCGTGTCCTACGAGTTCACCACGCCGCAGGAGCGCGAAGCGCTCGCCACCAACATTACTGTCGCGCTGGCTGGCATCCGGATCGCTGATGCCGAAGTGCACCTGCGGATCGCGCACCGGTCCTACCCGGCGGCCGAATGGGCGACCGGCCTGGATGCCACCTCGGACGGCGGCCCCGGATGGCTCGCGTACCTGGACGAGATGTACCGGCACGTGTGGACGAAGAACTTCTGGACGAAGGAGGTATACCTGGGCGTCCGGCTCGGGCAGCGGGGCATGCGGGCGCAGCTGCCTACCGGATTCCTGGGCCAGTTCCTCGGTGCCTACCGCGCCAGCGAGCAGGCTCTCGGGCTGGTCGACGAGGCCGTTCCGGCCGGCGAGATCGCGCGCTGGACCGAGCACGCCGAGCGGCTCGGCCGCGCGCTGCTGTCCAGCGCCCTGACCGCCCGGCACGCTACCTCGGATGAGCTCAGCTGGCTGTTCCGGCACGCGCTCACCGGAACGGCCACGGACCCGGCGCCGTCGGCGGCCCGCCGCCGTACCTGGGGCGCCGGCGAGATCGAGTCCCTGATCGAGGGACAGGTGCACAACGGCCGCACGCTGCTGCGCCTGGAGCATCCGCGGGGGGAGTCGTACGCCGCTTTCCTCTCCTTCGCGCGCTTCCCGGACATCATGTACTTCCCGGATGGCGAGCCTTGGCTGCACTACGCCGACGCCCTGCCGTTCCCGGTCGAGGCCAGCCTGCGCATGCGGCTGATCCCGCCGGCCAGGGCCAGCAAGGATGTCGGCCGCAGGCTGGCCCACGCCAGGGACATGGACGCGCACATCCGGGAGGCCGGGGCTGAGCTCCCGATCGCGCTGGCGGAGCAGATCGAAGCGGCACGCCAGCTCGAGCACGGCATCACCAAGGAGCGGCTGCCTTTCGTCTACGGCTGGCACCGGCTGGCCGTCAGCGCCCCGACCCGAGAGCTGTGCGTGCGTCGCGCCGAGGCCGTCGTCGAGCATTACCGGGACGCCGGCATCGACGTGGTCAATTCCACCGGCGATCAGTTCTCGCTGCTGCGCGAGTCGCTGCCGGGTGACCGGGTCCGCCTCAACTCCTACCTGCAGCGCCAGCCGCTGTACACGGTGGCCGGCGGCATGCCGACGGCCACGGTGGATGTCGGGGACCGGGCCGCCCCGGACGCCGGCTGGATCGGCCCCTACATCGGCGAGACGATGGGCCGGGCCCGGTCAGTGGTCCATTTCGATCCGCTGGTGGCCGCCGCGCGGAACCGCCCGACCGCGGTGGCTGTCACCGGCGAGCCGGGCGGCGGGAAGACGACGCTGGCCCTGCTGCTCCTGCTGCAGCTGGCGCTGCGCGGGGTGACGGTGGCGGCGATTGACCCCAAGGGCGACGCGGAGTCGCTGGTGACGCTCCTGCAGCAGCGCGGCCGCCGGGCCAGGGTGCTTCCGCTCGGCAGCGCGGCGCCCGGCCTGCTCGACCCGTTCTCGTTCGGTGACGAGCTGGCCGAGCGGCGGACAATGGCGACCGAGACCCTCAGGCTGCTGCTGCCGCGGATGAGCGAGGAGCGCGAGAGCGCCATGATCCAGGCGGTCGCCGCGGTCGCCGCGGCGGATGAGCCCAGCCTGGGCAAGGTGGTCGAGCACCTGGAGAAGTCCGCCGACCCCGCTTCGGTCAACCTGGGTGCGGTGCTGCGCTCCATGTCGGAGATGCGGCTGGCCCGGTTGTGCTTCGCGCCATCGGGCGGCGAGCGGATCGACGCCGCGGGCTGGACGACCGTGTTCACGCTGGCCGGCCTGACCCTGCCCGACGTGGCGCTCAAGCGTGACGACTACTCCTACGAGCAGCGGCTCTCGGTGGCACTGCTGTACCTGGTATCGCAGTTCGCGCGGCGGCTGCTCAACGGCATGGACCGGCGGCTGCCGAAGGCGATCTTCCTGGACGAGGCATGGGCGATCACCTCTACCCCGCAGGGGGCGAAGCTCATCCCCGAGGTCTCCCGGATGGGCCGGTCCCGCAACACCGCGCTGATCATGGTTTCGCAGAACGCCGGTGACCTGCTGAATGAGCAGGTCACCAACTGCATTTCCAGCGTCTTCGCCTTCCGCTCGACCGAGCAGTCCGAGATCAGCAGCGTGCTATCGCTCCTGGGCCTGGAACCCTCCGACGAGCACCGGGCCGTGCTGCGCGGGCTGGGCAATGGCGAATGCCTCTTCCGTGACCTGGACGGCCGGGCGGGCCGGATCGGCGTCGACCTGATCTCCGACGACCTGCGTAAGTGGCTCGACACCAACCCGACCAGGGCGCGCCCCGGCGAGATGCCCGTCACGGCCCAGGCCAGCCAGCCGGCCCGGCCCGGGGCCGGCTAGCGGCCGCCGGCGACCAGACCCTCCAGGAGCCCCCCTGATGCTCAGAGCCCGCAGTCTTCCGCGCCGGACCGCCCTGGTCCTGGCCGTGCTCGCCGGGCTGCTCTGCCTTCCCGCGGCAGCGCACGCCGCGGTCGGGCAGCCAGCCGGGCGGGCCGACGCGGGGCACGCCACGGTGCGGACTGCGGTCGCCGCGCCTTCGGCGTCCGGCGGCATCTGCGGGGTGCCCGGCATCGGCGACATCGCCAGCCTGTTCGGGTACTGCACGCTGGGCCAGTCCGGCGTGCTGGGCGCCATCAACAACCTCTGCACTCCGTCGCTGCCCGATCCGGAGCCGGCGGACTCCGGCATTGACTCCATGGTCACCCCGCCGGACACCGGGAAGCAGCCGGCCACGCTGTATGACCAGTACGGCGTGTCCGGCCAGAACTGGAACGCGACCAACCTGCAGTGCTCCGACATGACGTCGCTGATCGGCAACAACGTGGCCGGCATGGTGTTCGACGTGGCCAAGTCGATCGACCGGGTCACGATCACCGTGTACCAGTCTGCGGCGGGTGACGGCATCGTGTCCTGGCTGCGCGATGTCACCGACAGGCTGATCTCCGGGATCGGCAACGCGATCTACTTCCCCTACGTCGCCGCCGTCGTGATCATCGGAGCGATCTGGCTGGCCTGGCAGGGCCTGATCCGCAAGCGCGGAACCCGGACGATCGAGGGGATCGTCTGGATGGTGATCGCCTGCGCGGCGGCCCTGTTCCTGATCGGCAGGCCAGCGGCGGTCACCGGCGCCGGGACCAGCGTGTCGGACGGGATCTCGCAGGCCCTGAACACGGCCTTCGCCAAGCTGCCGAGCCCCGGCCCGAGCAGCTGCGTGCCGGTGCAGAAGGGCGATCCGCAGGTGCAGCCGTCCAGCTACGGCTACACGGCGGGCAGCACCGTGGTCAACCAGAACGCCGATGAGCTGTGGACCGTGCTGGTCTGCAAGCCCTGGCTGATCGGCGAGTTCGGGACCGCCAGCTACTCGGCGCCAGGCGGCAAGCCGACCGCGGTGAACGCCTACGCCCGGCAGCTGCTGTGGGCTCAGGCCTTTGCCGCCAACGAGAAGCCGTCGACGGCACTGCTCCAGGCCAAGCAGGCCACCTACGCCGGCATTGCCACCAGCATCCAGCAGAACGATCCCGCGATCTATCCGCTGTTCCAGGGCAAGGAGTGGACCACCCGGCTGGAGATCGCGTTCGCGGCCCTGTTCGCAGCCGCGGTGGCCGGCGTGCTCATCCTGCTGATCTCGGTCACGCTGATCCTGCTCAAGCTCGGCTTCCTGCTGCTGCTCATCGTCGGCCCGTTCTTCCTGCTCATCGGCACGCACCCCGGCTTCGGCCGGGTCGTGGCCATGCGGTGGGCCGAGATGCTCGTCGGCGTGCTGCTCAAGCAGGCAGCCGTCGCCCTGGTGCTGAGCCTCCTGCTGTACTGCTATGCGCTGATCATGGGAACCAGTGACGCGGTCCTGTCCTGGGCGCTGAAGATCCTGATGATCGCGCTGGTCACGCTGGCCGCGTTCATCTACCGCAAGCCGTTCCAGCACCTGTTCTCCGCCGTCGGCTACGGCATGATCGGCGCGCGGGAGCGGGCGGATGCCGACCTGGCCCGGGCCGGCGAGACGGCGCGCGGCAACACGCTGGCCGCTGCCACCGCTGCCGTGCCCGGCGTCGCCGCCTACCGGGCCGCGAGATGGGCCCGGCAGAACCCGGCGCATGCTGCGACCCTGGCGCTCGGCGCCGCCGCGGCGGCCGGCGCCGGCGCGGCGGCGGCCGGCCTGTCCAGCCCGGCGGAGCTGGCCGCCGTCCGGGTGCAGCCGGATGGCGCGGCGGCGCCGGACGGCGCGGTCCCGGACGGGCCCGCCGGGGCGGACGCGGCCGACGGGACCGGCGGCCGGCCCGGACCAGGTGCGCGAGCGCGTGCCTGGGCCGGCACGGTCGCAGAGGCCGGGGCCACCGAACCGCCGCCGCTTGTCCTGCCGAAGCGCGGCACCGCCGCCGCGTCGCCCTCGTCCGTCCGGGCTCCTGGCAGTACCGTCCGGCTGAACGGAGCTGCGGCGGACGGCGGGCCGCCGGCTGCCCGCAGTCCGGCTCCGCCCCCGGCCCGTCCAGGCGGCCCGCGCGCTGGAGCAGGGACCGGCCCGGCGAGCGGCGGCTCCGGCGGTGCCGCCGCGCGCAGTTCTCCGTGGCGGCTCGGCACCGGCGGCAGGCGACCGGAGGACGCGGCCGCCGGGCCCGTGCCGCCGGCCCGATCCGGTGGCGGCGCACCGGGCCCTGCGGCGGGCAGGTGGCCCGGCCGCCCGGCCCGCAGCGCGCCGCCGCACCAGCCCGCGCCAGGGCGCCAGCCCGCGTCCGCGCGCCAGCCCGCACAGGAGCGCCAGGCCAGGCCTGCGCGCCAGCCAGCGCCAGGGCGCCAGCCCGCGTCCGCGCGCCAGCCCGCACCGGAGCGCCAGGCCGCGTCCGCACGCCAGCCAGCGCCCGAGCGCCAGGCCAGGCCCACGCGCCAGCCGGCACTGCCGCCGGCCTCCGGCTGGGCGCCGGCTCGCCGTCCGGCCCCGCCCGCGGCTCGCCGGCCCCGCCCGGCTGGCCAGCCTGGCCCGGACAGCGCAGGGCATCCGCCGGCTCAGGGTCGCGGCGGTCCCGGTCCGCGCGGTGAGTCCGGCGCCGCGCCGCTGGCCGGGCCGTCCCCGGCCGAGCGCCGCGAGCCAGCCGGGCCGTTCTGGCTGCATCCGATCAGGCGCCGCAAGTAACGGGCCACCGCGATGGAACTCAGTGCCGGTCAGCGCAAAGCCGTCTTCGTCCTGATCGTCATCGTGCTGGCCGGCCTTGGCTTCTATCTGTTCACGCCCATTGCCCATGGCACCGGCCGGCACCCTTCGTCCGCCCGGTCCCCGTCGCCGCGGCAGACGGCCGCGACCGGCACGCCGGCTGCCAGCGCCCCTGTCACGACGCCAGCCCCGACCGCAGCGCCGACCGCGGCCCCGGGCGAGACCGGCCCGCCGGACATCTACCAGTGGCTGCCGTTCACCCAGGCTGGCCTGGACAGTGCGGCTGCGATGGTCACCAGGTTCGGTGTCGCGTACGGCACCTTTTCCTACACCCAGAGCGCCGCGGCCTACGTCGCACCGCTGCGCAGCATGGCCTCGCCGCAGCTAGCCGGGCAGATCTCGGCTGCCTATGTCACGCCGGGCGTGACCGCGCTGCGGGTCAGCCAGCATCAGGTATCGACGGGGACGGCCTCGATCCTGTCGCTGCGCGCCTTCGGCCCCGGCAGCATTACCTTCGTCGTGGCCGTCACCGAGCGGATCACCAGCACGAACGGCACCAGCCAGGTCAGCACCGACTACGCGGTCACTGTCACCGGCGGTGACACCAGCTGGCTGGTCAGCGACGTGGAGCTGGCCTCGGCGGGGAATTCATGAGCTGGCCGCCACTGGGCCCGCGATCCGGCCGCGGCCCGGCCCGGTCATCGCTGCCCCGGTGGTTCATGCCGGCTCTCGTGGCCGTGGCGGCGCTGGTGCTGCTGGCCACGCTGATCGCGCCCGTCATGCTGTTCGCCAGCGGCTCGATGCTGAGCGAATCGGGTGGTTCCTGCCCGGCCGCCACCGGCGGGCTGGCCCCGCAGCCGCCGGCCAGCACCTCGGCGCGGCACTCGATTCCGGCGAACTACCTCGTCCTGTTCCAGGCGACCGGAAAGAAGTACGGCGTCCCGTGGGTGGTCCTGGCCGGCATCGGCGAGGTGGAGAGTGATGACGGCCGGAGCACGCTGCCCGGCGTGCACAGCGGGGCGAACGCCTACGGGGCGGCGGGCCCGATGCAGATCGGGATCGGCGGCGCGGCTGGCAATACCTGGGGCGGCGCGCCCATCCACCCGGCCAGCGAGCACGTGGACGGAGTCGCCACCGACGCCGATGGTGACGGGATCGCCGATGTCTACGATCCGGCGGATGCGATCGCCGGGGCGGCGAAGTACCTCCTGGCGCACGGCATCCTGACCAACGTCGACGATGCGATCTTCGCCTACAACCACCTGGAGTCCTACGTCCAGGCGGTCACCACGCTGGCCAGCGTGTACGCCAGCGGCGGCTACTCCATCACCCCCGTGACGCTGGACGCCGCGCCCCAGTGCCTGCCCGGCGCCGCGGCCGCCAGCAGCGGCGCGGCCGCCACTGCCATCGCCTACGCCGAGCAGCAGATCGGCAAGCCCTACCAGTGGGGCGGCACCGGCCCGGACGCCTTTGACTGCTCCGGCCTGGTCATGATGGCGTACCGAGCGGCCGGGATCGACATCCCGCGCACGTCACAGCAGCAATGGACCTGGGGCCGCCAGGTCCCGGCCAGCCAGGTCCAGCCGGGTGACCTCGTCTTCTTCGCCGGATCAGACGGGACGAGGGCATCGCCCGGCCATGTCGGCCTGGTCATCGGCAACGGGATGATGATCGAGGCTTATGCCACCGGCTTCCCGATCCGCATCGCGCACTACGGGAACTCCGGCGCGGCGGCCGGCGACCAGGACCCGGTCGGCTTCACCCAGCCGTGGGGGCACCGGGGCGTCGTCGTGGCCGACGCGCCGCCGGCCGGCTGACCCTGCGGGCCGGGCCTAGCGCCCGGCAGCGGCCCGGCAGCGGCCCGGCAGCGGCCCGGCAGCGGGCCGGCAGCGGGCCGGCAGCGGGCCGGCAGCGGGCCGGGCAGCGGGCCGGGCAGCGGTGCCGACGCCCGTCGCGGCCGGTAACGTCAGCCGGGTGTGCCTTCTGATCGCGGTATCCGGGCTGCTGGCCGACGCGCCGCTGATCGTGGCGGCCAACAGGGACGAGCGGTACGCGCGCCCGGCGGTCACCATGACGATCCTGCGCGAGTCGGGGCCGCGGATCCTCGGCGGCCGGGATGAGCTGGCCGGCGGCACCTGGCTGGCCGTCAACGAGCACGGGCTGGTGGCGGGCCTCACCAATCAGTGGTCGCCGCAGGGCCGTGATCCGGACAAGAAGTCACGCGGAGAGCTGCCGCTTGCCTTCGCCGCCTACCGGGATGCGCGGAGCGCCATCGAGGCCGTCTGCCCGTCGCTCGACCCGGCCGCATACAACCCCTGCTGCCTGCTGGTCGGAGACCGGCAGGCGCTGTTCTCCGTGGACCTGACCGGGGAAGGCCGTCCACAGGTCGAGGATCTGGCGCCGGGCAGCCATGTGCTGGAGAACTCCCCGCTGCGGGCCCGGTCGGCCAAGCAGCTGCAGGTGGCCGCCCGGCTATCCGCCCTGACCGGCCGGGCCGGCCGGGCCAGCGCTGCTGGCACCGCCGCCGCGCTGGCCGACGTGCTGCGTGATCACCGGCCGGCGATTGATCCGGCCGCGGCGAGCCCGGCCGCCAGCCAGCCAGGCACTCCGGCGCGGCCAGCGGCACTGCTGGCGGCATGCGTGCACACAGCGGAGTACGGTACGAGATCAGCGGTGATCGTCACCGTCCCGGCAGCTGGTCCGCCCCGGCTGCAGGTGGCCGACGGGCCGCCGTGCCAGGTGCCGCTGCGGGACATGACGACGCTCTGGGCGGCGGCCTGACAATCCGCGCCGACCCGGTTCGCACCGGATAGTGACAGCCATAGCCGGTCCTGGCCAAGCCGGGCTGGGCTAGCCCGCGGCCTGCTCGGCAGCTGGACGGTCCTCGGTGACCAGCTCGTAGTCAGCTGAGGCGTCGTCAGCTGGCCAGCGCTCGGCCATCCGTTTCGTGCCGCCGGAGACCAGCGATTCCACCGTGACCGTGTCGGCCGGGTCGGCTAGCGCGCCGCCGGCGGCCAGGGCCACGTCTGCGTACGGCCAGGGCTCGGCGCCGATGGCCGCCAGGGCGTCGCGGGCCGCGGCGAGCTTCTCGTAAAGGAACAGCACCGGCTCGCCGCCGGCCAGCGCGACGGCGCGGGCCACGGCGTCATGCGGCCCGTCGGCATGCTCGCAGACCACGTCAGGCCGGACCCGGCGGACCTCTGCCGCGATCATCTCGCGCATCTCGCCGGGCGGCCGGCCGCGCCTGTCGCTGTCCTCGTAGACCACCACCTTGCCGAACCAGCTGGCGACCGCCGCCGCCGTGTCGGTCACCAGGTCGTCGCGGCGGTCCCCCGGCAGGGTCACCGCGGCCACGGCCCCGGCAGGCCAGACATTCGCGATCATGCGGCCGGTCGCCTCCAGCGCGGCCGCATTGTGCCCGTAGTCGACGATCAGCGGGCTCGCCCCGGCGCGGTAGAAGTTGCCCCGGCCCGGGTTGACCTCGCCGGGCGTGAAGCCCGACAGTGCCTGCCGGATGTCCTTGGCGCTCACCCCGGCTGCCCGGCAGGCGGCTGCGGCGGCGAGCGCGTTGGCGACCAGGTGCGAGGCGAGGCCGCCGAATGCGCCGGGCAGCTCGGCCACGCTGATCAGCGGACGGTGGCTGCCCGACTCGATCTCGACCAGCTGCCCCTCGCGCAGTTCATAACTGATACCGCCAGCCGCAGCATGGCGCGTCACCACCGGGTTGCCGGGGACCAGGCTGAAATACCTGATCACCGGGCTGTGCCGGCGCACCGCTGGCCGGTCGGCAATCGCCGCGGTCGGCGGGTCGTCCGCGTTCAGCACGACGCAGGCGCCATCGCCGATCTCCTCGGCGATCAGGGCCTTGACGTGGATGAGCTCATCCAGGTCGTCCACGCCGTCGCTGCCGAGGTGATCGGCGGTGATGTTCGTGATCACGGCCACGTCGGCCTGGTCGTAGCCGAGCCCGCGCCGGATGATGCCGCCCCGTGCCGTCTCCAGCACGGCCGCCTCGATCGTCGGGTCGTCCAGCACCATCTCGGCCGAGCGCGGGCCCGAGGCATCGGCATCGTGGATGAGGCGGCCGCCGGCGTAGACGCCGTCGGTTGTGGTCATGCCCACCCGCAGCCCGGCCTGGCGCAGCACATGACCGATCATGCGGACGGTCGTGGTCTTGCCGTTGGTGCCGGTGACCGCGATGACCGGGATACGGGCCGGGGCGCCGGGCGGGTACAGGCGGTCCACCACCGCGGCCGCCACGTCCCGCGCCCGGCCCTCGGCCGGCGACAGGTGCATCCGCAGGCCGGGACACGCGTTGAGCTCGATCACCGCGTACGGCTGAAGCTCGCCGCGGCCATCCTGATCGATCAGCGGCGCGCTGATGTCGGCCAGCCTGACGTCGATCCCGCAGACATCCAGGCCGCAGGCTGCCGCGGCGCGGCGGCACATCTCGGCGACGTCGGAGTGGACGTCGCCGGTCGCGTCCCGGCTCGTGCCGCCCGTCGACAGGTTGGCGTTCTGCCGCAGCGTGACGATCTCGCCCGGGCCAGGTACCGAGTGCCCGTCCAGCCCGCGGGCATCCAGGTGCGCGAGCGCCGCCTCGTCCAGGGCGATCCTGGTGAGCTCCCGCGCGTGCCCGATGCCGCGGCGCGGGTCGGCGTTGGCGCGGTCAATGAGCTGGCCGATGGTCCGCGAGCCGTCGCCGGTTACCGAGGCGGGCCGCAGCTGTGCCGCCGCGGCCACCTTGCCGTCGACGACCAGGACCCGGTAGTCGGTGCCGGGCACGAACGTCTCCACCAGGACCGCCGTGCTGATGCGGCTGGCCTGGTCGTAGGCGGCCGCGGCCTGCTGCGGCGTGCGCACGCCGATGCTGACGCACCTGCCGTGATTGCCGCCGAGCGGCTTGATCACCACGGGCGGCCCGAGCTTATCCAGCGCGTCGGCAGCTTCCTGCGCGCTGTCGGCGACGATGCCGTCGGGCACCCTGATTCCGGCCGTGGCCAGCAGTTCCTTGGTCAGCATCTTGTCGTCGGCGATGTCAACGCCGACCGCGGAGGTCTGATCGGTCAGTGCGGCGCAGACCAGGCGGCGATGACTGCCGTAGCCCAGCTGGAGCATGCTGCGCCGGCCGATCCGCCGGACCGGGATGCCGCGGCGCCGGGCGGCCGCGGCGATCGCCGCCGTGCTCACGCCCGGGCGCTCCCGCTCGACCAGCCGGGCAATCTCGTCCAGCTCGCCGGTGAATTCCGGTACCTGCCCGGCCAGCAGGTCCAGGGTCATGCCGATCGCCAGCCGGATGAGCCGGCCAGGGACCGCCGAGTCAGCTGGCTCGTCCAGCGGGCATTCCATCATCAGGTCGTAACGGCCGTCAGCCCCGGCCCACATCGTGCGCCCGAGGTGGACCTCCCGCCCGGCCAGGCCGGATAGTTCCAGCGCGACGTGCTCGCTGACGTGGCCGAAGTACGTGCCGCGCTGCATGGCCGCGAGGAAGCCGCCCGGCTGGCCGGCGGCGCAGTGATGTCCGGCCAGGCCCGGCAGCGCTGCCGTCAGCCGGTCGGCGAAACCCGGGTAGTCCGTGGTCTCCCGCCTGGTGAGCTCGTCCAGCTCCAGCCGGGCCACGCAGGCCGGGTTCCGGGTGAAGACATTGGGCCCGCTCAGATGGCGCAGGTCGATGAACCGCACTCGAGTCTCCTCGCCTAATACCGGTCATGCGCAGGCCCGATAGCGGGGGAGCGCGTGTCGAGGTCATACCTGCAGCCGGCCGGCAGCAGGTGCAGGCGCACGTCGAAGAGCGTGATCGGATCGCACTCGCCGGCCGCGTGCACGACGGTCGCATGCTCCGCGTCGACGACCGTCGCGACGCCGGTGCCCAGTACCTCGAACGTCGTGCCGGTGACCAGGATCCCGGTGTTCTCGTCGATGCCGACGCCGAGATGGTCGGGGTCGAGCGCGACCGCGCTGAGCAGCCGCGGAACCCGGCCGCGCTCGCCGAAGTGCATGTCGATCAGCATTTTCGGGACCAGGCCGAGGCCCGGCCCGGTCCGGACCGCCGCAGCTGAGACCTCCGGGCCGTTGCCGCCCAGGATCATCGTGCGGCCCATGGCGGTCGCGCCCGCGCTGGTGCCGGCGATGACCAGCCCGCTGGCAAGCCGCTGCCGCAGCAGGTCGTTCGTCCGGGAGCCGACCAGGGTCCGGAGCCGGGACTGATCACCGCCGCTGAAGAAGATGCCGGTCGCGTCGGCCACCATCGCGAGCGCACCGCCGGAGTCAGCGTCGGACCGCCCCCGCAGCCGCAGTTCCCTGGTGTGATGAACGCCGAGCTTGCGGAAGACCCGCTCGTAGTCGGCATGCACTTCCTCAGGCCTGCCGGTGGCGGTGGTGACCAGGACAATCCGCGCATTCTCCCCGCCGCAGAGACTGGCGAACCGTTCGAGCAGGCCCGCGCCGCAGCACCTGTCTTCCGCGCCGCCGATGATCAGCAGCCGGGCAGGCCCGTCCCTCTCCGTCACGTCCCCGTCCTCGTCTGGACCGGTGCGGTCCACGACGCCTTGGTACCCGGCCGCGCCGAAGATCAACCGGCAGTCATTGCGTGACTACATAGGGTTATAGAGACAGCCTGGCCGCTGGCCGCCCGAGCGTGTCCGCCGGTACCGCCGGCCTGCCTCACGGCTGGACCTGGCCAGGCCGGGCGGGCTGGATGAGCGGGCCGGCCGAAGGCCGGCACCGGGTCGACGGCTAGCTGATCGGCCCGCGCGGCGCGGCCTGATGCGCAGGGCAGCGGGAATTCGGCGCAGCCGAGATGGCCAGAGAATGGCTGCCCTGGGGGCACATTCGTGGTAAGACCGAAATAGTGACTAACCTGTCACCGTAGGGGGGGAGATTGTTATGACGGAGGTGCTGGCCGACGCTGCGCTCCAGGCGCTCACAGGCCTGTTCCCTGACTGGCTTGTGTGGTGCGACGAGCATGGCTGGCATGCGCGCAGGCGCGCGGGCTTCGTGCAGCTCTACAGCGACGGAGCGCCCGCGTTCAGCGTGCACGCGAGCGATGCCACCGAGCTCGCCGCGCAATTGCGCTGGCAGCAGGCCGCGGATGCGCATGCGCCGGAAGGCTGCCGGCGCGGCTAGCGGCCCGGCGGCTCAGGCGCCGCGCGGCTGCCGCGCGCCGCGCCGCGGTCCGGATCGCGGCCTGGACAGCTCGTCGGGAAGCTGCAGCAGCGGGTTCGTGGCACTGGCCACCACGTCGGCGGCGATGTCGATCACCTTCCGGCCGCGGCTGCGTGCCGCGGACCTGAGCTGCTCGAACGCCTGCCGCGGCTTGATCCGGTGCCGCTCGGCCAGGACGCCGATGGCCTGCTCGACGCTGATCCGGGCGGTCAGGGCGTGCTCCAGCTGCCCGACCGCTACGCGCAGCCTGCTGGCCTCGCTGGCCACGGCCTGCTCGGTCACCGGCTTGGGCTTGCCGCCAGGCAGCAGCCCCTGCTCGGCCGCCAGCAGGTCGGCCAGGACCATCGCCGAGGTCAGGTCAGGCAGGTCCGAGCCGCCGACCCGCCAGCCGTCCTTGGTCCGCCGGACCACCGCGTCCTCTCCGGCTGCCGCCGCGGCATCGGCCGCTGACTCCGCCGGGACGGCTGCCTGGCCGGTCGCCGCGGCAGCCGGGGCATCAGTCCTGGTGCTGCGGTCCTCCAGCATCACGTCGCCGCCAGCTCAAGCAGTCGCTGTCTGACCAGACCCGCCGACGGGTTGGTCAGGGCGCTCCCGTCCGGGAACACCACGGTCGGCACGGTCTGGAATCCGCCATTCACCGACATGACGTAGTCCGCCGCGGTCGGGTCCTGCTCGATGTCGATCTCGGCGATCTCGATCCCGTCCCTGGCCAGCTGGGCCTTGAGTCGCCTGCAGAAAGCGCACCACGTCGTGGTGTACATCGTCAGCGGCTGCGCCATCAGAAGACCTTCCCTTTCGCCGGCTCCCTACTGAACATTACTAACGCGTATCGGCGCCGTCACCTTCCCGGTTCATGCTGCTTACTGCGGCGCGGCCGCCGTGACCAGGCAGAGCCGCGGCCGCGGCCGCCGGGCGGCCGCCCGGATCGCCTGGTCAGAGCCCCGCAGCCGCCGGACGCGGGGAGGCGCGGGACCTCGTCGGTGCCATGCGGCAGGATGGCGCGGGAACGGGAGGTGCGGCATGCGGAGCGCGGACCGCGCGGAAGTGGTGCTGGAGGCGCTGGACCCCGAGCAGCGCGAGGTCGCGACGGCGCCGCGGGGCCCGGTCTGCGTGCTCGCGGGCGCCGGGACGGGCAAGACCCGGGCGATCGCGCACCGTATTGCCTACCTGGCCGCCACCGGGATCACCGACCCCGGGCACGTGCTCGCCGTTACCTTCACCACCCGGGCGGCCGGCGAGCTTCGCGGCCGGCTGCGGCAGCTCGGCAGCGCCGTTCCCGGCGCGGGCCTGGAGCTGGCCCAGGCCCGGACGTTCCACTCAGCGGCGCTGCGGCAGCTCACCCACTTCTGGCCGGCCACGGTCGGCGGCCCGCCGCCGCAGGTCGTCGACTCGAAGATCAGCCTGGTGGCCGAGGCCGCGCGGCGGCTCAGGCTGTCCGGGGGACTTCCCGAGCTGCGCGACGCTACCGCCGAGATCGAATGGGCCAAGGTGACCCAGGTTCGGCCGGAGGAATATGCGGAGGCCAGCACCAACGCGGGCCGCAGCGGTCCATTCCAGCCCGCCGTCCTGGCCAGGCTCTACGCCGGCTACGAGGAATTGCGCACGGACCGCCACCTGGTTGACTTCGAGTCGGTGCTCGAGCTGACCGCGGCCATCCTGGCCGAGCATCCGGCGGTCGCCAGCGCCGTCCGCGGCAGGTACACCAGCTTTGTCGTCGACGAGTACCAGGACGTCAACCCGCTGCAGCGGCTGCTGCTCGAGGCGTGGCTGGGCGAGCGCGACGACATCTGCGTGGTGGGTGATCCCCGCCAGACCATCTACTCCTTTACCGGGGCCACGCCCGCCTACCTGACCGGCTTCACGGCGGAGTTCCCGGCCGCGACGGTGATCAGGCTGATCCGCAGTTACCGCTCCACGCCGCAGGTCATCGCGCTGGCGAACCGGCTGAGCGGGGCGAGCGAGGGTGGCGCAGGCCGGCTGGCGGCCAGGCTGGCCAGGCCGTGGCCGCGGGACGGCAGCGGGCTGGCGGGGCCGCCCCTGGTGGCCCAGCGGCCGGGCGGGCCCGAGCCCCGGCTCACCGAGTTCCCCGACGAGCCGGCCGAGGCGGCGGCCGTGGCCAGCGAGGTGGCGAAGCTGATCGAGGCGGGGACGCCACCCGGTGAGATCGCGATCCTGGTCCGGACGAACGCGCAGACGCAGGGCTTCGAGCAGTCACTGGCGGCGGCCGGGATCCCGTTCCAGCTCCGGGGCGCGGAACGGTACTTCGACCGGGCCGAGATCCGGCAGGCCGTGGGCCTGCTCCGGTCGGCCGCGCGGTCGGCGGCGGCCGGCGATGATCCCGCGGGCCAGGTCAGGCCGGTACTCGAGGGCATCGGGCTCAGCCGGGCCGCGCCATCAGGGCGCGGCAGCGCGAGGGAGCGGTGGGAGTCGCTGGAGGCGCTGGCCCAGCTCGCCGATGACTTCTTCGCCGGCTCGCCCGGAGCCACCCTCGCTGACCTGGTCAGCGAGCTGTCGCTGCGCAGCGCGATCGGGCACGTGCCGTCCATGGCCGGGGTCACCCTCGCCTCGCTGCACGCGGCCAAGGGCCTGGAGTGGGATGCCGTGCTGCTGCCCGGGCTGACCGATGGCACCATGCCGATCATCTACGCGCAGACGGAGGAGGCCATCGAGGAGGAGCGGCGGCTGCTCTACGTAGGGGTGACCAGGGCCCGCCGGTACCTTTTGCTGTCCTGGGCACTGGCCAGGCCCGCGGGCGGCAAGCGGATCAGGAAGCCGTCCCGGTTCCTCGATGACCTGCTGGCGGGTCGGCCCGCCAGCCCCGGCCGTCAGGCCGGACGCCGCCGCCAGGGCGGCCGGGACTCCGCCGGGCCGCCGGGCCAGGGAGGCCGGGAGTCCGCTGGGCCGCCGGGCCAGGGCGGCAGAGCCGCCAGCCGGGCCGCCGGCGGGCCGGGTCAGCCGCCGGGCACCGATGGCGCGCTGCTGGCCCGGCTGCGGGAATGGCGGCTCGCCGCGGCGAAGGAGCAGGGCGTGCCGGCCTTCGTGATCTTCTCCGACGCCACGCTGGCGCAGATCGCCGGCAGGCGTCCGGCTGACCGGGCGGCCCTGGCCGGCGTACCCGGCGTCGGGGCGGTCAAGCTGGACCGATACGGTGCGGCCGTACTCGCACTGTGCGCGGACGGCGCGGGCACGGCACGGACGGGCGGTGAGCGCAGGCCATGAGCAAGGCCCTGGACGGCGTCGTCGAGCTGCTGGACCTTGAGCAGATCGAGGTCAACATCTTCCGCGGCCGCAGCCCGGAGGGGGAGCGGCGGCAGCGTGTCTTCGGCGGCCAGGTGGCCGGGCAGGCGCTCGTGGCAGCGGGCCGCACGGTGCCCGAGGACCGGCCGGTGCACTCGCTGCACGCGTACTTCATCCGGCCAGGCGATCCGTCGGTCCCGCTGATCTATCTCGTGGAGCGCGTGCGGGACGGCCGGTCCTTCACCACCCGCCGGGTGACGGCGGTGCAGCACGGGAAGACGATCTTCACGCTGTCCGCGTCCTTCCACCATCCCGAGCCCGGGGCTGAGCATGTCGAGCCGATGCCGGAGCTGCCCGGGCCCGAGGACGTGGAGCCGACCGTCGATCGGCTGCGGCGGCTCTACGGGGCAAAGGCGGCCGAGTACTTCATCGACAACCCGATCGACATCCGGCACATCGGCCCGCTGACCGTTGAGGCGCAGCGCGACCCGTCTGCTCTACGTCCAGGACTCGCCAGTCGCCAGCGGCGCGCGGGGACTGGCGCGCGGCGAGGTCTATACCGAGGACGGCGAGCTGGTGGTGTCGGTGGTACAGGAGGGCCTGGTTCGCCGGCGGTCCTGAGACTGGCGAATGACCAGCTCGAAAAAGAGTTGCCCAGCCTCGTCCCTACTGCGTAGGGTGCTGGCATGTCAACGGTGTGGCCGAGGCCTGAAAGGGGGTGCCCGGAATGCTGAGCATGATCTCTTATCGCGAGACTGACGCGCCGCTGAGCGCGACGTTCGGCATGGGCGCCTGCCGGATCGGGCGACTCGCCGCACTAGCCATCACGCATGCGCGACCGCGCACCAGCTGGGCCACGGATGCCGCTGCACAGGGCCGGATTGTGCCCGGTGCCGCCCAGGCGTCGCTCGCGGCTCAGCAGTCCACCAGCAAGCACTTCCTGATCACGACCCGCACCGTCGGCAATGGCGAGGGTGCCTTGGGTTCGCATCCGCCGAGGAAACCGGCCTAGACCAGACCGGCCAGATCCCTCAAAGGCCGCGGACCCGAAATCGGGTCCGCGGCCTTCGTCATGCGAGGCCACCGTTTTGTCAGACGCATGAGAGACGCTCGGACGAGCAGACGAGAGGGGTTGGCACCGATGCAGCGGCCCGGCAGCAGCGCCGTGCTAGACGAAACGACTGGGTGTTCAGCGGGACCCGCGGTGGTGGGCGCGGGGGCTGGCCGGGTGCCCAGCTGGCTCGACCTGCCGTGCAGGGAGGACCCGGAATTGTTCTTCGCCGAGTCGCCCGACGATGTGGAACTCGCCAAGTCGCTATGCAGGAACTGCGCGGCCAGGATCGCCTGCCTGGCCGGCGCGATCGAGCGCGGCGAGCCCTGGGGCGTGTGGGGCGGAGAGCTGTTCCTGCGCGGCGAGATCGTGCCGCGCAAGCGGCCCAGGGGGCGCCCGCGCAAGTCCGAGGTCGCGGCCTGAGGCACCCGGCGGGAAGGAAAAGACAGCAGAACGAGAAAGGCCAGCATGATGATGCGGATATCCCCTGCGGAGGTCAGGGAACGACAAAAGGCCATGCGAGACGTGGCCGCCGGGCAGCGAGAGGCGCATCGGCTCCGGACCGTCGGGCGAGCGCAGCGGCGATCGGAGCGCGCCGAGCTCGCGCTCGTGCAGAGCTGGAACGAGGCTGCGCGGCTCCGGGCCGAGCTCGCTGAGGTGCACGGCGACTGGTGGCGCTGACAGCCGGTCCGTGCGGCGTGGCCGGATATGCGGCGGCCCGGCAGGCGAACAGGCCTGCCGGGCCGCTGTCAGCAGCGGGGCCCTGTCAGCAACGGGGCCCTGTCAGCACGCACCGGGTGCCGGCCGGGGCGGCACCCGGTGCGACGCCGGATCAGCCAGCACGCGGGGCGCCTGGCCGTCGTCCTGGTCACTGCCGTAGCCGGGTATCCACCTGAGCACCTCAGCACGGAACGGCCCCGTGCACTCGAGCTGGCACAGCACCCCGATGCCGGCCGTGGAGACCCGGTGGATCAGGACATAGGACGGCGGCAGGTTGAGCTGCCGGCCGACGTTGTTCGGCCGCAGGTCAGTGACCCTCGCTGCCTCACTGCGCAGCCACTCGCGATTGAACGCGAACTCCTCGACCTTGGACGGCTCGGCCAGCGGCGCCAGGAACGCGTGCAGCTGGTCCAGGTCGACCGTGACGCCCGCGCGCAGGAAGCCGCTGGCGCGCAGTTCCTGCTCAACCGCGTTCCGGTCACCGCCGGCGTGCATCAGCCAGAGCAGCTTGCCGAAGATCGGCGGAAGGCCGTCGGGCAGCCGGTCCACGGCTCCGAAATCAAGCACGCCGAGCCTGCCGTCGGCCAGCAGCCGGAAGTTGCCCGGGTGCGGATCCGCGTGCAGCAGGCCGACCCTGGCGGGCCCGGAGAACAGGAACCTGACGAGCAGCAGGCCGGCCCGGTCGCGCTGCTCCTGGGTCCCGGAGGAGATGACCTGGGAGAGCGGCGTGCCGTCCATCCACTCGCTGATCAGCACGTGATCGGTGCTGGCGACGATCGCCGGCACGAAGATGTCCGGATCGCCGGCGTAGCCCTCGGCGAACGCCTGCTGGGACGCCGCCTCGAGCTGGTAGTCGAGTTCCTCGTTGACGCGCAGCCGCAGCTCGTCCAGCAGGGGGCGTACCTCCAGGCCCGGCATCAGCGCGCTGAAGAGCCTGGCTACGCGGCTCAGCTGGGTGAAGTCGTTGGCCAGCGCCCGGCCAGCGCCCGGATACTGGATCTTCACCGCGACGGCGCGCCCGTCCCGCCACACGGCGCGGTGCACCTGGCCGATCGACGCGGCGGCCGCCGGGCGGTCGTCGAACTCGGCAAAGTTGTCGCGCCAGTCCTCGCCGAGGTCGGCCGCGAGCACTTTGTGCACCGAGCTGGCCGGCAGCGGCGGCGCTGATTCCTGCAGCTTGGTGAGCGTGGCACGGTACGGTCCGGCGATCTCCGGCGGCAGGGCGGCCTCGAAGATGGACAGGGCCTGGCCGAGCTTCAGCGCACCCCCCTTGAGCTCGCCGAGTACCCGGAAGATCTGCTCGGCGGTGCGCTGCTGGATCTCCTGCGCGACGAGCTCCGCCGGACGGCCGCCGAGCCGCCTGCCGAGCCCCAGGGCGGTCCGGCCAGCCAGGCCGACCGGGAGGCTGGCCAGCTTGGCGGTGCGGGTAACGGCGAGGCGGGGGAGGTCAGTCACGATCTCTATTCTCCGCTACCGCCCGGGGTCCGATCACACGGCCATGCGCGGGCGGGAGCGCGAGCCTGAACTCAGGTAGCCGGAGAAGCGGCGCGCGGCAGAACCGGGGCTGACGGCGGCATGGCATTACCCTGCGGCCAGGGCCGCGGCTACGGCCGCGTGCACCCGCTTGCGCAGGCCGACGACCGAGTGCTCGGGGCCGCGCCCGAAGTGCACGGCATTGGTCAGCAGCACCGCCCACAGGCCGCTGCCCGGATCGAGGGACAGGCTGGTGCCGGTGAAGCCCGTGTGCCCGGCGCCGGCGGCCGGCCAGCCGTCGCCCATGTTGTCCCACCGGTCACCGCGCAGTCCCCAGCCCAGGCCACGGCGCCCGTCCAGCCCCTCGGTCTGGCAGCGCAGGGCCTCGGCCCGCAGGCGACCAGGCAGCGGCAGGACGGTCCCCGGCCCGTCCGGGCTGGCCCACGCGGCGGCGTAGCGGCCCAGGTCCGCGGCGGTGCCGAACAGCCCGGCGTGTCCGGCCAGGCCGCCCAGGGCCTCGGCGTTCTCGTCGTGCACGACCCCGACCTTAGCCGTGCCCCCGACGGGCTCGGTGGCGGCAATCCGGCCGGCCCAGTCGCGGGACGGCCGGTAGCGGGTCGCCGTCATCGCCAGCGGCTCGCAGACGATCCGCTGCGCGAGCTCGTCCAGCCCGCAGCCGGCCACGGCGGCGGCGAGCTCGCCGAGGACGATGAAGCCGATGTCGGAATAGCAGACGGCGGCGCCCGGCTCGGCGGCCAGCGGCTCGGCGAGCGCGGCGGCCAGGATCTGGGCCCGGCGGCGTGGCTGCTGGTAGTACCGGCGCTGGTCGGGCAGGCCGGAGGCGTGCGTGAGCAGCTGCCGGACGGTCACCGTTTCCTTGCCGGGCCCGGCGAAGGCGGGCAGGTAGCGGCGCACCGGCTCGTCCAGGCCGATCTCGCCCCGCCCGGCCAGGTGCAGGATGCAGGGCGTGGTGGCGACGACCTTGGTCAGCGACGCGAGGTCGAAGACCGTGCCCGCGGTCATCGGCCGCCGGCTGGCCGCGTCGCGCTGGGCGTCGCCGGCCACATGCAGCAGCAGCGGCTCCGCGTCCCGCACGCCGGCCGCCAGCACCGCGCCCGGTACCGTGCCGTCGGCGACCGCGGCGTCGATCAGCTCAGCTGGGCCAGCCGGCGCCGTCACCGGCCAGCCTCCGCCTGGCTGGCGTGGGTCGGCGGCCCCGGGCCCGGGCCGAGCAGCACGTCCGCCGCTGCCCTCAGGTTGGCCCGGCCGGCGCCGCGGGTGCCGACGGCGCCGGCCGCGCTGTCGCCGATGGCCGCCATGTCGAGCGCGTCCGTGACGATCACCCCGGCGAAGCCGAGTTCCTGGCGCAGCAGCCGGGTCAGGAAGCTGCGCGACAGCGTGGCCGGTACCGCGTCGACGGCCGGGAAGGCGACGTGCGCGGTCATGACCGAGCGCACGCCCGCCTCGATGGCGGCCCGGAACGGCAGCAGATCGGTCTCGCGCAGCTGCCGCAGTGACGCGCCGACGACGGGAAGCGCGAGATGCGAATCGGCGTCCGCCCGCCCGTGGCCGGGGAAGTGCTTCGCGCAGGCCGCTACCAGGCTGGCCTGGATGCCGTCCACGAAGGCCGCGGTATGCGCCGCGACCTGGTGCGGGTCGGCGCCGAAGGACCGGACGCCGATGATGGGATTCGCCGGGCTGGCGTCGAGGTCGGCCACCGGCGCGAGGTTGAGGTTGACGCCCGCGGCCGCCAGCATGGCACCGATGCTGCGGGCTACCCGGCGGGTCAGCGCGCTATCGCCGGCCGCGCCGAGAGCCGCGTTGCCCGGGTAGGAGGAGCCGGTCCTGGCCTCCAGCCGGGTGACGATGCCGCTCTCCTCGTCGGCCGCGATGACCAGGCCGGGGTTGTGCGACCGCAGCTCGCCGGTGAGGGCGCGCAGCTGGCTGGGACCGGTGATGTTCTCGGCGAAGAGCACCACTCCGCCAAGGCCCTCGTCCAGCCACCGGCGCAGCGGCGCGGGCGGTGCCGTGCCGGGGAAGCGCGCGAGCAGGCACCCGTCCAGCTCACCCATGCGTAGGAAAGTTACTTTCCATCTTGCCGTCCCGTCAATTGGTGACCTACTGTTTCGCCTGTGCAAGTCCGGTCAGCCATGCCTGCCGATGCGGGAAGCATCGCCGCCGTGTGCGGCGCGTCGCTGTGGCGTGATCCGGATGCGCCGGGCCTGGCTGCCATCCTGCTGGCAGCGCCCGGCCAGCGGGTCACGATCGTGAGCGAGACAGCCGGGATCGTGACCGGAGTCGCCTGCGGCGCCCTGCGCCCGATGCGGGGCGGGGTGCTGCGCGGGCATGTCGACTTGCTGGCCGTGGCCCCGCCGGCCCGCGGCCGCGGCGCGGGCGCGCGGCTGCTCGGGGCGATGGAGGACCAGCTCAGCGAGCACGGTGCCACCGAGATGTGGCTGGGCCAGCATGCGCCCGTGTACCTGTGGCCCGGCGTGGACGTGGGCTACACCGAGATGACCTGCCTGGCGGCGCGGGCCGGCTACCAGCGCTGCGGCGAGGCCGTCAACATGGCCGTCGACCTGGCCGCCGCCCCGCTGGGCACCGCGGCCGACGAGGTCAGGCTGGCCCGCGCCGGGATCGCGGTCCGGCGCGCGCTGCCGGCCGAGGCCATGGACATCGCCGGCTGGCTGCGCGACGGCCCGTGGGGGTCCTCATCCTGGCCGGCCGAGGCGGAGCGCGCGCTGGCGCAGCGGCCGCCGGCCTGCCACATCGCTGCCCGCGATGGCTGCTACCTGGCGTTCGCCTGCCACGGCTGCAACCGGGGCGGCTGGTTCGGCCCGATGGGGACGCTCGAGGCCGAGCGCCAGCACGGCCTCGGGGCCGTCCTGCTCAGGCGCTGCCTGGCGGACATCCGGGCGGCGGGCGCCAGGTCGGCGCAGATCGCGTGGACCGGCCCGGTCCGCTTCTACGCCCGCAGCGTCGGCGCCCGCATCGACCGGGTGTTCTGGATCTACCGGAAGGCTGGCTGACGTGGCCGTGGCCACCGGCATCGCGGAACTCCTCCGCCATGGCGCGAGCCGGCTGCGCGGCACCCGGCTCGCCCTGCTCGGGCATGCGGCCAGCGTCCTGCCCGATCTCACCCGCACCCTGGACGCCTGCGCTCGGGCGGCTCGTCGCGGCACGGCGGTCGCGGAAGACCAGCCCGGGCCGCGCGTTACCCCGCTGCGCGGGCCGGCAGCTGATCTGTTAAGAGATGACATTGATAGCTGATCTAAAGTAAACTTATAACGAAGCTCGTCACAGGGACCGGGGAGGACGCAAGGTGGCCGCTGAGCCGCAGCCGGGGGAGCCCGCGCCGTCGGAGCCATGGCCGACCTCCTCCCGCACCGAGGAGCGCAACCCGCGCACCGCCGACATCGACCTGCTGCCCACCGGGGAAGTGCTCCGGCTGCTCAACGCCGAGGACGCCACCGTCGCGGCTGCGGTGGCGTCCGCTCTGCCGGAACTCGCCCGGGTGGTGGACCTCGTGGTCGAGCGTGTCCGCGCGGGCGGCGCGGTGCACTATTTCGGGGCCGGCACCTCGGGGCGGCTGGCAGTGCTGGACTCGGCCGAGGTCGTGCCCACCTTCGGCTGGCGCCGGGCGTGTTCGTCGCCCACCACGCCGGTGGTGACCGCGCGCTCAGCGCCGCCGTCGAGGACGCCGAGGATGACGAGGCGCTCGGCGCCCGCGATGCCGCGGAGGTATCGGTGGCGGACGTGGCGGTGGGCATCAGTGCCAGCGGCCGGACGCCCTACGTGGCCGGAGCACTGCGGTCGGCCGGCGCGACCGGGGCGCTGACGGTGCTGGTGAGCTGCAATCCGGCCGCCCCGCTGGCCGCGCTGGCCCGGCGCAGTGTGCTGGTCGACACCGGCCCGGAGGCCATCGCCGGCTCGACCCGGCTGAAGGCCGCGACCGCCGAGAAGATGGTGCTGAACGCGCTGTCGACCGCCGCCATGGTCCGGCTGAGCCGTACCTACTCCAACCTGATGGTGGCCATGGCGGGCACCAATGCCAAGCTGCGCCAGCGCCAGCTGAGAATACTGAGCGAGGTGTCGGGCGCCCCGGACGACGCCTGCCGGGAGGAACTGGCCCGCTGTGGCGGGGACCTGCGGCTGGCGCTGCTCTGCCTGCTGTCCGGGCTGGAGCCGGAACCGGCCGCAGCCGTGCTGGCTGATGCCGGGGGCAGCGTTCGCGGGGCCTTGTCCCGGTCCCGCCAGCAAAAGCCGCGAGCCGGGAGCTGAGCGTCGCGGCTCGCGCGGCCGCTGTCGGGGTCGGGCTGTCCGGGAGGTGGCGGTGGCCGGCTCCATGTCCTCGCTCTGCCCCATCGCCATGCACGGAGCTGCCCCGGCGCGCGGCCGGTCCGCACCCGGGCTGAGCAGGCCAGGCTGAGCAGGCCAGGCTGAGCAGGCCAGGCTGAGCAGGCCAGGCTGAGCAGGCCAGGCTGCTCTGCGTACGAGGGCAGCCTGGCCCGCCTGCCGGATGGGGGGTCAGC
>Ga0187862_10000282_pt1 | contig 59484 bp, 51 predicted proteins | sample June2016WEW_10_1_FD_133003 | JGI IMG/M metagenome (GOLD analysis project Ga0187862, IMG submission 133003) | Peatland microbial communities from SPRUCE experiment site at the Marcell Experimental Forest, Minnesota, USA - June2016WEW_10_150 | ecosystem: Environmental > Terrestrial > Soil >... | reverse complement strand
AGTGTAGCCGAGGATTGATGGGGAATGTGTTCGGCGAGGCGCCGAACACGGCAGGCGAGGGCGCCCGCGCTCCCCCAGAATCCCGATGTTTGAGCGGCTACAGTTTTCATGGAATTGCTCTAGCGAAGGAGGTTCCCCCAGGATTGCGCCCCGGCTGCCCTCTCAACACTGGGGCCAATGCCGCCACCAGCAGAAATGCCGCGCACTACTTCCGCATTGATCGGCAAATATGCTCAATTGCAGTCGGCGTCGAGGGCTTTTATAATCGTTCCAAAGATTCGATCAGTTGCCGCCCCTCGTTAAGCTTGCATTTGCTTTTCTAAGGGTTCATCGTGTTCTCATACAGGTTCAAACAGAAAGGCCGTAAATGTCACGGAACACTTGGCCCCGCGACCAATAAAAAAGGCCCACGCTGATCGTGGGCAAGAATCCAAATGGGAAATGTCGAATCAGATGGGTAATCCCAGGTTGATTTCCCGACGGAAAGAAAATGCTTATGAAAACTGCTAAAAGATCATACAGGCATAAATTAAGATCAGGTTTCAGCGCAGCCACACAATCCCTGATCCTCTGGGCGGGGGGCCTCCTTATGGCGTTCACGACCTGCGCTCAGACCTCCCCGATCACAACAAACGTGTCCGCGATGTGCAACATTTACGGCGCGGGACATTCACCCCCCAACGACACCCCGACAGAGGGTTCCGGCGGTGGCGGCATAGCCCCAGCGGCCGTTTCGATGCAGGCGCTGAGCAACGCGCCGTATCTGGAGTTTCTAGCCACCGGAGCCGTCTCCTTTTGCAACGGTTGCGGCTCCAATGGGCCGGACGGCACCAATTTCTTTACCTCTGCTCCAAGCTACAACGGCATTTCTGGCATCAGCAACTTTCCCGCGCGCTCGTTGATTGGGGTCTTCACGAGTGAAACCCAGCCCACTAATCCCGCGCCTCCCTCGCTGGATTTCTCGGCCATAGGAATCAATTACCCCATACTCGCGCCCCAACTTTGTCAGCTTTTTTACATTGGCGATGGACTGAAAGGGGTCGGTCCCGCATAATCACATATTTCAGGGGAAAAGGGGTCGCCCATTAGGGCAGTTGTCAACAGGCAAAACGCTTTTGTCCTCAATTCTCTTTATTGAGTTCTTCCTGGGCTGCCAAAGTTTTCTTTACAGGCCGCATTCGATCTCTCAAATTCTGCCCCCCAACCCGGCCGTGGAACCAAGCCAAAGCGGGAGGAGCGCGCTCCAGCAAGCCCCTGAAATTCTGCCCCCCGGTTCAGGAGGCGGTTCGAGGTATAGTCATATTTTGTAGAGGTCATGCGAAGGCGGGTCCACCAAGTCCATCCGGTCCACTCCGTCCATCAAGTCCATCGGGGAAAAGGGGTCGCCCATTAGGGCAGGTGTCAACAGGCAAAACGCTTTTGTCCTCAATTTTCTTGATTGAGTTCTATCTGGGCCGCCAAAGTTTTCTTTACAGGCCGCATTCGATCCCTTCATTTCGTTCGCGTGATTCGGTCCGCTTCCTGCGAAGCCATCCGTTCAGTCACCCATCGTTCCCCTGCCATTCTGCCCCGCCCGGTTTTGGAATCAACGCAAAGCAGGAGCGCCATCCGCGCCCCGCCGCGCTAGTTTGAACCCCCAAAAACGGCAGTTGACTTTTTCAAACCTAAGTAAATCACTCATATTACTTCGTTTTCAACCCATCCGCAGTTCACATGTTCGTTGTAAGGTGCTCATATGCAAATAGTTGCAATTCAATACGCTTGCCACTTTTTGCACGATCCCGGACAAAACGCCGCCCTCTTAAAAATCCGATTTCTCCGATTTCTCCGATTTTTGGGAAGCAGGCGTCACCCATTATGGTATTGTCATATTCTACAGCACCTTGCCCCGCCGACGCAGCAATTAGGTCAGACAATGCCACTCTGTTCCTTGATTATTGGGCGCCGCCCCGCGCCGCGCCCACCTGGTAGCAGACCACCGTGTCGTTGCCCCGCAGGTAAAGGTGCCCGTTGAAAATCGTCGGCTGCTGCTGAATTCCCTGGACGCCCAATTTGACGCCGGGGTTCACGCGCCCCAATTCCTTGTAGCCCGTCTTGTTCGCCTCGGCCATCACCAGTTCATCCTTCTTCGTCAGCGCGAAGATCAGCCCGTCGGCCACCGTCATATTGTTCCGGCGGCTCCAGTCCGGGCCGGTCTGTTCCCAGATCAAACCACCGCTCTCAAAGTCCGTGCATTGCAGCGCCTCTTGCGGCGCCTCTCCATTCGTGTCCAACCCAAACCCATAAACCGCGCCATTGACAATCGAAACGGTGTGAAACGCGTTGCATTGCAACCGGGTGCTTTGCGTGCGGATCACCGGCTCGAACTTCCCGTCTTTCTTTTCCACCTCCAGGCAAATCCCGAACGAAGCGTTCCCTTGGAATCCCGAGAAAAACACCCGCGACCCGATGGCCACCGGCGTGCTCACCATGCCGGAGGACGCCGGCGTCGGGAATTGCCAATGCCAGAGGATTTCCCCCGTGTTCGCGTTCACCCCCATGTTGTCATTGCGATAAATGCTGATGATGATTTGGGGGACCCCCTCCATCACTTCATAGGTCAGTGAGGCCCCGGCCCCATAGACCGCCCGCTTTTGTTGGGTGTCGTTCGGCTCGGCGGTTTTCCACAGTAGATCCCCGGTCATTTTATTCACCGCCGCCAGGATGGCGTTGCTCGTGCTGCCGGAGATATAGAGCGTATTGCCCGCGATCAACGGCGTCGAGCCTTCCGTCGAGACAAACTTCTCCCCTTCGCTCCAAATGGTGCCGCCGTCGCTCGCGCGCAGGCAGAACACCGGGCAGCGGATGTCGTACATATCCCCGTTGTTATTCTTATAGGGGATGAAATATACACGGTCCCCATCAACGACCGGAGAGCTGACCGGGCCTGCGACATTGTGATGGTTCCCGTTGGTCGCGATCAGGGTTTTCCACAGGATTTTCCCGGTGGCCGCGTCCAGGCCAAGCGCATACTGCTGGCCCTCCTCCTGCATCGCGGTGAACGCCCGCCCGCCGGCTTCAATCACCGCGCTTTTGCCCTCGCCGATCCGGGCGCGCCAGACCTCCTTGGGGCCGCCGTCGGGCCACTGCCGGAGCAGTCCGGTGGCCGCATAGACATTATTGCCATCGTTGGGCAGCAAGCGGACATAGCCGCTCTGGTCGGCTGGCGCGCCGGCTGCCCACGTCAGCAGCATCACTCCGCCCAGCAGTCGCCGCCGCGCCGTTTTATCAATCAGATGGATCATTTGCTCCCCAGCTTGTCAGCAAGCCTCCCGGAGATCAAGACCGTTGCGGATCCAAATTGCGCGCCCCCCTCCATCTTCAGCCCCGCGTCCAATCAGAGCCTGGGGTCATCGCCTCACGGAACGTATTTTTTGAGCAACTCTTCGTCACCCACCGCCACCAGCACGTAGGTATGGCTGTCGTCGGACCAACTGGCCGTGATGGCGGGATCCACCCGTTCAAAATCCACGCGGCCCGGCGGCGGCGAATCGGCGACCGCGGTGCGCTTGGCCACGAACAGCCAGAGATCGCTCTTGCTCCCCGGTTTGAGCCGGCGGCCGGTCTTCAAACAAATCATCGAAATCTGGCTGCCTTGCCACACCGAAATCGTGCAACCCGCGATCTGGGCATCTTGCAATCCGGCCGGAAATGCATAATCCGCCGGCGCCTTATTCCTGGCAAGAAAGGCGCGGATTCGGATCTGGTCATTCGTCTCCAACGTCATCCCGTAAGATAGCTGGGCCGTCTCCGCCATGCTCTTGAGATAATCCGCATGGTTATTCGCCGGCGCGCCGGCATACCAGGGATTCACCTCCACACTCACCAGCACCACCACCACGGCCGCGGTCGCCAGCAGCGGCCCCCAGTACCTTTGCCAAAACGGGCGCCGGATTCCTCGCTCGCATATAATCGCCTCCTTCAGCCCAGGCGGAACAACGATCTCCTGGAATTTCCCGCGCAGCACTTGATAGCTGGCGCAATGCTCGTTGAACCGGCGGGCCAGATCCGGGTCGCTTTGCGCCAGTTGCCACGCTTCCGCAAAAAAAGGGTCCCCTTCATCCGCCGTCCCCGGACGAAACAGCGCCAGAATCCTCATGGCCTCTTGCCTGCTCATTGGCGTTCTCCCTGCGGGTTATTCCCGGCCGCGCTGCCGGAAAGGACCTCTTGGAACTGCGCCAACCCGTGCGCCAGGCGCGATTTCACGCCGCCAATCGGCTCCTCCAGAATCTCCGCCATCTCCTGCCAGGAACAATCCTCCAGGTAAAAAAGGGCCACCGGCGCGCGATACCTTTCCTCCATCCGGCCCAGCGCCTCCACCGCCTGCCTGGCGTCCACTTGCCGGGCCGTCTCTGGCGAAATGACCGGCAAATCAACTTCCCTTTCCCTCAATTCAGTATCAGCAAACCGCGCTTGAGCGCCGCGCCTTCCCTGGAAGGCGTGATGCAGCGTGGTCAATAGCCACAGCTTGGCCTTCGACGCATCGCGCAATTGCCGGCTTTGGGTTGCCCATAAATAAAAGGCCTGCTGAGTCAGATCGCAAGCCTCCGTTTCCGAGCAGGTCAAACTGAAGGCGAATCGGTAGAGCGGCCGGTAATAATCGGCTGCCACAGTCTCAAAATCCGGGCCTGGCATACAGCGGTGTTCTCTTATGAGCCGCGAACCGCCAAAAGGTTCCCGTCAAAACCTGTTGGCGGGCGTGACCCAGACGCAGTTTACAAGACCGCCCAAAAAATAAAAGCCCTTTTTAAAACTCCCTCTCCCAATCTCCGAATCGCCCCATCTGGACACCCCGCCGCGCCGGACCATTGCCACTTGACCGCCGTCAGATTTGGTGTAAAACCAAACCGCCATGAAGACGCCCATTTTTTCCCGCGTTGCGACCCTCGCCTTGATCGCAGCGGCGCTGTCCCCAGGATACGCCCTCGCCGACAATGTTGAACTCTCGCTCCTCCCCGCCGGGGCCGTGCCCAAGATGGGCGGTTACTCGCCCCAGCGCGTGATCCTCTCCCCCGCCAAGCCGGACGGCATCACCAAGTCCCCGCCGGATTTGTCGGCCCCGTTGTATGGGCAGTTCAAATTCGGCCCCAAAGAATCCCCTCTGACCATTTATCTGATTGTGGACGAGCCGCCGGGCAAGGCTCCCCGGCTTTTTGTGGACGCCAACGGCAACGGCGATTTGACCGACGATGGCGTCGCCCTCTGGAGGGAAACAAAAACCATGAGCCCCACCGGCGATGAATCCATCACCTGTAGCGGCGGCGCCACTTTGAAGGTCCCTTACGGCGCGGACATCCTCCATCTTCGGGTGGCCATGTACCGCTTCTCCAAACCCGACCCGTCACGCGCCTCCCTGGCCGACTCTCTGTTTTATTACTCCGATTACGCCCGCACCGGACAGGTCACTTTGGGCGGCAAATCTTATCCCGCCCTGCTGGCCGACCGGAGCGCCTGCGGTGATTTTCGCGGCCTCGGCGATGATAAAAATCCGCCCGCCACCCTCATGCTGGACTTGAACGGCGCCGGCAGATTTGACAGCCATGCCAGCTTTCGCATCAACCAGCCCTTCAACATTGGCGGCACCACTTACGAAATCAGCGCCATGGACGCCTCCGGCGCTTCTTTCCAAATCAACCCGTCCTCGCGGACCGTGCCGGAAACCAAACCGGCCCCGGTCCTGACCGCCGGCCACCAAGCCCTTCCCTTCACGGCCGCCACGACCGATGGCCACACCGTCAAGTTCCCGGACGCTTACCACGGCAAACTGGTGCTGCTCGATTTTTGGGCAACCTGGTGCGGCCCCTGTGTCGCCGAGTTGCCTCATCTCACCGCCGCTTACGGCCAACTCCACACAAAAGGCCTCGAGGTTTTGGGCATCAGCCTGGATCAAGCCAACAGCGCCGCCAAACTGGCCAAGTTCACCGCCGACCACCAGATGCCCTGGCCCCAAATCTACGACGGCAAATTCTGGCAGGCCGCCATTGCCCAGCAATACTTCATCCAATCCATCCCCCACGCCTTCTTGGTGGATGGCGACACCGGCCTGATCGTCGCCGAGGGCGACTCCCTCCGCGGCGAAAAACTGGCCCCTGCCATTGAAAAAGCCCTGGCAAAGAAGCAAACGCCTTAGTTCCTGTTTCCAAGCTTCTGCCCGGCAGTCCCGCATAATCGCGAGCCGGATTGAACCTTTTGCCCGCCAGTGGCACTCATATCGTATATGGCTGAGATTCCGAGCTGTTCCGCTCAGCAAGGTGTGGATTCCTTTGATGTTCAGGAGTTCATTGACGCCCACGGAGATCGCCTGCTGCGTTCAGCCTGCCTGTTGTGTGGCGATGAAACCGAAGCCCAGGATTTGGTTCAGGAAACTCTCATCCAAGCCATCAAATCTTGGCGGGGATTTCGCGGTGAGTCGGCCATTTATACCTGGATCCATGGCATCCTGCTCAACTTGTGCCGCCGATATCGCCGCAAACATAATCGGCTGGTTTACGATGAAAGACTGGTCCTGAAAGAACCATTTCAGTCCGACCATGCCCAGGAAATGGACCAGCATTTCTGCGCCGCCAGACTCACCAATGCGATGCAAGTGCTTTCCCACGAACATCGCGAAGTCCTCGTTCTCCGATATTTCGAAAGCATGAAAATCGGGGAAATAGCGCGGCAGACAGGCGTTTCCACCGGCACGGTTAAGTCCCGCCTCCATTATGCCGTGCGCTGCCTTGAAAAATTGATCCCCAGGAAATGAACCTTTTTGCTTCTGGCGGCACCAACCATAAAGAAAGTCAATGAATTGCGAGATCTTTAACGACCGGTTGCCTGAGTATCTGGAGGATTCATTGTCCGCCGCTCAACAGGCCGCCGCCCGGGAGCACCTTCAGAATTGCGGCGCCTGCCGGCGCGCCTTGGCGCGGCAGGAGGCTCTTGCAAAATCCATCCGGCTTTCCTTCAACCTCCAAACTCAAAGGCTTTCCCTTCGTCCAGAAACCAGGCGCAACATTCTAAATGCCCTGAAACAACCGCAGTTTCCGCCAACAGCTTGGGAGAACATCCAGGCCTTCTTCGCGCTCCTTTGGCGGCATCCATTCTGGGCTGCATCTCTCCTGCTCTGCCTCGTCCTGCTGATTTCCGGCAGCCGCTTCTACTTGGGTTCCGCCAGCCGCTCCTCTGCGCAACCGGACGTGAACGACGATCGCATCACATACGTCATCAATGTTCCCATTCAGTCTCAAATGCATGTCTATCGCAGACAGAACAACATGGTGATTGATGCCCTCGTCACCGAAATCAGCGTCATTGACGCCAGCTTTTCTGAAAACATGAGATCCTCCCCTTCCTCGCAGCCGCTCATCAACTAATGGAAAACACCATGCAAAGCATTATGCCGGCAATCAGCCTCTCCCGGGCCGCGGTTTTGGCCGCCGCCTGCCTGATCCATGCCTCAAGCCAGTCCGCCGGCGGCGCGGAAGCTGACTTGGAGCAGCAGTTCCCGCAAATCATTCCGTACGAATTGGGAGCCTCCGGGTTTTTCTCCGGGGATCAAATTAACATCACTTCGGTGCGCGGGGATCGAAAGCACATCGAACCAGGAGGCAGTTATCTCGTGGAAGGAACTTACACGCTGGCTTCAGCGGACAGCGCCGACTTGGCGCTTTACTGCACCACCCGTGAACCCGGCAGCCCCGCACCCATCCAGGACAGCCAGCGGATTAAGATAATCAGGGGTGCCAGCAACTTCTATCTTTACGAAACGAATCTGGCCGGCGGCTGGCTTCACGTTTCCTTTTATCCGGATAATTCAAAGCCGCCTGGCGGAGTCTATTTTGGAGAGAAGGGAAGGGAAAACACGATCATGCGGGATCAGGATTGGTTCCGTGAGTTTGCCGTCAAGTCCCCGGACAAACAGCACGACATCGAAGTCGGTGTGGCCAATGAAGCAAACCGCGCCTTGCTGGCTTACCTTGGCAATCCTGTCCCACCCCCTGCCGACATGGATTCGCGCTATAACAAGGAGAACCTGCTCAAGGCCTTCACCAACCTGTGTCAGAAAGCACATTTACCCCTCACCAAACTGGCGGTGGACGATTCGGAATTTCCCTTCCTTCTTTACGGTACTTTGGCTGGCAGCCACTCGTTGCCGGAGCCGCCTGTTTTTGAAGTACAGAAAGGTTACACCTATGGCGGCTCCGTGAGGGGAAGCTTCGGCGGAGAATCAACCTGCTTTGCCGTAAACATGGTCCCAGGCAGCCAATATCCCGCGGACAAGGAGAAAGCGTGCCATCGGCGCCTTATGCTCCGCCTCCAGATGCTGGCCGACAAAGCCCGGCAGATTCCTTAAGACCAGTTCCTGCTCTTCCCCCTTTTCAGGTCGCGGAACTTTTCCAGTTGACGGCATGCATGTCGCCTCGTTCCGCAAAGGCCAGGTGCATCGCGAACGCCGCCCGCAAGGTCTGCGGAGAGTGCGTCCCTCCCGCCAATGCCACATAATCGCGCAAAATCGGGCGGTAGTCCGGATGGGCGCAGTTCTCAATGATGGCGCCGGCCCGCTCCACCGGAGACTTGCCGCGCAAATCCGCGATCCCTTGCTCGGTGATGATGATCTGCACGGAGTGTTCGCTGCTGTCCAGGTGGCTCACGAATGGAACTATCGTGCTGATCTTCCCGCCCTTGGCCGTCGAGGGGCAGGTGAATATGGAGAGAAAAGCGTTCCGCGCAAAGTCCCCCGACCCTCCGATGCCGTTCATAATGTTCCGCCCCAGCACATGCGTGCTGTTGACGTTCCCCGTGATGTCCGCCTCGATGGCCGTGTTGATGGAGAGGATGCCCAGGCGGCGGATAATCTCCGGGTTGTTGGTGATCTCCTGCGGCCGCAGCAGCAGCCGTGCGCGGTAAAAATCCAGTTCCCGGTAAATCTCCCCCGAAACAGGATTGCTCACCGTCAGCGAACAGCCGCTGGCGAAGCGAACCTTCCCCTGTTGGATCAGCGCAATCACCGCGTCCTGAATCACCTCCGTGTACATCTCAAACGCGGGAATCTTCGGATGCTCCCCCATGGCTTTGAGCACCGCGTTGGCCGTGTCGCCCACCCCGGACTGGATGGGCAGGAAGCAGGCCGGGATGCGCCCCCGTTGCAATTCCGACGCCAGAAAATTGGCCACATTTTCCCCAATCCGCGCCGTCGTCTCCCCAATGGCCGCAAAAGCCCCAATTTCGTCCGGTTGATTGGTTTCCACCAAGCCGGCGATCTTCTTCGGATCCACTTTTATGGTCGGAGCGCCGATCCGGTCCTCCGGGCGAAGGATGGGCACGGGCTGCCGATGCGGCGGGTCTTCCGGTTCGTAGATGTCATGGAATCCGCGCAGCCCCGGGGGATGAAACCGGTTCCACTCGATCAGTATCTTGTCCGCAACCCGGCAGAAAGTGGGCGCCGCCCCAACCGACGAGGTCAGCGTAATTTCGCCCGTTTCGGTCACATCGCAAGCCTCCACCACCGCCCAGTCAACCCGGCCAAGAAAGCCATACCGAACCGCCTGCGGCAATTGCGACAGGTGCATGTCATAGAACCGGGTCCGCCCCTCGTTGATGCTTTTGCGCAAATCCGGATCGTTCTGGTAGGGCGTGCGGAAAAGGATCGCGTTGGCCCGGGCCAGCGATCCGTCCAGCGAGCGGCCGGTGGACGCGCCCGTGATGACCCCGATGCGGAAGGGCTGGCCGGCGGCCTGCGCTTCCACGGCGCGCGCCGCGATGGCTTTGGGGATTTCCTTCGGAGCGCCGGCCGGCGTGAAACCGCTGAACGCCACGGTTTGCCCGTTCTGAATCTGCGCCGCGGCCTCGGTGGCCGTGACCCGCGGGATTAAATTATACATGACAGTGTTATGCGATTCGGGCGAGGATTTGCCCTTCCTCTACCGCCTGGCCGACGGAAACCAGCACCTCCGCCACTTTTCCCCCCTTCGGCGCGAGGACAAACGTGTTCATCTTCATCGTCTCGATGATGAGCAATTGCTGGCCTTGCGTCACTTCCTGGCCGGCTTTCACGTCCACGCCCACCACCCGGCCCATCAGGGGACTTTGCACCTCTCCGAGAGCCGCGCTGGCTTTTGCCGCTGCCGCGGGAGGAGCGGTGGCGGACGCTGGAGCAACCGGCGGCGCGCTCGCCGGGAGCGGCGGCGCGGCCTCCGCAGGACCGGATTCCTCAGCCATTTCGACGGTCACATCGTAACTCTTGCCATCCACTGTCACACGTAGTTTTTGGATCATAACTCTGCTCGGTAAAAACGGTCATCGGATTTTGTGCGACATGAATTGTTCCACCCGGCCTTCCAGCGCCCAGACATTCACCGCGGGCGTGTGTGCCGCCGCCGGCTCCACGGAGACAACCCGGTGCCGCCGGCCCAGGACCACCGCGAGGGAGGCCGCGATGACCGCAAGCAACTCGCCCCCTTCCTCCGCGGGCGGAGCCTTTGGAGGCGCGGCCACCGCCGCCACAACCGCCGGAAGCGCCGGCGCCAACTTCTCCGCCGCCGCCGCGGCCGCGGCAGGCGCCGCCAGGGGTGGAAGAACCGCCGGCGGCCCCGGCTCAGGCCGCTTTTTGCGCGACGTCCAGACGTGGTAAAGCGTGACCACCACCACGGCAATGGCAAGCTGGCTTAAGAGAAGCGCGGGGATCGGCATGGCGGCTTAGAGCGGGATGGTCCCGTGTTTCTTGGGAGGACGGGATTCGCGTTTGGTCAGCGAATTGCGCAGCGCCAGGGACACTCTGACCCGCGTTTCCGAAGGCGCGATCACGTCGGTGATCATGGCCTTCTTGGCCGCTTCGTACGGCGAGCAGAATTTGTCGCGGTACTCCTCCACCAGTTCCGCTTCCTTCGCCTTTGGGTCCTTGGCGGCGGCGATTTCCCGCTTGTAGAGAACCTTCACCGCCCCCTCGGCCCCCATCACCGCGATTTCCGCCGTCGGCCACGCGAAGACAAAATCCGCGCCCATATCCGAGCTGCACATGGCCAGATAGGCCCCGCCGTAGGCCTTTCTCAGGATCACCGTTATTTTGGGCACGGTGGCCGAGGCGTAGGCAAAAAGCATCTTCGCCCCGTGCCGGATGATGCCCCCGCGCTCCTGCTGCAGGCCGGGCATGAACCCGGGAATATCCACCAGCGTGACCAGCGGTATATTGAACACATTGCAGAACCGAATGAACCGCGCGCCTTTATCGGAGGAATCTATGTCCAGCGTGCCGGCTTTCACGGCGGGATTATTGGCCACGATGCCAACCACCACCCCCTGAATCCGCGCCAGGCCAATGACGATGTTCTGCGCCCATCCGGCCTGGACCTCCAGCAGTTCCCCGTTATCCACCAGCCGGCTGATCACCTTGTGGATCTCCAGCGCCTCTTTGGAGGATTCCGGCAGCAGCGTCTCCATTTCCGGGTCCGTGCTCAGATCAATTTGCTGGAACGGCTGGTGCGGCGGATCGTGCAGGTTGTTGGAGGGCAGATAGCTCAGCAGCCGGCGGGCAATCTGGATGGCGTGCGTGTCATTCTCGGCGACGAAATGTATATTGCCGCTGATGGTCGCATGGGTCGTGGCGCTGCCGATTTCCTCCATGCTGCATTTCTGGCCCGTCACCGCCTGGATGACTTCCGGCCCGCAGATGAACATGTTGGCGCTGCCTTTGACCATGATCAGAAAATCCATCAAGGCCGGCGAATACGCCGCCCCGCCCGCGCATGGCCCGGCGATCACCGCGATCTGGGGCACCACCCCGGATAGCAGCACGTTGCGAAAAAATATCTGCCCGTAGGCCGATAGCGAGTCTATCCCCTCCTGGATGCGCGCCCCTCCCGAATCATTGAAGCCCAGGATCGGGCAGCCGGTCTTCAGCGCAAACTCCATCAGCTCGCAGATCTTCTTGGACTGGATGCGTCCCACCGCCCCGCCGCCCACCGTAAAATCCTGGCTGAAGGCCGCCAGCGCGCGGCCATCCACCATCCCGATGCCCGTGACCACCCCATCGGCGGGCATCGCCTTTTCTTCCAGCCCGAAATTGTGGCAATCATGCTCCGCATGAAGACCGGATTCCTGGAAGGTCCCGGCCTGGAAGAGTGCTTCCAGGCGGTCGCGCGCCGTCATCACCCCTTTTTTGCGGCGGGCTTCCAGTTTGTCCTGGCCCCCGCCCGCCCGCGACGTCGCGCGCCGTTTTTCCAGTTCAGTCAATAATGTTTTTATTCTCATCTGTTGCTATTCCGCGATGGTGCCTGCGGCCTTGCCGCTATTGGCCCGGCTTGGGCATGCACAACTCCGTGAGCACCCCAAATGTTGATTTGGGATGGAGAAAGGCGACCAGCTTGCCGCCCGCGCCATCGAACGGTTTTTCGTTCACCAGCTTCACCCCCGCTCCGGCCGCCTGCCGAAGCTGGCTTTCGACATCCTCCGCCCCGAACGCAATATGATGGATGCCCCCGGCCGGATTCTTCTCAAGAAATTTCGCAATGGGACTCTCCGGGCTGGTCGGCTCCAGCAGTTCCAAGTGAACCTCGCCCACCGCGAAGAACGCCGTGCGCACCTTTTGCGAAGCGACCTCTTCCCGCCGCTCACACTTCAGGCCCAGCGCCTTTTCATAGTAAGGCACGGCTTGATCCAGGGACGGGACGGCGATTCCGAGATGGTCAATTTTTGTTATCATAATCTGGGTTCTCCGGGCCGCCGTCAAATTCCGCCAACAGCGCGCGCGCGGCGGATACGGCGGTGATTTCCCCGCGCAGCAAGGCTTCCCGCATCGCGGGAAGCCGGGCCTGGACACGTGCATGGCGTTCAAATCGCCGGCGCAATTCATCCTCCGTCAAGTCCGTGAGCCAATCCAACACTTGTTGTTGACGGCGTCGGGCGATGACCCCTTTGGTCTCCAGCTCCCGGTAAAATTGTTCCAGGCGTTCCCAGACGTGGGGAATCCCCTCCCCCGTCCGCGCCGAGCACAGGGCCACTTCCGCCCTCCAGGTTGGCGTGGCGGGTTGGAGACAGCAAAGGGACGCCTGCTGGTCCAGACGCGCTTGTTCGGCCCGCGGACGATTCTCCCCGTCGGCTTTGTTGATCAGCACGTCGTCGGCCATTTCGATGATGCCTCTCTTGATGCCCTGCAATTCGTCTCCGGCCCCGGGCAACAACAGCAACAAAAAGAAGTCCACCATCGAACGCAGCGCCACCTCGCTCTGCCCGACCCCCACGCTTTCAACCAGCACCACATCAAACCCGGCCGCTTCGCACAGCAGCATCGTTTCCCGCGTGCGCCGGGCCACCCCGCCCATGCTTTCCCCGGCCGGCGATGGGCGAATGTAGGCGCGCGGTTCCCGGCTCAGATTCTCCATCCGGGTCTTGTCGCCCAGGATGCTGCCCCCGGAGCGCTTGCTGGTCGGATCAATCGTCAGCACCGCCACCGTCCGGCCCTGGTTGATCAGGTGACATCCGAAAACTTCAATGAACGTGCTCTTGCCAACGCCGGGGATGCCGGTGATGCCCACGCGCATCGCTTTGCCCGTGCGCGGCAGCAGGCGCTGCAATACTTCCTGCGCCTTCTTTTCGTCCCGGGGGGACTGGCTTTCGATCAGCGTGATGGCGCGGGAGAGGATCGCCCGGTCCCCGGCCAGAACGCCGGCGACAAAATCCTCAACCGTCCATGCCGCTGATGCCATCGCTTGCATCTGCTATCCTCCCGCGCGCTTGTTCAATTGCGTCAGAATTTCCCGGGCCGCGTCGGGAATAAATGTTCCCGGGCCAAACACCGCCGCCGCCCCGTTCTTTTTCAGGAAATCGTAGTCCTGCGGCGGAATCACCCCGCCGACCACCACCATGATGTCGGAGCGCCCGATCTTGCCCAGCTCCTCCACCAACTGCACCAGCAAAGTCTTATGGCCCCCGGCCAGCGAGCTGATGCCCACGACGTGGACATCATTTTCCGATGCCATGCGCGCCGCTTCCTCGGGCTGCTGAAATAACGGCCCGATATCCACGTCAAAGCCCAGATCGGCATACGCCGTGGCGATCACCTTCGCGCCCCGATCATGGCCGTCCTGGCCCATTTTGGCGATGAGGATGCGCGGATGGCGGCCCTGCTTGCGGGCAAACTCGCTGGCCAGCCGCCGCACCTGCTCGAAATGCGGGTCCTCGCCAAATTCGGATTGATAGATGCCGGACACAGTGCGAATGACAGCTTTGTGGCGGTGAAAGATTTTTTCAAGCGCGAATGAAATCTCCCCCAGCGTCGCGCGCGCCCGCGCCGCGTCAATGGACAGCGCCAGTAGGTTCCCCGCTCCCGTTTCCGCGGCGCGCGTCAGAGCGTCCAGGGCGGTTTCCACTTTGCCGTTGTCGCGTTCCGCGCGCAGTTTTTGCAGGCGCTGGATTTGGGATTGTCGCACCGCCGTGTTGTCCACCTCCAGCAGGTCCAGATTCTCCTCCTTCTCCAGCCGGAACAAATTCACCCCAATGATGGATTCCTTCCCCGAATCAATGCGCGCCTGGCGGCGCGCCGCCGCTTCTTCAATCCGCAATTTGGGCAGGCCCGTTTCAATGGCTTTGGCCATGCCCCCCATCTTTTCCACTTCCTGGATGTGCCCCCAGGCGCGCTCCATCAGCCCCTGCGTCAGCGCCTCCACATAATACGAGCCGCCCCACGGATCTATCACTTTGCACAGACCCGTTTCTTCCTGGAGGAATAGCTGCGTGTTCCGGGCGATCCGCGCCGAAAAATCGGTCGGCAGCGCGATGGCTTCGTCGAGCGAATTGGTGTGCAGCGATTGCGTCTGCCCGAACGCCGCCGCCATCGCTTCGATGCACGTGCGCGCCACATTGTTGTACGGGTCCTGCTCCGTCAGCGACCAACCCGACGTCTGCGAGTGCGCCCGCAACGTCAGCGACTTGGGGTTCTTGGGATGGAACTGCGCCATCAGCTTGGCCCACAAGGCCCGCGCCGCCCGCATCTTGGCGATCTCCATGAAAAAATCCTTCCCCTGCGCCCAGAAAAACGACAGTCGCGGCGCGAACGCGTCAATGTCAATCCCCGCCTTCAGTCCCGTGCGCACATATTCCAGGCCGTCGGCCAGCGTATAGGCCATTTCCAGGTCCGCCGTCGCTCCCGCTTCCTGCATGTGATAGCCGGAGATGGAGATGGAGTTGAATTTGGCCATGTTCTTGGACGCAAACGCGAAAATATCCGCGATGATGCGCAGCGACGGGCCGGGAGGATAAATGTAGGTGTTCCGCACCATGTACTCCTTGAGTATGTCGTTTTGGATCGTGCCGGAAAGCTGTTCCAGCTTCACCCCTTGTTCTTCCGCGGCCACGATATAAAACGCCAGCACCGGAAGAACGGCCCCGTTCATCGTCATGGAAACGGAAATCCGATCCAGTGGGATCGCGTCGAAGAGTATCTTCATGTCCTCCACCGAATTCACCGCCACGCCCGCCTTGCCCACGTCCGCCGATGCCCGCGGGTGGTCGGAGTCGTAACCCCGGTGGGTTGGCAAATCGAACGCTACCGACAATCCCTGCTGCCCGGCGGCGATGTTGCGCCGGTAAAACGCGTTGCTCTCCCACGCCGTGGAAAATCCGGCGTATTGCCGGACCGTCCACGGTTTGGTTACGTACATCGAGCCGTAAGGGCCGCGCACATAGGGCGCCAACCCAGGCATCGTTTCCATGGTCTCGCAGCCCGCGAGGTCCGCCCCCGTATACAACGGCTGAACCTCAATCCCCTCCAGGGTTTGATAAACGCATTGGTCCGGCGGCTGGCCGGTTTCCGCTTTGAAACGCGCCCGCCAATCCTCCAGGCTCACAGGCCCCGGCGTGGCGTCGAAGGCGATTTGCGTGAAATCAGGAAACGTCTTCATATTTTAATTCCAAGTCTCGCGTGAAAATGGCCCAGCAATTCCACGGCGTCCGCGCCCAGATGGATGAACTCATCCACGCCGCTCTTCCGATGCGTCTCCACCTGCTCCGCCGGATAACCCGCCAGCGCTATCACCACATCGGGCCGCGCCGCCCGGAGGCCTTTCGCCAGCGGCGGCACCAGGGCCGGGTACTTCTCGTCCGTCGAACAGATCACCGCCACCCGCGCCCCGGACTGCGCAAACGCCTGGACCGCGGCCTCGGGCGTCTCCTGCCCCTCGGGCGATACCACCTCGTAACCCCCTGCGGAAAAGAAACCGCGCGAAAAATCTGCCCGCGCCTTGTGCTCCCGCAATGGCCCCATGTTGCAAAGGAAAACCTGCGGGCGCTGGTGGTGCAGGGCGATGTGCCGCTCCAGCGCGGCCCGCAGCCGTTCATACGGCGCGGCCGCTCGGGCAAGATGCACCGGCGTGATGGGCGGGCACGGATAATCGTGGATGCGAATGGCCCGGACGATTTCCCCCAGCGTGGCCCCCGCCCCCACCGCCTCCAGGCACTCCTCGAAAAGCCCCTCGCCCCGCATGCTCACGATGTTCGACAGCTTCTTCAGCACGATCTCGCTGTCGGGATCATCCAGCGCAGTGCGGTGCGAGGCGACCTGCTGCGCGCGCCGCTTGTGAAACAACTTCGCGTCCACCGCCGGCGCTTCCAGCAGCCGCTCCCGCGGATTCGCATACCGGTTCACCCCCACAATCGAATTGCGGCCGCTCGCAACCGCCCTCATCTTTTCCACGCTCACCGCCTCAATGGATTGCTGCGGAAAACCCGCGTGAAGCGCGGCTTCCATGCCGCCGCGCTTTTCCACCTCCTGGAACAGCGACCACGCCCGGCTGGCCAGTTCGGCGGTCAACTCTTCCGCAAACCACGAACCGCCCGCCGGATCTATCACATGCGTCAGATTGCATTCTCTTTGCAATATGAGCTGCGTATTGCGCGCGATCCGCCGGCTGAAATCGTCCGGCGGCCGGATCGCTTCGTCAAACGCGCCGACCTGCAGACTCTCGCAACCCCCCAGCACGGCGGCCAGGGCCTCCACGGTGGCGCGGAGCATGTTGTTATGCGGATCATAAACACTCTTGTTCCCTTGCGACGTCCGGACGTGGAGCGAGAGCTTTTGCGCCTCCTCATTTCCGCCCGACGCCCCCACCGCCCGCGACCAGAGCATGCGCAAGGCCCGCAGCTTGGCGATCTCCATGAAAAAGCCCACCCCCACCGTCACCGCGAAACGGATGCGCGGGGCCACGGTGTTCACGTCCAGATCGCGCCGGTTCATTTCCCGCAGATATTCGATGCCCGTGGCCAGGGTGAAGGCCAGTTCCTGCGCCGCGTTGCCGCCGGCTTCATGCCAGGCCCGGCTGTGGACGCAAATGGTTTGAACGCGCGGCGCGTGGTCCGCCGCCCAGCGCGTCAGCACCGCCATTTCCCGATAGGCGTCCTCCATGGACTGAGGCAGGCTTCCCTCGTGGGCCAGCACCCCCAACGGGTCCATTTCGATACAGCCACGAAGGATGCTCGGTTTCAGTTTGCGCCGCCGCATCAACGCCATCAAAAGCGCGGCAAAGGGCATTCCCGACGCCCCGGATCGCACGAACAGTGAGGTGGTTCTCAGGTCCACACCCTCCAGCGCGCGGTCCAGATCCCGGAGCGTCGCGATGGAAAGCCCCCCCGAACCCACTTCCTCCGGCTTGGCCCAATCGGGGTCGCGCCCGTTTCGGGTCGCCTTGTCCAGGACCATGTTCAGCGCGTTCAGCCCGCCCGCCAGCGAGTTCCGGGCCTCATGATTGAATTCTGCGGGACTGGAGCACGTGATTTCCTGGGAAACCGCCCAGGGCTGGCAGGCATAACCGCCCGCCACGGTCCCGCGCACAAAGGGGGCGAATCCGGGATATGAATTCAGATGGGAAAGATGGGCGGTGTCTTCGGGCCGGTAGATTGGTTTGAGTGTGATGCCCTCCCAAGTCGCCGTGAGCATGCGCTTGTCAAAGGGAACGCCTTTAAGCTCGGTCTCCACTAGCCGATGCCATTCCTCATAACCGACCGGCGGGAATTCCGCCAGCAGCCGGTCTTTTGCCGGTTCCATTTCAGCGGGGTTCATTCGTGTCTCCAGGGTTCAGCTTTCCAGGGTTTCCACCTGCACATCGTGCCGCCGGCCATTCAGGGTGACATACAAATGGGTTCCCTGGCCGTTGCCGGGGCGGCTGGGAGCCGGACTGGCCGGTGCCGGCCCCGGGGCCGCCACCGCCGCTTTTGGCTTGAACAACGCCTCGACCTGCTGGGGGAACATGGCAAAAAGGACGACGATTTCATCTTCCACGGGCAGGCCCGCTTCGGCGCATTGCTTGCGATATTTTTCCAGGCCGGGCTTCAGGAGGTCGGCGGGGCGGTCGGTGACCGGTTTCTTGCCGGAGAGCTGTTCGACCTGGGCCAGGACATTGGGCTCAATCGGACCGGGGGTCTTGCCGTATTTGCCCAGGGCGATTTCCTGGGCGGGCTGGCAGATCATTATCCAACGCCCAAATTTGACGTTCATCATGGCTTGAGTGCCCACAATTTGCGAGGTGGGCGTCACCAATGGGATCCAGCCCAGCGCCTCCCGCACCACCGGAATCTCCCGCACCACTTCCTCGAAGCGGTCGGACATCCCTTGCTCATTGAGTTGGGTGCGAAAGTTCGAGAGCATCCCGCCGGGGACCTGGTAAATCAGGATGTCACTGTCCACCCGCTCGTTGGCCGGGCTGGTGAATTGGGCCAATTCCTGGTAAACACCCTCGAAGTAGGTTCGCAGTTGCGCCAGCTTCTCGGTGTCCAACTTTGGGCAGCGGGGATGGCCTTCCAGCAGCGCCAACATCCGTCGCGTGTCCGGCTGCGCTGTGCCGTTGGCGAATGGAACAATCGAAACTTCCACACAATCCACCCCGGCGTCAATCGCCGCCAGATAGCTGGCCGCCCCCAACCCGGCCGTGTCGTGCGTGTGCAGCGTGATGGGAATGCCCACTTTGCGCTTGAGTTCCTGCACCAACTCGAAGGCGATCCGCGGTTGCAGGATGCCCGACATGTCCTTGATGCCGAGCGAATCGCAGCCCATCTTTTCCAACTCCACGCCCATCTTCACAAAGTTCTCCACCGTGTGAACCGGGCTGATGGTGTAGCAAAGTTCGCCCCGGGCGTGTTTCTGATATTTTTTGACTGCACGAATGGCCGTTTGCAGGTTGCGCAAATCATTCAGCGCATCGAAGATCCGGATGATGTCCATCCCAAACTGGCACATGCACCGCACAAACGCCTCCACCACGTCATCGGGAAAACTGGCGTACTGCACGATATTCTGGCCGCGCAAGAGCATGATCTGCGGCGTCTGGGGAGCCGCCTCTTTGAGCGCGCGCAAACGATCAAACGGATTCTCATTCAGGAAACGCAGGCACGCGTCAATGGTCGCGCCACCCCAGGTTTCCAGGCCGTGGAATCCCATCTCGTCAAGCAGCGGAGCGGCGGGGAGCATTTGCGCGGTGGTCATCCGCGTGGCGGCCATGGATTGATGGCCGTCCCGCAGCACCGTGTTATTGAATAATACCGGTTTCATATCCTGCATAACTACTACCGCGCCGTCGAATATCAAGCTCACCATTTTTTGGCTAACGATGAGCTTTACCTGTTCAACCATTCCATGAACATTAGCTTCTCTTGTTTTAAGCTGGATTTCGCCCCCGCAAAAAAAGCAAAGGGTCGCGCAAATGATGTCCATGTGAAAGCTTTTTGTTTGGCGCCCTCCCTTTGCCTTGGTCCTCCACAAACTCCTCTGCCACCAGGCGCCTGCCGGTTCGGGTTTTGTGCGCGGAATTCGCCAGCCAAAAAATGCCCCCGCCATGGCCAAGGAAAGTGTCGCAAGGAATGGTCAGCGATTGCCAAGGAAAGTGTGGCAAATTCCATTGCCTGTAGCATTCTCCTTTCACAAGCTCATGAATATTGCCAGCGAGGAATCTTGCCAATCCATGCTGCCTTTGGCCAGGGCCATTGCCGCCCATCGCTTCGTCGCGGATATGCATTCCGAACACCTGAAAAGACTCACCGAGGCGGCCATGTTCAAGCGGTTTGAGCAGGACGAGGTTGTTTTCAACGAAGGGGAACCGGCCAATCGCTTTTACTTGATCTGCCAGGGCAAAATCGCCCTGGAGTCCAGAGGCCAGGGCGGTTTGGCCCCCCTGGTTCTATTTGTCGGCGAAGACGAGGTGGTGGGCTGGTCCTGGCTTTTTCCCCCGTATTACTGGCATTTCAGCGCCCGCGCCGTGGAACCCACAAACGCCATTTTCTTTTACGGCACTCGTTTGCGCGAACAATGCGAAGAGGACCCGGTTTTCGGCTATGAGCTGATGAAACGCGTGGCCGCCATTGTGATCAAACGATTGCAGATCGCCCGGGTCCAGTTGCTCCAATTGCAGCAAGAATCACCACCAAGTCTGAGATAATTGCTTAGCCTGGCTAGGAATTCCCCCCATGATGGCTTTGGGTCTGCCCCCAATTCCCCGGTTCACTGGCTTAGCATATCTTGTTGCCATGAAATCAAAATTTGCCCAAGTCGATGCGCAACCAGGAAACCACAACAACGGCGGCAATGGCTTCGCCCACGAAGCCGCGGACCTGATCCAATCCCTGAGCGATTCAAGGATTTACCAGGATTACGAACGCGCCTTCAGTGAAACCACCGGCCTGCCCGTATCCTTGCGACCGGTCGAATCGTGGCAATTGCCCCACCGCGGCAAACGGCATGAGAACCCTTTTTGCGGAATCATGGCCGAAAAAAGCCGCTCCTGCGCCGCCTGTCTTCGCCTGCAACAACAGGTTTCCGACACCGCCACCAACGAACCCCAAACCCTGACGTGCGAGTTGGGTTTGTGCGACACCGCCGTGCCCATTCGCCTCGGGGAACGGCTGGTCGGATTTTTGCAAACCGGGCAGATTTTCCGCAAGCGGCCCACAGAGGCGCAATTCAACCGCACCGCCAAGTTGGTGGCCGAATGGGGGCTGGAGGTGGAATCCGACCGCCTCAGGCAGGCCTATTTCGCCACCAAGGTGCTTTCCTCAAGGCAGCACGACGGTGTGGTCAAGCTGCTCTCCATTTTTGCCCAGCACATCTCCATGGTCAGCAACCAGATTTTGGTCCAGCGCGAGAATACCGAGCCGCTGGCTATCACCCGCGCCAAACAATTCATTCAGGAAAACCAGTCCGCCGACCTCTCCCTGGGCCAGGTGGCCAAAGCCGTCAACACCAGCACCTTTTATTTCTGCAAAATGTTCAAAAAGGCCACCGGCCTCAATTTTACCGATTACGTCTCCCGCCTCCGCATTGAAAAGGCCAAAAACCTCCTCCTCAATCGCAACCTCCGCGTCAGTGAAATCGCCTATGAAGTCGGCTTCCAGTCCTTGACCCACTTCAATCGCGTCTTCAAGAAAATCATGGGTCAATCCCCCACCGAATACCGCGAGCAATTGGTTCTTGCCTAGGCGAATCAGGCGTGTCCAGGACGGCCTTTTTCTCAACGGCTTCCCGGCCGCCATCCTGCGAGATTACGCGGCCATCAACGATTTCCCGCGTCCGGCTACAGCCAGATCCATGAAGCCCTCCAATGAACTTGCAGACCTCAAGGCCGCTCTGGATGCCCATTCCATCGTCGCCATCACCGACGCCGCGGGACGCATCACCCGCGTGAATGACAAGTTCTGCGAGATTTCCAAGTACTCCCGCGACGAACTCATCGGCCAGGACCATCGGATCATCAATTCCGGCTATCACTCCAAAGACTTCTTCAAAAACCTCTGGACCACCATTGGGCGCGGCCAGGTCTGGAAGGGGGAGATTCGCAACCGGGCCAAAGACGGTTCCTTCTATTGGGTGGCGACCACCATCTTTCCGTTTGTCAACCCCGACGGCAAGCCCGCGCAATATATCGCCATCCGCACCGACATTACCGAAGACAAGCGGGCCGAAGCCAAACTCGCCGAGCTGGCCCGAAACCTGGCCGAAAAAAACAAGGAACTGGAGACCATTGTTTACATCGCCTCGCATGATTTGCGTTCGCCCCTCGTGAACATCCAAGGCTTCACCCAGGAATTAAAGCGGTCCTGCTCCCAATTGCGCAATTTGTTGCAAAGCCCGCAACCCTCCACAGCCGCCCGCCGGGAGTTGAAAACGATCCTGGACCAGGACATCCCGGAGGCCATGGAGTTTATTCAGGCCGGGGTGACCAAGATTGATCTCCTGCTGGCGGGGTTCCTGCGCTTTTCCAGGCTCGGACGCGCCGTCCTCAAGATCACCACGCTGGATATGAACGCGATGCTCGCCGACATTGCCCAGTCGGTGGAGTTCCAGCTCAAACAGACCGGCGCCTCCTTGCGCATCGGCAGCCTGCCCCACTGCCTGGGGGATCCGGCCCTCATCAACCAGGTCTTTTCCAACCTCATTGACAACGCCTTGAAATACCGCAGCCCCAAACGCGCCCCCCTGATTCAGGTTTCCGGCAATATCGAAAATGGCCGCTCCCTTTATGCCATTCAAGACAACGGCATCGGCATCGCCCCGGAACATCAGGGCCGGATTTTTGAGATTTTCCACCGGCTCAACCCTTCCGCCTCCGAGGGCGAAGGGCTGGGCCTGGCCATCGTCCAACGAATCCTCGAACGCCACCAGGGCAAGATCTGGGTCGAATCCGCCCCCGACGCGGGCTGCTCTTTTTTTGTTTCTTTGCCACACGGATGAAGGCTAATACATGGGCATGACAAAAGAAGTGATTATCCTGATTGCCGATGATGATCATGGCCACGTCCGTTTAATCGAGAAGAATTTGCTCCGCGCCGAGCTTCACAATCCCATTGTGCGATTTGAAAACGGCCAGCAGACCCTCGACTTCCTTTTCGGCCGCGGCGCCCGCAAACGCGCCAAAGAAGCCTCCTATCTCCTTCTCCTGGACATTCGGATGCCGCAAGTGGACGGCGTCGAAGTCCTCCGCCAGATCAAAGCCGACCCGGAATTAAAGAAGATGCCGGTTATCATGCTCACGACCACCGACGATCCGCGCGAAGTCGAGCGGTGCCACTCCTTGGGTTGCAGCAATTACATCGTCAAGCCGGTCAACTACGAGAAATTTGCCGAGGCGGTCAAACAGTTCGGCTTGTTTATCGCCCTGGTGCAGGTGCCGGGACTCCGCTCTTGATCCGATGAGGAACCAGCCTAAACCCGCGGCGGCCATCCTCATTGTTGATGATGATCCAGGCCTGCTCCGGCTCGCCGCCCGAACGCTCGAGCGCCAACGCTTCGCCGTTTCCACAGCCGCCTCCGGCGCCCAGGCCGTCCAATGGCTCCAGGCACACCAACCCGACCTGCTCTTGCTGGACTTGAAGCTCCAGGACGCCCAAGCCGGCGAAGTCATCTCCCAACTCGCCGCCCTGGGCCGGCTTCCCTCCTTCCTCATCATCACCGGCCAAGGCGATGAGAGGATGGCCGTCGAAATGATGAAAAGCGGCGCGCTGGATTACGTGGTCAAAGGCAAGGATTTCCTCGATTTTCTCCCCTCCGCCGTCGCGCGCGCGCTGCAACAGGTGGATAAGGAAAAAAAACTTGCCGCCGCGGAAGCCGCCCTCCGCCTCAGCGAGGAGCGGCTTCGTGTGGCCCTGAAACATTCGCCGGTCATGGTTTTCAACCAGGACGCCGCCTTGCGCTACACCTGGGTTCACAACGCCCCGATCGGCCTGCCGGAAAAGAACTTCATCGGCAAAACCGACGAGCAAATCTTTCCCGCGGAGGAGGCGGACCGGTTGCGCCAAATCAAGGCCCGGGCCTTGGCCACCGGCACCGGGCTGCGCCAGGAAGTTTCCTGCACCCTCGGCGGCTCCCGCCACTTCTTTGATTTGACAGTCGAACTGGTGCGCAACCCCGCGGGGGAAATCACCGGCATCACCTGCGCCGCCATGGACATCTCGGGCCGCAAGCGCCTCGAACAGGAGGTCTTGCATATCAGCGAAATGGAACAACGCCGCATCGGGCAGGATTTGCACGACGGCGTTTGCCAGCGCCTGGCCGGCATCGAGATGAAATGCCACGTGCTCGCCGAGAATCTTCAGGGCAAAGCCAAATCCCAGGCCGCCCAGGCCAGACAAATCGCCGGGCACGTTCGCGACGTCATCGCCCAAACCCGCTCCCTGGCCCGCGGCCTTTCCCCCGTGGTTCTGGAATCCGAAGGCCTGGCCTCGGCTCTCAGAGCCTTGGCCGAAGACACCGAGAGGCTCTTTGATGTCCGCTGCCGCCTGCTCAGCGACCCGCCAGTGTTGATTCACAACCACACCGTCGCCACCCATCTCTATCGCATCGCCCAGGAAGCGGTGACCAATGCCATCAAACACGGCAGGGCCAAGTCCATCGAAATCAACCTCTCCGCCACGCCCGACAACACCGTCCTCATGATAAAAGATAATGGGGCCGGTTTGGCCCAACCGCCCGGCGCGGGCACGGGCATGGGCTTGCGCATCATGCAATACCGCGCCGGCATGATTGGAGCCAGGGTGCTGCTCCAACAACAACAGAACGGCGGGGCCATCGTGCTTTGCTTCCTGCCCAACACCGCCAACACCCCGGCATCCACCCCGAAATGAACCCCCGCGCAAAATCAGGCGAGCCTAAGACAATTCTCATTGTGGATGACCATCCCATGATGCGCGAAGGGTTGGCCCAATTAATCGGCAACCAGCCGGACCTGGCCGTTTGCGGCGAGGCCGGCGATGCCCGCGAAGCCCTGGAAAAAATCAAGGCCCTCCAACCCGACCTCGTCTTGACCGACATCACTTTGCCGGGAAAGAACGGCCTGGAACTCATCAAAGACATTCAGGCCTTGCACCCCGGCGTGCTCGTCCTCGTCATTTCCATGCACGAGGAATCCCTCTACGTGGAGCGCGTGCTGCGCGCCGGTGGGCGCGGCTATGTCATGAAGCAGGAGGGCGGAAAAAAGATCGCTCAAGCCATCCGCCGGGTCTTGGAGGGACAAGTTTACGTCAGTGAAAAAATGTCCGCCAAAATCCTCGAAATCTTCTCCGGCCATCGCGCCAACGTCGCCAGTTCGCCAGTGGAAAAACTCACCGACCGCGAATTCGAGGTCTTTCAACTCATCGGCCTGGGCTACGATACCAAACAGATGGCCGAAAAACTCCACCTCAGCACCAAAACCATCGAGGTCCATCGCGCCAACATCAAGGCCAAATTGAAGCTGACCAGCATTGCGGAATTGATTCGTTACGCCGTGCGCTGGGTCGAAGCTCAAAACACCGGCGCGCTGTGAACCGGGGCCGCTCCGGCCCGCCGGCAGCAACGATAGATCGCGTCAAAAAACTTCCGCCTTCAAGCCGGTCTCCGTTTTGACGCGCCGGCAGATGCGGGCCAAACTTTGCAGCGGGATGTGCCGGCAATCGGAATGGGCCGCCGGACGCGTCGCCGAATATATCTGCACCATCGAAATCATGGCCCCGCTGTCCTTGAGTTCGCGAAGGCGCTGGAGGTAATGGTCTATCTCCTCCTCCGGCGGCTCCTCTCCGCCGATCAGCGGAAAGAGGCTTTGTATGGTGATGGGGCGTTTCTGGCCGATCAGCCTCGCGTTTTCCAGCACCTTTTCCAACGGGACTTCGCTGCGGTTGACCCGGTTCATATAAGCCTGCGTGCCGGCATCGAGCTTGATCCAGATTTCGTCGTCGCGCGTGAAATAGCGCAGTCCCTCCTGCACCGGGCGCGCATCCAGCCAGGTCCCATTGGTGATCAGAACCATTTTGAAGAAAGGATGGGCACCCCGCGCCCGCACATGCACCACCTCCTGCACCGCTTCGGCAAAATTCAGGCACAGGGTCGGTTCCCCGTCGCCGCTAAAAGCCACGTGGCGCAATCGCAGCAAGTCCGTGTTCAACGAGCCGTAACCGGACATCTGCCGGATTTCCCCCGAATGGATCAGGACCAGGGTCTTTTCCAATTCCGCCGCCATCACGCTCGCGTCCAGTTCGTGCTCCAGCGGCGGCAGATCGCGTTTGACCTCGCAATATATGCAGTCAAAGTTGCATAGCTTGTCCGGGTTCATGTTCAGCCCGATGGAAAGGCCCCGCGCCCGGGCCGAAATCACCACATACACAAACCGGTTGCCCAGAAAATCCCGCGGGCATCCGCCTGCCGTTTCCGCCGCAGGCGCGGGCGTTTCTTTGGCCCCTTCGCCCTCCACCCGGTCCAAACGCGCGAGGATCTCGCCGTCTGAGGTCATCGGTTTCATCTTCATATTCTCGCAGGCCAGCCTACTGGCAAGCCCTCAGACCAGCCACACCATCCTTGTCAATTGCTGGCCATATTTGGTCGTCATCATCACTGGACCACAGCCAGGGCATGTCACGCGCGCCCGGCCGGGCCGCCTTCAATCGGCCGCTGCTTTGGCGCGCAACAGACACCACAAAAGCCGTCACATCTCACCCTCCGGCCTCCCGCGCGCGGGCCTGCTCAAAGTCGAGTCCCAACTGGCGCAGGAGCAAAGCCAGTTCCGTGCCGGAGGCCGGGATGCAAGGGGACAACTCTCCAGCGTGCTCTCGCACCCATGCCCCGGTCGCGGCCCCGGCTTTGGGGCCGCCATTCAAACCCAGCAATTGCTCCCATTCGATCCGTCGTTCCAGACCGTAGGTTTCCAATAAATCCAGCGATCCTTTTTCCCGCAGGATGAGTTTCAGTTTGGCCGCCAAGCCCGCCCCTTCCCTCAACCCCACGTTCATGCTCTGCATTCCCGCCGGCCCGGTCTGATGCGCCGCGTCCCCCGCCAGCCACGCCCGGCCCCGGCCAAATTGCCGCGCAAAACGATGATCGAACTGGATGTCTGTGGCCCAGCCAATCTCCTGGATCCCGGCCGTGAACCACGGGGCGCGCTCTCGAAGCAACTTTTCCAACCGATGCCGGCTGTCCTTTTCGCCGGGAGTTTCGGCGATGATGAACCGGTTGCGGTCCTTCTGCGGGAACTCGTTCGGGGCGTCAGCCTGGACCAATTGAAAACTCCAGCGGCACTTCTTTTCCGCCAGGGGCCAGAGCACGCTCAGCGTGTGCTCGTGCAAGACGATTCTCATCTCCGGCGCAAGTTTCTCCTCCGTTTCCAGTTCGTAAACCACGAAAAGCTGCGGCTCCCCGATCCGAACCGAGTCTATGTTCAGCCATCGCCGCACTGCCGAGTTCTGCCCGTCCGCGCCCACCACGAATTCCGCGCGGGCCGGCACGGTTCTTTTCACCTCCAGCTCAAATTCCGGCACCACGTAGCCTTTGCCCGTCAGCGCCAGTTCTTCGATGGTGGCCGCGGCGGCCCCGTCCTGCATCCCCAAATCCGCCAGCCGGTGGTTCCAGTGGACCTTCAGCCCGGCCCGCTCGTGCAGCTTTTGTTCCAGCAAGTCTTCCAGCAGGCTCTGTTTCAACACCAGCACAAATGGAAATTCCCCCGGCAGGCGCGACAGGTTCAGTTCCGCGTGGCGAACGGCGCCTTCGTAAAAAGCGACCAAATTGATCCGATGGCCGAGCCGGATGGCGTCGCGGGCCACGCCCGCCTCCTCCAACAATTCCAGGGAGCGCGGGTGCAAGGAGCAAGCGTAACTGCGTCCGGCGGTGCGCGCTTCCTCGTCAATCACCTGCACGCCCAGGCCGCTTTCGGCCAGCCGCAGCGCGGTGAACATTCCCACCGGGCCTGCTCCCACCACCAGAACTTCGGTTTGATCAAGCTGTCGCATAGAAATCCTTAATTAGTACTATTACACGGGGACCAAAAGCCGGCTTCCCCATTCTTGCCGGATTTTTGGCATTTTTTGCTTCATCCAGCCAGGTTCGCCGGCTTGGCTGCGGCCAAGCCAGGTCCGCCTGGCGCCTGGGGAGCCTGGGTCTTAAAGCTGGCCCAGAAGCGGGCCGGCAGAAGCGCCACCACAATCAAGGCCGCCTGGCTCGCGTCGAAAAGCATCAGCCAGTAAAACGCCCGGTCCATGAAACCGTAGGAATGGAGCCCCACGCCCAGCATGTTCACTCCGAACCAGGAGAAGCTGGTGACGATATTGCCAAAGACCGCCATGGCCATCAAGCCGCGCTCTTTGATCAGCCCGCCCCACCGCGCGTGCAGGATGATCGCGTTCCAAAGCACAATCAGCAGCGCGCCGTTCTCCTTCGGGTCCCATCCCCAGAAGCGGCCCCACGATTGATCCGCCCAAATGCCCCCGAGGATCGTGCCCACAAAACTGGCCAGCGTCGCAAAGCAAACTATCCCATAGACCATCCGCGCCAACGCACGCGCGGTGTCGGCCGTGAGCGAGCGGGTGAAGAAACCGCGCACAATGTAGATGGCCGCCAGCAACCCCGCCACAAACATCGAAGAGTAGCCGATGGTGATGGTCACCACGTGCGTCGAGAGCCACAGGTTGGTGTCCAGCACCGCCCGCAGCATCTCCATCGTGTCCCCGCTCAACGCCAGATGATGCGCGATGATCAACGTCGTGAATCCGATCAGCCCCGACGCGACCAGCCCGATGCCTCCCTTGAAGATGCGTTCCAGGATCATCCCCATCAGCACCGCACCCCACCCGATGAATATGGCCGAGGAATAGAGGTTGGTCACCGGCGGCCGGCCTTCCAGGAACATCCGGAAGCCCAGTCCGAAGGTGTGTATCACAAACGCCAGCAGCAGCAGCGCCACCCCGGCCCGGCGCAGCGGTTCGGAAAGATTGATCCAAAAAACGCATCCCAGCAGCACCGCGGCGATGTAGATCACCATGCTCTTGTAGAATGGCTCGGTTTGGTTGAACAGGTATTCCTCTCCCCCTTTCCGCAATTCCCGCCCCAGCCCGGCGGCCTGCAACCATTCACGGTACCCGGCGACCGCCTGGTTGAAGCCCGCGGCGTCGCCCGCCTGAAAGGCCTGCGACATCCGCGCGTAGTAGGTGACCGCCGGCTGGACTTCCGGCGAGTTGGCAAACGTGGCGCCCAGCGGCTTCCAGCCGTCGCGCGACTCGCCCGCCTGCGGCGGGATGGCGCGCACATAGGCGAACTCAGCCGCTCGCCCGCTGACACTCAGGAACTCCGCCGCCAGGCGCGTGTTGGGGGAGTCCGCCAAAGCGGCTTCGTTGGTTTGGCCCTGCGCCACCGCCTTCTGGAAGGCGGCCAACTCCTGCGGAAAATCCTCCCCGGAAGCCGGCGCCAGGTTGGCCTTCAGGCGATTGTATAAAGCCAGGCTGTTGTACAAATGCATCAAGTCTTTTTGATACGGTGTGCGCAGTTTTTCGGCCTCCTCACCCTTGTCGGCCTCGGATTGCTCCAGCTTCTGGATTTGCGTCTCGATGCTCCCCAATTGATCGCTGATGTCGTTGTAGGAGAAGTATTGCAGCCCCTCCTTTTGCCCGCCCAGGGAGGCCTCCAAATCGGGGTGTTGGACGCGGAAAATCTTCCGCTGGTCGGCCAGATCGGGCTTGGTCATCACTTCTAAAAGCCATTCGGAGGGGGAGAGCGCCGGGCCGTCCTGGACGCGCACCAGGGAGCGGCCGCTCATGCTCAACAGCGCGTTGCGGGCGACCGAATCAAACGGTTGCACCCGCCCGTTGAGCAGCACGGGAAGCCGGCCGAATCCGGCGATGTCCAATCCGCGGACCAGTCGGGGGGCCTGCGCGCCCGCCAGGAACCAAAGCGCGAAGACGCCCGCGCAAATCCACGGAAGCCATTTTTTCATGACGGGATCCTTTCGGGCGCGCGGATGATCGGCCCCGGCGCGGCGCAGCCGCCTCTCAAAGCCGCCGCCGCCAGGCCGGCGGTGGTCTGCCGGGCGCGTTTGCGGGCGAAGCCGAAGAGGTGTGTCAGGAATTGCGCCACCAGTCCGGTGGCGATCATCGAGCACGCGATATAAGGCGTCAGCGAGGTCGGATTGCGCACCACCTGCAAAATGGAAACCCGGTCGCCCGGTTCAAAGCTCGCCTGGTAATACGCCTCGCCGCGGTAGCGCAGCGGGCTGTTCATCCGGATCACCACGTCCCGGTCCTCGCCGCGCGCGGGATCGTAAAGATGAATTTTGCTGGAAAAATTGCTCGGAATGTCCGTCCCGGCATACACGTCGTGTTTGAACTCCACCAGCGTTATGGCGCAAGGCTTGTAATAGCGCACGGGCCGCAGCGCCAGTTGGTAGGTGCGGCCGCCCACGGTGAAAACTTGCCGCGCTTCCACCGCGCCGCCAAGCAGCGCGCCAAATTGCTGCTGGAGTATCGAACTCCACGGACGCCGCGTCAGCCACGTGGAGACCGTCCACGTGCCCGCGGAACCCTGCGCGGTAAGCACCTCCACCAGCGCCGCCGGTTTGTTTTCGTCGTCCAGCCGCGCCGTGACCGGAGCTGCGGTGAAGAGCAGACGCCGGCCAATGCCATCGGCGGCCTGCAACTTAGCGCCGGGGCCGGACATCGGGCCGGCCGGGAGAGAATTGCTGAAATAAGTCTTCACACGGAGCGCGAAGGGCAGCCCCGGCAGGCGCACGTCGCCTCCTTTTTCCAGCAGCGCCTGCGGAATCGCCGCCACCCGGTCCTGGCCCGGATCGGTGACATCAATCACCGCCAATTCATCGCGGCGGCTGTCCTCCGAATAGTTCTTGGTTTCCCCGATCTCCAGCCGCATCGTGCTTTCGGTCTGGAGCATCTCCGTGAAGAACTGGCCGAGGAGCAGAAAAATCAGGCCCGCATGCACCAGCAACAGGCCCGCTTTGCGCGCGGTCAATTGAAATCGCAGGATGTGGGCGGCCAGCAGGTTGACCAGCAGCACCACCCCCAGCAGCCAGCCGCCGGGGAGCACCGGGACTTTGAGCGCCGTTCCCGGCAGCGTCCAGTACACAAAGAAACTGTGGAAAAATTGGGCCTGGGTGGCGTAAAGACCCAGCCGCACCTGCGCCAGCGTCCCCGCGAATACCAGTATCAGCGCCAGCGCCAGGCAGACAACTGTCAACCGGAGCGATCCGATGATTCTGGCGATCCGGCGGATCATGGCTGGGGATAGACCGCCGTTTGCGCGAACTTCACGAACGCCGCCTCCTCTTGCGCCACCACCGGCGCGTCGCCGGTCAGTTTATAGAACCACGTGCTCGCCCCGCGCGGCACGATCACCGCCGCCAGCCGCGCCGGTTTGCCCTCCGGATTCGAGAGGTCCACCAGCGTCGCCTTCCCGCCCGCCACATCTATGGATTGAGTCACTGTCGGCAGCGCGCTTTCCGGGATCGGCGGCAAACCGATCTGCGCCCGCCAGCGGTTGACATTTTGAAACGTGCCCCCCACATCCCCGGGAAAGGAGCTGACGGCCACCCGGGCGGCCTGGCCCTGCGGGCCGGCGATAGTGAAGCTTTTCACGACCATCGCACTTTGGGGCGCGACCGTCCAATTGGTGGGCGGATGCCAGACCGGCTCCGGCGCCGCGGCCAACGAGAGCGCCGGATGGTTTGCGGGAAGCGCGGGGGCCGCAGGCGGATCCCCGGCCAGGCTGATGCAGGCCGAAGCCACGAGCATCAACGCCGAGATTGTTGGGGCCAGGGAATATGCTGTTTTCATTCTTGCAGAGAGCATATCCGCGACGCCGCCAGCTGCTCTCCCTTTATTGCCATTGATATGACATTTATTGCGAAGTGTCAATTCAAAATGGTCAACGGCGAAAGGAGAGCGACGGGGGTGGTTACTGCCGTCGAACATGCCATTGGCGGAAAGCTTGTTCATCGGAGGCCCAAAACCTCAAAATCAGACAAATAGTGGCTTTGTTCGCTCACTTTCTTGCCGTAGAATAAACTTGCCGAGCAATGGAACTGCAAAGGCATATTTGCCATGCCGGTTTTTATAGACCAATCCAAAATCTGTCAAATGTGACAACATTTGATTGACCCCACTTGAGCCAAACGGATTTGCCATTCGCTTGCCCCGCGGTCTTGGAATGAACGCAAAGCGGGAGGGGCGAGCGCCCGCGAGACCGTGATGTTTTGGCCCCCCCCCGGTTTTGCAATCCACGCAAAGTATCCTGTTAATCCTGTTCATCCTGTCCAGTTTTGCCCCTCCACGCGGTTTCCGAATCAACGCAAAGCTGGTGGCTCCGCGGGAGCGTTGCCATACCGGGACACCACAATGCCCCAGTCGGGCGGGATCAAATCCATGCCGCTTGCTGCGCCCTGGCCATGCGAAGGCGGGTCCACCCCGTCCACTCAGTCCATGGCTGAAAGGGTCGCACAAGAAAGATTATGTATATTTGACAGATTTCCCGCCCTCAGTTCAGCTCCCCCTCATTCTTCCCTTGGGCTTTGCCCGACAGGCATTCCGTCGGCGTCAGAACGGCAACTTCCGAAAACTTCTGGACGATTCCTTTGTCCAATGTCGCCGCGTCGCACCCTTCCGACTGCGCGCACGCCCAAAGCAGAGCGCCCCGAAAATCGCTGTTCATGGCGCGGTCGAATTGCGGGGCTTCCACGATCCACCCCGCCTCTGGCGAGTCCACGTTGGCAATGGTCAATAGCGAAATCAATTTGCGCGCTGTCGCGGCGGCCTCCAGGTTGCAAACACGTTTAAGCCGGATCCCAGTTACTTGGATCGAACGCCATCCTGGCCAGCGTCGTGATTCCCGGCAGAATCACCAGAGAATCAGGCAAAGGCATGGTGACCGCTTTCACTGACACCTTTCACCCGCAAAATCAGACCTTCCCTGAAAGGAGGCTCACCAATAGACGACAACGCGGCCTTGGCCTCCGGCGCCGCCGCCGCCGTTGAAGCCAGAAGCACCACTGCCCCCGCCACCCGGGGCATTGCCAGCACCACCGTCACCCAGGCCCCCGCTTCCGCCATAGCCTGCGGAACCTCCAAATTCCATATAGGAGTTGCCGCTGCCTCCAGTTATACTGAACGCGCCATCGCTCCCGCCTCCAATGCCTGCGTTGCCATCACTGCCAAAATACCCCCCTTCGCCATCGGACCGTAAGGTGCCAGCTCCGCCGGGACTTCCACCGTCGGCGGAGATCAAGGAACCGAAAGAACTGGGTTGACCCGCCATGTTATCCGCACCACCATCACCGGCAGTGACCGGAAAACTCGCGCCGACAGTTACAAAAAACACGCCCTTGCCATAGCCGCCAGCGCCTCCCGCTCCTCCGGCTCCCCCGTAACCATCGGTAACCTGGTCCTCAACTCCGTCACCTCCACCGCCGCCTCCTCCCCAAACCTCAACCATAATTCTCGTGACATTGCTTGGAACAACAAATGTTCCGTTGTTGGTGAAAACTTGCATGTTGGGAACAGCATTCAGATTGGTCAGCCCCGATCCATCGCCGGAAAACGTCCCACCCATAAAGTTTCTGGAACTGACGCCTTGTGTGCCGGATTGCGGGTCATCCCAGATTTGCAGGGCTGCCACGCCGCTTCCGCCCACCAAAGACAAGGTGCCCTCAAAATTGGTGGAATTGCCCTCAATCAAGCTGTTGGTGATCAGGGCGCTATAACCATTTTTGAGATTCCATGAAGATGTCCCATAAGGCGGAAATGCCTGCGACCATATCACAGATCCGCCGTTGACATTCAGATTGCTGGCGGTGTTGGCCGTGCCAGCCGCGCTGGCAAAAAGTGCGTAGGGCGAGGCCAATACCTGCACGCGGGGCCCGAGGGTTTCACTGTTGGTGCCGCATTGCACCGTGATGTCCAGCCAGCGGGCCGCGCCGTTGAACGCGCCCGCGCCGAAATCGAGATTGACCGTGAAAAGTCCGTTGGCCAGCGTGGCGCTGTTGGTAATGGGGCCGCCAATCAGATCGCCGCCGCTGGCAGCGTCGTAGAGGTTGAAGATCATCGCATAAGCGCCGTTGGCGTTGGTGCCGGTGTCGCTGAGCTGGCCCTGGTAAGTGAAGGCGGTCGTGCCTTGGGCCAGGGCGCTGGAGGGGTGCAGAGCGCAGAGTAACACCGTGGCAAGGGCGATCCACCGGGTGAGGGGGAGGGTTGTCTTCATGGGTTTGTTTGAGGCAGGCAAGGAACTTCTTTCCACGTTCTCTTCACTGTTCCAGGACCCGGTAAAAGCGCTGGGCGACGCCGGGGGCGCTGTTGGTGACGGTGATCGCCGTTCCGGTGCCGGAAACATTGGTCAGCGCCTGCCAGGTGGTTCCCAGGTCGTTCAGGTATTGCACGGTGTAAGTTTTTCCCGGCACGGTTTGCAGCGAAAACACAAAGTCATTTCCGACTTTGGCTGGGGCGAAAATGATTGGCGCGGGCCAGATCCAAAACCCGCCTTGAATGCTGAATCGGGTGCTCGATGGCACGGCGGCCAGCGGTTGGGCGATGGTGCTGGCCAATTGAAAGCGGCTGCTAGCGCTGAACGTCGTCCCGCCGCCTGCAACTACGCTACGAGCGATCGCGAAGCGGCTGCCGCTTTGGGCGAAAGCCGTGCTGGAAACCAAGAGGAAAAGCAGAAGAATTCTCATGCGCGGCTCCAATTATTTCTGGGCGGAGGTTTTCATCAGGGTCTCCAAATCAGCAATTTCAAACCGGCATTTTCACCGCGTTTTCAGCCCGGCCCTGTCACTTGCCCACGACAGGCGTGGGTCTTTCTCTTGACTCTATTCCTTCTCCACAGATTTGCAATCCTTTTTTCCAGCCGCAACCTGTTATTGTCTGCCAAGACTTGTTAATGGCACGATTGCCGCCCCCCGCTCACAATTTCAGAACATCCCAATCAAAAGTGTAGCTACTACACTGTCCCCCGTGAAGGCGGAATCAAAACAGTTTTGTAACAACTTGTTAATCAATAGCTTATACACAACAAGGCCCCGCGGGCGCCGGGATCAAAAACCTCCGATTCCTCCGTTTCCTCCGATTTTTTCCCAGCCCTGGCCCCTCCGGCCCGCTGCCCCAAATGCCCAGCGGTCAGGTCAAAACAAGCTCGCTCCGCAGCAGCGTTGCCCTGCCGCAATAGGATGATGCCCGTGCCGTGATGCCTCTCTTCACTTCGCCTTGAGCAATTCGGCGGGGGCGACGGGCTGGGCGGCCATCTGTTCGTAGAGCGCGAACTTGGCCAGCACCTCCCGCTGTGCGGAGTCCAGCATCGTTTTGCGCAACGCGGGGTCGCGGCCGTCCAGGGCCTGGAAACGGCGTTCGCCCGCCCAGAAGCTTTCCAGGGGAACCTTGGGAGCGGCGGAGTCCAGCCGCAAACCCGGCTGGCCCGCCGCCAGGCGCCGCGGATCGAACCGGTAGAGGGGCCAGAAGCCGGTGTCCACGGCCAGTTTTTGCTGGTCCAGCCCAAGGGCCAACTCGTAACCATGCTCGATACACGGACTGTAGGCGATGATGAGCGAGACGCCGGGGAAGGACTCGGCCTCCTCGAAGGCCTTGACGGTTTGTGAATCCTTGGAGCCAAGGGCGACCTGGGCGACATAAGCGGTGCCGTAAGTCATGGCGATCAGGCCGAGGTCTTTTCTGCCGAGGCCCTTGCCGGAAACGGCGAACTTGGCCGACGCGCCCCGGGGAGTGGCCTTGGACTGCTGGCCGCCGGTGTTGGAGTAAACCTCGGTGTCCAGCACAAGAATGTTGACCTTGTTGTTCAGGGCGATGACATGGTCCAGGCCGCCAAAACCGATGTCATAGGCCCAGCCGTCGCCGCCGACAATCCAGACGGATTTTTTGACCAGGGCGTCGGCCAGGGCGTAAAGACTGGAGGCCTCCGGCGAGGCGATGGGTTGGAGGCGGAGGCGCAATTGGCAGACGCGCTCGCGTTGGGCGGCAATCTGGATTTCATCGTCCTGGGTGGCGGCAAGCAGGGCCTGGACCAAATCGGCGCCCAGTTGCGGGGCAAGTTTTTGCGCCAGTTCGCGCGCGAACTCGGATTGCTTGTCCAGCCCGAGCCGCTGGCCCAGGCCATATTCGGCATTGTCCTCAAAGAGGGAATTGGACCAGACGGGGCCGCGCCGGGCGCTGTTGAAGGTGAAGGGAGCAGTGGGGAGATTGCCGCCGTAAATGGAGGAGCAGCCTGTGGCGTTGGCTATAATGAGACGGTCGCCCGACATCTGGGTCAGGAGTTTGAGATAGGGCGTTTCGCCGCAGCCGGAACAAGCGCCGGAGTACTCGAAGAGCGGCTCGCGGAATTGGGAGCCTTTGACATCCATCGCCAGCCGCGCGCGGTCCGGGGAAGGCAGGTTGAGGAAGAACTGGTAGTTGGCCTTCTCCTGCTCGCGCAAGGCGGGCATGGGCATCATGTTGATCGCTTTCTGTTTGGGGTCCGTCTTTGATTTCACCGGGCAGACGGCCACGCAGAGCGTGCATCCGGTGCAATCTTCCGGCGCCACCTGCAGGGAGTAGAGGGAGCCTTTCCATTCTTGCGAGCGGAAGGGGGTGGATTTGAAATGGGCCGGGGCGCCGGCCAGATTTGTGGCCGGATAGAACTTGGCCCGAATGGCGGCGTGCGGGCAGACCAGGACGCATTTATTGCATTGGATGCAAATGGCGGGATCCCATTCGGGTATCTCCAGCGCCAGGGCGCGTTTTTCCCACCGCGCGGTGCCCGAAGGCCAGGTGCCATCCACCGGGAAGGCGCTGACGGGGAGCAAATCGCCCTTGTTGGCCAGCATCAAGGCGGTGACGCGCTGGACAAAATCGGGCGCCTCCTGGGGGACGCTGGGCGGCTGATGACGGGCGGAGGAGACAGCTTGGGGAGTTTTGACTTGGAACAAGGCGGCCAGCGTTTGATCCACGGCGGCGAAATTCTGGTCAATGACGGCCTGGCCCTTTCTGGCGTAGGTCTTGCGGATGGTGTTCTTGATTTGGGCAATGGCCTCCTGGGGCGGCAGGACATTGGAAATGGCGAAGAAGCAGGTTTGCATGATGGTGTTGATGCGCCCCCCCATGCCGGCAGCCTTGGCCACGCGGTAGGCGTCAATCACATGGCATTGGAGATTTTTGGCGATGATTTCCCGCTGGACTTCCACGGAAAAATGGTCCCAGACCTCCTCCGGGCCGAAGGGCGAGTTGAGCAGGAGCGTGGCGCCCGGTCGCGCGCAATCCAGCACGTTGAAACGGTCCAAAAACGACCATTGATGGCAGGCGACAAAATCCGCCTGTTTGATGAGATAGGGGGAATGGATGGGGTCGGGGCCGAAGCGCAGATGCGAGATGGTGACGGCGCCGGATTTTTTGGAGTCATAGACGAAATAGCCTTGCGCATAGAGGTCCGTTTCCTCCCCGATGATTTTGATGGAGTTCTTGTTGGCGCCGACGGTGCCATCGGCGCCCAGTCCGAAAAAGACCGCGCGCACCACTTCCTTTGGCTCCAGGTCAAACTCCGCGTCAAAGGGCAGCGAGGTGTGGGTGACATCGTCCACGATCCCCACGGTGAAATGATTTTTCGGCGTGTGCCGCTGGAGTTCCTCGAAAACGGCGGTGACCATCGCCGGCGTGAATTCCTTGGAAGAGAGGCCGTAGCGCCCGCCCACCACCGCCGGTTCGGCGTCAAAGGAGGCCAGCCCTTTGTCGCAAGCTTCGCGCAGCGCCGCGACGGTGTCCACATAAAGCGGTTCGCCGACGGCGCCCGGTTCTTTGGTGCGGTCCAGCACGGCGATGCGGCGCGTGGCGGGAGGGAGCGCGCCGAGGAAAGCCTCGACTGAGAAGGGCCGGTAGAGGCGCACTTTCAGCACGCCGGTCTTGGCGCCGCGCTGATTGAGCCACTCGGCGGTCTGTTGGGCCGTTTCGCCTCCGGACCCCATGATGACCAGCACGCGCTCGGCCTGCGGATGGCCCGCGTAATCAAACAACCGGTATTGGCGCCCGGTCACCGCGGCGAACCGGTTCATCGCCTCCTGGACCAGCCCGGGAGCGCGGTCGTAATAAGGATTGCAGGCCTCCCGCGCCTGAAAGAAAACGTCGGGATTCTGCGCCGTGCCGCGGAGGCAGGGCCGGTCCGGGGAAAGGCCGTTGTTGCGGAAGCCCTGGATGGACTGGTCATAGGCCTCCATCATCTGGCGCAATTGTTCGTCGGTGAGCCGGTGGATTTTGGCCACCTCATGCGAGGTGCGGAAGCCATCGAAAAAATGCAGGAACGGGACGCGCGAATCGAGCGTGGCGGCGTGGGCGATGCAGGCCAAGTCCTGCGCCTCCTGCACGGAGCCGGAGGCCAGCAGCGCAAAGCCGGTTGGCCGGCAGGCCATCACGTCCGAATGATCGCCGAAAATGGAGAGGGCGTGGGTGGCCAGGGTGCGGGCGGTCACGTGCATGCAGAAGGGGAGCAGTTCGCCGGCGATTTTGTACATGTTGGGAATCATCAACAGCAGACCCTGCGAGGCGGTGAAAGTGGTGCTCAGCGAGCCGACTTGCAGCATCCCGTGCAGCGCGCCGGCGGCGCCGGCTTCGGACTGCATCTCCACCACGCTTGGGACGGTGCCGAACAAATTAGGGCGGCCCTCCGCCGACCATTGGTCGCACCATTCGGCCATGGGCGAGGAGGGGGTGATGGGAAAGATGGCGACCGTTTCGCTGAGGCGGTAGGCGACGGAGGCGGCGGCCTCGTTGCCGTCCAGCGTGGCGAAAGGGGCGGCGGGCGAACTTTGGATTTTGGGTGAGTCATTCATAATCAGAAAGCGGAAGACGTGAGGACGACGGAAAGTTTACCCAGCAACCAGCCGGGCGCGCAACCCAAGGCGATGACCAGACCGGCCAGGAGCGCGATGGAGAACAGCGCGGGGTATGGCGGGCGAAAGGGTTGGGAGCCGGCGGGAGGCTCGGCGGCGTAAATCTGTTTGAGGACTTGCAGGTAGTAATAGAGCGAAATCGCGCTGGTGCCCACCGCCACGATGACCAGCCAAAGCATTCCCAAAGGAGGCGCGCCCGCCACCGCCGCCGTAAAAAGGTAGAACTTGCCAAAGAACCCGGAGAGCGGAGGGATGCCGGCCAGCGAGAGCATAAAGACGAACATGCAGGCGGAAAGCAAAGGAGCGCGCCGGCCCAACCCGGCCCAGTCGGCCAGGCGGTCGCAGCCGCCGCTGTTTTCAACCACCGCCACCACGGCAAACGCGCCGAGCACGGTGAGCGAGTAAGTGATGACATAAAAGAAGAGCGAGGGAAGCATCTGCTGCGAATCGCCGAAAAAAGCAAGCAAGGCGTAGCCCCCGTGGGCGACGGCCGAATAGGCGAGCAACCGCTTGACGCTGGTCTGCACCAGAGCGGCGATGTTGCCGACGACCATGGAGAGAACCGCCAGGACGGCCAGCAGAGGCATCCATCCGGCCCGAAACTCCTGCCAAGCGGCGCTGCCACGCCAGGGGTCAAATCCACCCACGATAATTCTGGCCAGCACAAAGAAGCTGGCCACCTTGGAGGCCGAGGCGATGAAACAGGCGATGGGCGCCGGGGTGCCTTGATAGACATCGGGCGCCCAGAAATGCAATGGGGCGGCCGCCACTTTGAAGGCGAAGCCAGCCAGAGTCATCACCGAGGCGGCATAAAAAACCGGCTCCACGACCTGGGCGCCGAGTTTTGCGCCAATGGTTCCCAGTTGCAGATCGCCCGTCAATCCATAGAGCAGGCTGATGCCAAAGAGCGTGAACGCCGACGCCACGCTGCCGAAAAGAAAGTATTTCAAGGCCGCCTCCGCCGAGGCCAGGCTGGCTTTGTTAAAGGCTGTCAGGACATAAAGCGGGAGGCTGAGCAGTTCCAGCGCGATGAAGATGATGAGAAGATTATCCGAGCTGATCAGGAGCATCAAACCGGCGGTGGCAATCAGGAGCAGGGCGAAGTATTCGCCCAGGTGCCGGGAGAAGCGCGCGCCGAAGGAAATGACCGCAACCACCAGCGTCAAGGCCAGAAGGACGATTTTGAAAAACTGGGTGAGAGGAGTCAGCGCGAGCATTTCGGAGGTGGCGTAATCCTGCCCGCACGCGATCCAGATCATGGCCGCCAAGCAACCCAAACAGGCCGCGGAGCCGATGACCACCGCGCGGGTGGCCAGACTTTTGCGCCGCAGGACCGCCAAATCCAGGACCAGCGCCAGCAACGCGGAGACCAGGACGATTTCTTCGGGAACCAGCGGGCGCATCCACCCCAAGGAGGAGTTCATGGCAGGCCTCCTTTGACGAGCCGTTGGAACAAGGGCGAGTGGAGCGTGGGAGTAATCAAATTGAGCAGCAAACCGGGCCACAAGCCGATCAGGACAGTGGCTCCCAGCAGGAGCAACGCGCCCGCCCGTTCGGGGATGGAAATGGGTTCGATTTGGATCACCGCGGATTTCAGGTCGTTTTCGGCAAAAAAGGCCTTGATCCAGACGCGCACCATATAGGCGATGCCGACCAGGAGGCCGGCCCCGGCAAGAATCGTCAGGAGCGGGAAGCTCCCCCAGGCGCCCACCAGCACCTGCAATTCGGCGATAAAGCCGCTGAACCCGGGCAAGCCCATGGAGGCAGCCCCCGCCAGGACAAAGGTGACCGCGGCAAAGGGGGCCAGAACGCTCAGGTTCATCGGTTGCAGCGCGCTCAATTCCCGGGTATGGACGCGGTCGTAAATCATGCGGCCGACGACCGCAAAGAGCAGGCCGGCGATAATGCCGTGGGAGAACATTTGCAGCACGGCGCCGCTGAGCCCGATTTGAGTCAGGGTCATCAGGCCCAAGAGCACAAAGCCCATGTGGCTGACGCTCGAATAGCCGATCACAAATTTGAAGTCCCGCTGCACCAGCGCGACGGTGGCGCCATAGACGATGCCGATGACCGCCAGCAGGGCGATTTCATTTTGCCAGGCGCGCAGCCCGTCCGGGAAGAGCGTCATGGCCACGCGCAAGGCGCCGTAGGCGCCGAGTTTCATCACCACCCCGGCCAGCAACATGGAAGCGGCGGTGGGGGCGGCGACGTGCCCGACGGGCGCCCAGGTGTGGAAGGGCCAAAGACCCGCCAGGATGGCAAAGCCGACAAACACGAGCAGGAAAGCCCACTTTTGGAAGGCGATCGGGAACGGGAATTGGGAGAGTTTGAGCAAATCAAACGTCTGCGCCTCGGAGACGACGTAGGCGGCTATCAAGCCAATCAGCACCATCGCGCTGCCCACCAGGGAATAGAGCGCCAGCTTCATCGCGCCGTATTCACGGCGGGTCGAGCCCCAAACGGCAATGAGGAAGTATTTGGGGATGATGGCGATTTCGTAAAAGACGAAAAGGAGGAAGAGATCAAAGCTCAGAAAGACGCCATAGACGCCGCCGATGAGCGCCAGATAGAGGGCGAAAAACTCGCGGGTGCGCCGCTCGATGTTCCACGAGAACAAGACGCCGACGACGGCCACAATGCCGGTGAGCAACACCAGCGTAATGCTCACGCCGTCGGCCGCCAAATGAAAGCCGATGCCCAGGTCCGGAATCCACGGAATATTGACCAAGTCCACCAAAGCGCCGGCCGGGGCCTGGCGCTCATATTGCGCCGCGCCGGCGAGGGCAATCGCCAGTCCCGCCAAAGCCGTCAAGAGCGCCGTGAGCCGGGCCGCGCGCCGACTCTCCGGCGGCAAGAGCGCCAGCGTCGCCGCGCCCAGGAATGAAATGTAAATGGTCCAGGCCAGCATGGTTCAAAAAAGTTTCAGCATCGCCAGCGCGGCCGGATTGGCCACGCGGATGAGAATTTGCGGACAAATGCCCAGCACGAACATGAGCGCGATCATCGGCGCGACGGTGAGCCGTTCCCCGGTGGTCAGGTCTTTCCAGCCCGCCCAGCGATTTTGCAAAGGCCCACTAAAGACCCGCTGCAAAATGGCGAGCAGAAAAATGGCCGTGATCAGCAAACCCAGAGTGGAGACCGCCGCCGCCCACCCCACCAAGGGCAGAGAGCCTTTGAAGATGAGGAATTCGCTCACAAAGCCATTAAGGCCGGGCAAACCGAGGGAGGCGAACAAAGTGATGCCCATCAATCCGCAAAAAACCGGCGCGGCTTTGCGCAAGCCGCCAAAATCATCCAGGCCGCGGAGGCCGCCGCTGCGCTGCTCGATCAAGCCGACAAAATAGAAGAGAGCCGAAGCGGTCAAACCATGGTTGAACATTTGCAGCATGACGCCGTTGAGCGCGGCGGCTTTTTCGGTGCCCCAGGCGGCGGTGTCGCCGGTGATGCGCACGACGGCGAAGATGCCGAGCAGGCAGTAACCGACGTGATTGATGGAAGAATAGGCCACCATCCGTTTCAAATCGCGCTGGGCCAGGGCGGCCGCCGCCGAGAAGACAATAGTCCCCACGGCCAGACAGAGGAGCGGGGTTTGCATGGCGCGCATTTGCGCCGGAAAGAGCGGGAGCAAAACCCGCAAGAAACCATAGACGCCCATTTTCGACATGGCGCCAGTCAGCAGTATGGCAGTGCCGGTGGGCGCTTCGGCGTAAGCGGAAGGCAGCCACGTGTGGAAAGGCATCAGCGGCGCTTTGACGGCGAAGCCAAGGAACACGCCGAGAAAAACCACGGCGGCCAGCGTCTCTTTGGATTTGAAAAGGGAGCTGCCCAACTTGGCGAACAGGGCGTTGTCGAGACCCCCGTTTTGCGCGACTTGGGCCAGTTGGCCAAAATCAAACAGGCCGGTGGCGGTAAAAATGGCCAGGAAGCCCAGGAGCATGGCCACGCTGCCGGCCAGCGTATAAATGAAGAATTGGTTGGCGGCCCGGGTGCGCCGCGGGCCGCCCCAGATTTTGATCAGGAAAAACGCCGGGATCAAACCCAGTTCCCAATAGAGGAACCAATGAAAAAAGTTCAGCGCCGTAAAGGTGCCGAATAAGCCGGCCTGCAAAAACAAGATCAGCGCAAAGTAAAGTTTCGGGTTCTGGCCGATCTTCCACGAAGCCAGCATCGCAAATGGAACGAGCAGGGCCGAGAGCAGCAACATGAGAAGCCCCAATCCGTCAATGCCCAGATGGTAGTCAATCCCCAGCGACGGCACCCAGGCATGGCGCTCGGGGAATTGCCAGCCGGCCTGGCTGGGTTCAAACGCGGCCCACAACAGCGCCGCGCCGGCCAGGGCGAGCAGGCTGAAGGCGAAGGCGACGCGCTGGGCCAGTTTTGGCTGGTTGGAGGCAAGCAACGTGGCTCCTCCGCCCAAAAGCGGGATCAAAGTCAGAATGGTTAGGAGAGGGAACGTGTTCATGCGGACACCCATATCAAAGCCAGCAGCCCCAGACTGACGGCCAGTCCCACGACTCGCAAATATCGCTGGATGCGGCCATTTTGCATCCACGAGAGGATGCCACCCGTGTCGCGCAACCCTTGGCAACCGAGGTCGAAACCGGCATTGATCCCGGATTCGTCCAGGGCGCGGTTGATCTGCGCCAAGGCGCGCGTCAACCCCGATACGGCGCGGACCGCGCCGGCCCAGACCACGCGATCCAGCCAGTCGGCGCAGAGCGAAAAAGCCGTGTTGAGCCGGATCACCGTCGCGGCATAAAGCTCGTCAATAAAGAACTTATTTTGGAGCAGCCAGAAAAGCGGCGGCAGAGATCTCTGCAGCGGGTCCGCCTGGCGCGGACTTTGCCAGGCGACCCTGGAATAAACTCGCCAGCCCAGGGCAAAGGCGATGCCGACGACCAGGGTGGAAAGCAAGAGCAGGAGGAGTTGCGGGCGGGCAAAGAGAGCGGCGAAGGTGAAACGGGCGTTTGCTCCGTTCAAATAGGAATCGAACCAGGGCCAGGCGGGCGTTCCCAGAAAACCGGCCAGCACGGCGAACACCGCCAGGATGGCCAGCGGGATCGTCATCACCGCGGGACTTTCGTGCGCCGGAGCCTGGGTGCCTTGCGCTTCTGCCGGTTTTCCGAAAAACACCCAGCAGACCTGGCGCGTCATATAGAATGCCGTCAAAAACGCGCCCGCCACGCCGAGATAAAAGGGCGCCGAGGAGAAAGGCCAATCCCGCGCCGCGCCCAGGATGGCGTCCTTGCTCCAGAACCCTGAAAAGAAGAGCGGCACGCCGCAGAGGGCCATCATGCCGGCGGCGTAGGTGGCAAAAGTCCAGGGCATGAGTTGTTTCAGGCCGCCCATTTTGCGGATGTCCTGTTCGCCGTGGCAGCCGTGAATGACGGAGCCTGCGCCGAGGAAGAGGAGCGACTTGAAAAAAGCATGGGTGATGAGATGAAACATTCCCACCGCCACGCCGCCGACGCCCAGGCCCATCATCATGTAACCGAGTTGCGAAATGGTGGAGTAAGCGATAATCCGCTTGATGTCGTTCTGCGCCACGGCGATGGCGGCGGCAAAAACCGCCGTGACGGCCCCCACCCAGGTGACAACCTGGAGGGCGGCCGGATGGGGACCGGCGCTCATGAGCGGGTACATGCGGGCGACCAGAAACACGCCCGCCGCCACCATGGTGGCGGCATGAATCAACGCGCTGACGGGGGTCGGGCCTTCCATCGCGTCCGGGAGCCAGACATGCAAGGGCACCTGGCCGGACTTGCCCACCGCTCCGGCGAAAATCAGAAGCGAGATGGCAGTGGAGAGAGCCATGCCGCCCATCGTCGCGCCGGCCACCAGCCGGTCCAGCGAGGCTTGTTCAAGGCAGCCCTGGCCGCGGTCATAAAAAAGCAGAGTGCTGCTCCGGGAATAAAGCCAGAGCATGCCGAGCAGGAGTCCGAGGTCGCCAATGCGCGTGGTGATGAAGGCCTTTTTTGCCGCCGCCGCCGCCGCCGGTTTTTCATACCAGAAACCAATGAGCAGGTAGGAGGACAGCCCGACCAATTCCCAGCAGATGAAGAGCAGGAGGAGGCTGTTGGCGATGACGATGCCGAGCATGCCGGCGCCAAAAAGCGACATAAAACAGAAGAACCGGGTGAAGTTCTCGTCGCGCGCCATGTAGCCAAGGCTGTAAATGAAAATAAGAAGGGCCAGGAGCGTCACCATCATGAGAATGATGGCGGTCAAGGGGTCGAGCATCCAGCCCAGTTGCACCGTGGTATGAGCGAGATCGAACCAGGTAAAATTACAAGACTGGCGCAAAAAGCGCACCCGCAAGGTGCTGAAAAACACGGCGCAGGAGAGGAGCCAGGAAAGGGCCATCGCGCCGATGGACAGCCCGGCGGCCAGGCCGCGCCGCTCGCGCTTGAGCAGCGCGCCCCATCCCGCCGCCAGCAGCGGCAACGACGGGACGAGCCATAGAAACAGTATCAGGGGTGGCATGTTTCAACCTTTGAGCGAATCCATCGTGTCCAGGCGCGTGGATTTTCGCTGGCGATAGATGGCAATGACCAAGGCCAGGCCCACCGCCACTTCGGCCGCCGCGATGGCGATGGAAAAAAGGACAAACATCACCCCGGTCAGGGCCTGTGGGTTGGCGCCGAAGCGCCAGAAGGCGATGAAATTCAGGTTGGCGGCGTTGAGCATCAGTTCGATGCCGATCAGAACGAGGATGGCGCCGCGGCGGGCGACCGCGCCGGCGAAACCGATGCTAAAGAGCAACGCGGAGAGAAGCAGATAATGGGAGAGGGGCGGGTTCATCACAGGTTCATCGCCTCCCCGGTTTTGGCGCGCTGTTGCGTCGGCGAATTGCCTGGAAGATTGCCGTCGGATGGCTCGCGCAGGGCAATCACCACGGCTCCCAGCAGCGCGGCGGTCAGCAGTACCCCAACCATTTCCAGCGGCAGCACGTAGCGGGTCATCAATTCTTCGCCGATTCTCTTGACCGACGGAACCGGCGCGGGCGGGGCGCCATGTTGCAAACTGGGGCTGGCGAGAATGGGCAGGAGGAGGCCCGCCAGCAACAGCACCGCGATCCCGACACCGCTTATCCAGGAAGGCGATGACTGTCTGCCGCCAAGGGCGGCTTCTTCGCCCCGGGTCAGCAGGACGGCAAAGACGATCAGGATGGCAATCGCCCCCACATAGACCAGGAGCTGGGCAAACCCCACAAATTCCGCGTCGAGCTGCAAGTAGATCAGGGCCAGCCCGGCAAAAGCGGCGGCGGCGCACAAGGCGCAATGCACCAGCCGGCGCAAGGCCATGGCGGCGACCGCGCAAACGACGGTCAGGGCGGCGAGCAGATAAAATGAGATCTCATTGAGCATAATTATATTGACGTCGTTCCGGATACCCGCCCTTCCAACTCCGGCCCAGCCCGACATAGGAAGCGGCCAGGACGCCCGCGCCGAGCAGCCAGCGGATTTCCAGCGCGGCCGGGAATTGCCACAGGCCGCTCTTGCACCAGGCGACGGCCACGACCAGATTGATCAGCGCGAGCGGGACCAGGAATTTCCAGGCGAAATGGAGCAGTTGGTCCAGCCGCAAGCGCGGCAAGGTGGCGCGCGCCCAGATGAAGAGAAAAATCAGCGCGCTGAATTTCAGGGCGAACCAGCCCCAGGTAGGCAGCCATTGGAGCCAGGGTGCCGGCGCCTGCCATCCCCCAAGAAAGAGCGTCACGGCCAGCCCCGTCACGGCGAAAAGCCCGAGATATTCCCCAAGGAAAAACAGGGCGTATTTGAAACCGGAATACTCGGTCAGATAGCCGGCGATCAACTCCGATTCCCCTTCCGGCAGGTCAAAGGGGCAACGGTTGGATTCGGCGGTGGCGGCGATCAGGAAGAGCGCGAACCCGGCCAGGCCCCAAGGGGTGAAGACGTTCCAGCGCGGGACCCAGCCCAGGGCGAAGCCGGATTGGGCCTGGACAATGGCGGGCAAAGACAAGGAACCGGCCGCGATGAGGGCCGGAACGCTGGCCAGCACCAACGGGACTTCGTAGCTGATCATTTGCGCGATCGCGCGCATGGCGCCCAACAGGGAGTATTTGTTCTGGCTCGACCAGCCCGCCATGAAGACCGCCAGTTCGGAGGCGGAACCGATGGCAAAAAAGAAGAGAATGCCGGAGTCCAGCTCAATGGCGCTCATGTTGCGTCCGAAGGGCAGGACGGCGAAGGCGAGCCAAACCGGCACGGTCAGCACCAGCGGGGCGAGAAAATGGAGCGCCTGATCGGCGGAAAAAGGTACAATATCCTCCTTGATCAGCATCTTGACCCCATCGGCGATCGGCTGGAACAACCCGAAAGGCCCAACGCGGTTGGGGCCATACCGATTTTGCATCCGGCCCAGCGTTTTGCGCTCCAGGATGGTGGCGAGGGCAAAACAGGTCCCGAACAGCGCCATCAGGCCCGCGATGATGAGCAACATCGAAACCAGCGGACGGGCGGACGCCGGGGCGAATCCCGCCAGCCGGTGCAGCGTGGAAACAAAAATCTGGTCCAGGGCGTTCATGGGGTGAGAATGGCCGGGGCGGCGGCTTTTTTGGCACGGGCCTTGCGCTGTTCTTCGTCGCGCGCGGCGTCCACGGCGGCGGCTTCGGTGGGATGGATTTCGCGATAGTACTGGTTGGATTTGGCCAGATTCATTTTGTGGAGGACCAGTGCCCGGCGATCCTGGGCCAACTCGAAGACCCGGTCCATTTTGATGGAATCGAAGGGGCAGACTTCCACGCAAACGCCGCAACTCATGCAGACCATCGCGTCAATGTCGAACACCTTGGGGTGAAATTGCATTTTGCCCAGGTAATCCGGCTTTTTGACCGTGTCCTTGACGATGCGGATGCAATGAGCGGGGCATTCCTGCTCGCAGATGGTGCAGGCCGTGCAGCGCAAGCCGACCAGAGGATCCTGCCCGTCGTAAACCAGGAAAGGAAGGGTGCGCGCGTTTTCCTGCGGAGGCAGTTTCTCCTCCGGGTACTGCACGGTGGTCAGCCGCGCGGGATCATAATAGCTGCCGCAGAAATTGCGCCCGGTCTCGATCAGCCCCCGAAGAATGCCGCGGCCCAGCATCAGCGATCCACCTCCCCGAGCACGATATCAATGCTGCCCAGGATGATGACGACATCCGCGATGGCATGGCCGAGGCACATATCTTCGAGGACGGTCAGGTTGATCAGACTTGGAGGGCGGATGCGGTACCGATAAGGCGCCGGCCCGCCGTCGCTGATGAGGTAAAAGCCTAATTCGCCTTTGGGCGCTTCGATGCGTCCATAGGCTTCGCCGGCTTTGGGGCGCAGATTGCGCAGTTTGGCTTTGGGATCCAGGAACGCTCCTTCGGGAATGTCCCGCAGGGCCTGCTCCAGAATGGCGAGGGATTCGCGCATTTCGAGAATCCGCACCATGTAACGATCAAAAACGTCCCCCCGCGCGCCCAGGGGAACCCGGAATTTGAAGCGGTTGTAAATCCCGTATTGATCCACTTTGCGAATGTCATAATTGACTCCGCTGGCCCGCAGCCCCGGGCCGGTCACCCCGGCATTGACTGCCAGAGCGACCGGGAGCACGCCCACGCCCTGGGTGCGAGCGCGGAGGATCTCGTTTTCGCTCAGGAGAGCCTCAAACTGGTCGAGGAAGGGATGGAAAGCGGCCGCGACCCCGGCGGCCTGTTCCCGCCAGCCGCCCGGCAGGTCGCAACGCACGCCGCCAAAGCGGAGGTAATTGCACATCATGCGCGAGCCGCTCAAGGCCTCGAAGAGATCGAGGATTTTCTCCCGTTCGCGAAAGGCGTACATGAGCGGCGTTCCCAGCGCGCCCATGTCCTGCAAGAGGAATCCCGCCATGCAGGCGTGGTTGAACAGGCGGGTGAATTCGCCGACGATCACGCGAATATATTCCGCGCGGTCCGGCACCGGCAATCCCGCCAGCTTCTCGACGGTCAGGACGTAGGCCCAGTTGTTGGTCATCGAGCAGATGTAATCCAGGCGGTCGGTGTAGGGGATGGCGGCCAGGTAGCTGTTGTGCTCAGCGATTTTTTCGTGGTTGCGATGGAGGTAGCCGAAAATGGGCGTCAATTTGGCCACGCTTTCCCCGTCCAGCACCACGTTCATCCGAAAGACCCCGTGGGTGGAGGGATGATGCGGCCCCATGGCCACCTCGAGCAGGTCGTGGTCGGCCCAGCCTACGCGGCTCGGCGCCGGAAGTTCGGCAGGCGGCGCGATCATGGCTGAGCCTCCTGGTCCCCAGCCGGCGCATAATCCTTGCGCATGGGATGATCGGCAAAGTTGTCCCACATGAGGATGCGGCGCAGATCGGGATGCCCCTGGAATTGCACGCCAAAAAGATCGAAGATTTCCCGCTCTTGGAATTCGCAGCTGCGCCAGACCGGCGTGAGCGAGGGCAGGGCGACCTGGCCGCTCCGGTCAGCGGTGCGCAGCCGCAGGATCAGCGGCCCCTGCCCCAGGGCCATGGAGTAGAGATGATAGACGGCTTCGAGGAATCCCGGGGTCTTCCGTTCGACCAGTTCCTCGGCCTCCTGTTCCATCCCCCCAACGATCTTCTTGACTTTGACTTTCTCCCGGACGGTTTTTTCCGGCCAGTCCACGCCCGTGACGTTGGAGGCGTAGTCGAAGCGCAGTTGCGGATCGTCCCGCAAAAACGTGGCGATCTCTACCGCCCGCCCCGGCTCCAGGAGCAGTGAGGGCTGCCGGGCCGGACTGTTGTTGGGAACGATCTCCAGGCGGGCGCCCGGCAGAGCCGCGGCGACGCGGGCGATGATCTCTTCAAGAGTGTGCATCAGGGGTCTCCGGGGCGGCGGGCAGGCGCGGCCCCACCAGGTCATGCGCTCCAAATTGTGGAACGGGATACTCCCCGGGGGCGTCGGCCCGCAGGTGGCGCGGACGCCCCGGACCCGTCAGGCTCTGGGCGGCGATTTTTTTCTGCAACGCGATCAGTCCGTCCAGCAGCGCCTCCGGGCGGGGCGGACAACCGGGGATATAAATGTCCACCGGCAGATAGAGGTCAATTCCCCGGAGGACATTATAGCCGTCCCGGAAGGGACCGCCGCAGATGGCGCACGCGCCCATGGCGATGACATATTTTGGCTCGGGCATCTGGTTGTAAAGACGGACGACTTGCGGGGCCATTTTCTTGGTGACAGTTCCCGATACAATCAGCAAATCCGCCTGCCGGGGCGATGGCCGAAAGACCTCGGCGCCGAAGCGCGCCATGTCAAAGCGCGCCATGGACGCGGCGATCATCTCAATGGCGCAGCAGGCGAGGCCGAACTGCAGCGGCCAGAGGGAATTCTTGCGGCCCCAGTTGTAAAGCTCTTCCACCGAGGTGAGCAGCACGCCTTGGCGGCTTAACTTGTTTTGCGGTTCCTGCTTCATCAAAGGCGTTCCAAAATCTATTTCCAAGCCAATACCCCCTTGGCCCAGGCCCAGGCCAGCCCTTCCACCAGCAACAAGATGAAAATCAACATCGCCAGACACGCCCCAAGCGAAAGCCCCTTGCAGGCCACAGCGAAGGGCAGCAAAAAAATGGTTTCCACGTCGAAAATCAAGAAAATTATCCCATAGAGATAATATTCGAATTTGAATTGCACCCATCCGGTCGGCTGGCCGTCCAAACCGCACTCGTAAACGGCGTTTTTGACCGCCCCCGGCTTGCGCGGCGAGAAGCTCCGCGCCCAAAGCCAGGCCAGGGCCAGCGGCGCCAGGCCGAAGGCCGCCGCCGCCGCCGCATAGAGCGCCAGAAACATCCAGGCATTCGCATTCATGACATTTGATTCTATCAGCGTCCCTGGCAGCCTCAAGCCGGCAGAGGCTCGACCAGGATCAGTTGGGCCAGTTGGCAGCTCAGCGCCAGGCGCGCGTTGCACACCTGGCAAATCAGGCTGGATTGACTGACCAGCAGCCGGATCACCTGCTGTTCGCCAAATCCGATCTCCCGCAAGCGGCGGCTCACCTCCGGCGGGGCGGCAAGCTGCTTGATGCGCACCAGCATTCCCGCGCGCACTCGGCTGAGCGGGCAGGTGGAGGGCTTGGGACAATCGCCCGAGTCGTCCGGCGGGTTGGGGTCATCCCATTGGGTTGTCTGGGCGAACAGTTTCATTTTTCATCCATCTACCAGCAAACCTACCGGGATGTCCTTTTTGAGACTCCACTCTTTTTGCCATTCACAGGTCATTTATTGGTCAGTCCGCTCTTTGAACAGCGGCTCAATCCGGTCATTTCGGCTATCGGACGGAGAGATAACCAATAAATGTCCGAAAATTCGCAACCAATGTGTAGTCGTTCTTCCCGTTTAGGAGTGATGCTACTGGCAACATGAAAAGCACGAAGCTCATTAAGAAAAGCCGATCTCAAAGGAGCCGCAGGCAAAATTCTGCGCCGGGCGCCGGGGCCGGAAGGAGCGTTCTATGATGTTCGTGGCAGGAATCAGCTTCAAGACGGCACCGGTCGCCCTGCGCGAGCAACTGGCCGTCACGCCGTCGCGCCTCATCGAAACCGCCACCCGGCTCAAAGAGCAGGGCGGGCTGTCCGAATTGGCGCTCATCTCCACCTGCAACCGGGTGGAATTGTACGGAGTAGCCGGGAACGCCCAGGGATTGGCGGAACTGCTCGGCTCGCTGGCCCGCACACCGGTGGATGTCTCCCCATATATCTATGTTCATAGGGACGCGGACGCGGCGCGGCATCTGTTCTCCGTCGCCAGCGGCCTGGATTCGATGGTGCTGGGCGAAACGGAAATCACCGGTCAGATGAAAACGGCTTACGAGGCGGCCCGCGCCGCCAAGCTGACCGGGCGGGTGATCAATTGCGCCTTTCAACGCGCCTTTCAAGTCGTCAAAGACATCCGCACCAAGACTCAAATCGGCCGCGGCGCGACCTCGGTGGGCAGCGTGGCCGTGCAATTGGCGGAGAAAATATTCGGCGGCGATTTTCGCGACAAGACAGTCATGATCATCGGCGCCGGCAAAATGGGGGAGGCCTGCATCCGGCACATCGCCAAAAACGGCGTCGGCTCCATCATCGTCGCCAACCGCTCGCTGGAACACGCCCAGGCCCTGGCCCGCGAATTCGGAGGCCGCGCGGTCAATTATATGGATGAGGGCCTGGCGGCGATGGCCGGGGCGGACATCGTGGTCAGTTCCACCGGCTGCCCGGAAACCATCCTGGACCGCGAGGACGTGGAAGTGGTGATGAGGCAGCGGGCCAACCGCCCGTTGTTCCTCATTGATATCGCCGTGCCCCGGGACATTGATCGCGCGGCGCAGGACGTGGAAAATGTTTTTCTATACGACATAGACGACCTGGAGCAGTTGGTGGCCGGGAATGTGCGGATGCGCGAGCAGGAAATGGGGCCTTGCCGCCAGATCATCGAGAAGCACACGGCGCAATTGATGGCCAAGCTCCAGGAAGCCCCGCGCCCGCCGGAGACGGCTGGCGCGCCACCCCAAGCGAGCTGGGCCTTTCCCGGCGGGAATTACAGCTATGGGCAATAAGCCTCAATTTTCTTATCAAGACTTATAATAACAGCACCGCAATGGCAATGAACTCAACAACGCAAATATGAAAACACACCTATCCAACAAACACCAGCCGGCTCGACGGATCGGAGCCGTGCTCCTGACGCTGGCCGCGACTCTGACGGCCCACGCGGCGGCAATACCGCTGACCGGGCAACTGATCGCGCAACCTGTCACCCCTAATAACGTCGCCACCTATGGGCTCCCGGCGAGCACGGTTTATTCCGGCGGCTTGAGCTCGGTCGGCGTCGGCGTGCCGCTGAATCTGGAGGTGGACGTCAACAGTGCCATTCCCGCCTCGGGTATCACCAACGTCAGTTTTGTGCTGACCAGCAAGCCTGTGTTATCGGCTGCGGCGCTTGCTCCCACGTTGCTCCCCACTAATATGGGTGTCTTTTTGCCGTCCGACCAACTGATTTACCAGGTGGCCGGTCGCGCGACATTGCAGCCCGATGTGACGGGACAATACTCCGTGACCGCTACCGTCAACACGAAGACCAATGGCTCCACTAACTTCACATTCAACTTCTCCGCCGCCACCTATCTGGGCGTTGGCGTATGCGAATTCTGCCACAGCGGCAGTGTGGTTGCGCAGGATGAATATACATATTGGACCAACACCGCCCACTCGATGATCTTCACCGAGGGGATCAACGGCCAACTGGGCAGCTACAGCGTCTCCTGCCTCAAGTGTCACACGGTGGGGTACGACACCAATGCCGCGAGTTACGCGGACAACGGATTCTACTCGGTTTCCATCAACACGAATTTGACGGGTCTGGCTGCGGCCTGGCAATTTCCGACCGTTCTGACTAACAGCAATTTCGCCAACATGCCGTCGGCCCTGCAGAACCTGGCCAACATCCAGTGCGAGAACTGCCACGGGCCGGGCAGCGAGCACGCCTATGCCTTCGGCAACACCAATGTTTCCAACTGGCCCAGGCTCGCGGTCAGCTTGACGGCGGGCGCCTGCGAACAATGCCATGACGATCCCCCGCATCACTACTATGGGACGGAATGGTACGCCTCCAAACACGCGGTCACAACGACCATCCCCTCCGGCGCGGGCCGCGGCTACTGTGTGCAGTGCCACACCGACGCCGGCTTCATGGCCCGGATTGATTACACGGGCACCAACGCCACGACATTTGCTCCGACCAATACCATCAATACCGCCTACGATGCGATTGGCTGCCAGACCTGCCATGAGCCGCACGGGAACACGGCCCCGGCGGACAACATTCACCTGATCCGCACGCTGGCCAATGTCACGTTTGGCGACGGCACGGTGATCACCAACGCGGGCGAGGGCGAGTTGTGCATTGAATGCCACCACTCCCGCGATGGCGGGGCGAGCAACAACGTCGCCCTCTACCCGTTGGGGAGCAACACCTGGGTTGGCGGCTCCAGCTTTGGCCCGCATGACGGCGTGCAGGGAGACATGATCGAGGGCGTCAACGCCATCACTTATGGCCAGAACATTCCCAGCTCCGCCCACCGCGAAACGGTGTCCAACCTTTGCGTGGGCTGCCACATGCAGGCGGTGCTGCCGGGCGATCCGGCCTTCCTGCAAGCCGGCGGACACACGTTCGAGATGACTTACAATGTGGTTTCCAACGGGGTGACGAACGTCATGGACAAGACCGACGTGTGCGCTCAATGCCACGGCCCGCTGACTACTTTCAACTTCCCGGTGGAGGATTACGCCAATACCGGCATCATCCAAGGAGTCCAGACCGAAGTGCAGATTCTGCTCAACCAACTCTCGACGCTGCTGCCCAATTCGAGCGGTGTGGTGGATGGCTCAGTGAAGAGCAGCCTGTCGGTCACCACGAAATGGACGCAGGCGCAGTTGGAGGCGGCCTACGACTGGCAGTTTGTCAACAACGACGGCAGCCTGGGCATCCATAATGCCCCGTTTGCCACGGGCATCCTCAAGGCCTCGATCGCCAACCTGTCGGGCACCTCGGTGCCAGGGGGCCTGCCCGATGCGTGGGAGATCGCCTACTTCGGCTCCATTACCAACGCGCAAGGCGCGCCCAACGCCGACCCGGCCGGCGACGGCATCCCCAACTGGCTCAAATACGCGCTGGGCCTCAATCCGACGGTGGCCGGACTTCAGGTCCCTGGCGGGGTGGTTTATGCCAATGGCACGGGAGCTTTGCTCGGCAGCACCAACACGATCCAGATCTACACGGCTGCGGATGTGACCTTCAACACGGTGGCCGGCACAACCTATCAGATCCAGGAAGTCAGCACTCTGGGCGGCGGCTGGCAAAACGTCGGCGAACCGTTGGTGGCAACCAACAACGCCGCCTTCAGCTACCTGACGCCGACACGGGGTAATTTACAACAGTTCTTCCGCGTGGTACACACTCCGTGACCGGACGGACAGAGGCTGGATAGATTGACGGACAACATGGCGGCTGGCAACCTGCCAGCCGCCCATGAAAACAGAGCCAGAGAGGAACCTTATGAACCAACCAGCGGCGGCCAATGCGGATGCGTCGGGCAAACGGCGCCAAGGCGCGGCCGGGTGGGTTCGCGCTCTGGTTCCGGGACTGGCCTTTTTCGCGGCGGGGGCCGCTCTGAGCGCGTGGTGGTTTTTGCAAGCGCCGCCTAGCGCGGCGGCACCGGATCATTCCGGGCCACCCGCGCTTTCGGCCGCGACCAAGGCGGTTCTGCGGCATCTTGAGTCGCCGGTGGAAATCCGGTTTTATTCATTGCTTGACCCCGCCAGCGTTGGCGACAGCGGGCGGGAGTTCTCCGGGCGGGTGGAGCAACTGCTTTGCCTATATGAGCAGGAGGCCGGCGGCAAAATCAGCATTGCGCGCGTGAATTCGTTTTCTGCTTCCACGGCCAATGCCGCGGTGGCCGATGGCATCAAGCCGTTCAACATGGACAAAGGGGACGCTTGTTATCTCGGCCTGGTGGTGGTCTGCAGTGGCCACAAGGCATCTCTTGCTTCGCTGGCCCCGGAATGGGAACAAGCCCTGGAACCAGACCTCAGCCGCGCCATCGCGGGGGTGGATCTTTCCGTTCCGCACCCGCCGCCCGCGGCCAAGGCGGATAAGGCTGCGCTGGCTGCGGTCCGGCAGGCCATTCCGAATCTTGATTCCGTGTCCGTGGAGGACGGTTCGCGGCAGTTGCGGGCAGCTTCAATAGCTGAATTCAAAAAGACGGCGCAGGAAATGCAGGCCAAAGTCCAGCAAGCTGAGGACCGCTTTATCGAGGCGCAGAATAGCCAGTCTGAGGAGGACCGACAGGCCGCATTGACGGATCTTCAGCGGGTCAAAAATGAACAAACCGAGAAGCTCAAGGAAATCGCCCTTGAGTCCAAGGCGCAAGTGGAAGCCTTGCAACAACTCAAGGGAGCGGCCCATTGACGCGAGGATGCGAGGGCTTATGCGCTTGGGACCCCACCGAAACTGGCGAAGGACAAAGAGGACGAAAGAGTTTCTGTTTGAGGCTGGTGCTGAGGCGCATCTCGACACTCCTGCAATGCGATTTGACGATTCCCCCGCCCTACAAAGTGGCGAGAGCGTTCGGGAGCGGGGTTTCTTCCATCCAACTGTGGCAGTATCACGATGCGCCCGCACGGCCGGCTTTTTTCTGGCGGCCTCTTTGGCCGCCATCGCCCAGAACGTGCAACATCTGGGCATCACTCAGCCGGGCGGCATGCCCGGCGTTCCGGTGGTAACGGGCGTGGAGCGGGTGACCAACGGAGTGAACATCGCCTGGGACGGACCTTCCGGCTACTACCAGCTATTTGAAACGGAAAGCTTGACGGACCCCGCTTGGAAGGCCGTGGGCAAAGCGACCAATTTGCTCCGGCAAATCTCTGTCAAAACAAATCTTCCGAGCGCGTTCTACCGCGTCGCCGGCCCCTTGCCCAAATACGCGGGGTCGGCCGCCTGCGCGGATTGCCATTCGCCCGTCCGCAACTCGCTGGCGCATACCCACCATTTCGAGGCTTTCACCAACGCGGAGTTTCTGGCCAAAGGCGGCCAAACCAACGCCTCCTGTCTGCCCTGCCACACCGTCGGCTGCGACCTGCCCACCGGATTCGTCAGCCGGGCCAAGACACCCAAGCTGGAGGGCGTGCAATGCGAGAATTGCCACGGGCCGGCCGCCAGGCACGCCGCCAATCCCGACGACCCGGCCTGGGTCCCTCGGGTGGAAGTCGCCGCCACCGTGTGCGGGGGCTGCCACACCAGCGCCTATCACCCGACCTTTGAGGAATGGGCCGCCAGCCCGCACAACGCCGTCATCTCCAATCTCAACGCCAAGACGCAGATCGGCAACTGCGGGCGCTGCCACTCCGGTTCGGCGCGGTGGAGCTTGATCCAGGGCCAGGCGCCGCTGGTGGGGGACGCCAACATGGGAATCGTCTGCATCACCTGCCACGACCCGCATCAGACCAACCGCTATCCGGCTCAACTCCGGTATCCTGTGGCCTCGACCAATGACTACTTCATGCCCACCAACGGCGCTTTTGCTCGTTACTACAATCCCAAGATCAACGTGTGCGGCCAATGCCACAATGATACGGGGGCTTCGTGGACCAATACCGCCGCGCCGCCGCATTTTTCGGCGCAATACAACATGCTCTTGGGAACGGATGGCGAACTGGCCTCCGGGCTGGCGCCTTACCAACCCGGCTCCCACGCCCTCCTGCTGACCAACCAGTGCGTGGAGTGCCACATGCAAACCTCGCCCTTTGTCAGCGAGGCTGTGCCGGCCGTCACCGGCCACAACTTCGCGGTGAACAGTTATAATCTGTGCCTCGATTGTCATCCGTTCCCGGAGTTGCTGGAGCAATTCACGCAGGGCGCCATCTCCAATGAAGTCCAACTGGTGAAGCTCGAATTGGATTACTGGGCGACGAACAACGCCCCGGCGGCGTTGCGGAGCTACGGAACCAACGCGTGGGAATACACCACGACCAACGTGTTTTCGCTCGGCGGTCCCGGTCCGGGTGCGGCCGAACAGGCGCTCATCCCCACGAACATTCAGAAAGCCCGGTTCAACGTCTATGTGGTCCTGAGCGACAAGAGCCTGGGCATCCACAACCCCGAGTTTTGCGTCACGCTCCTGGAGACCGCCGAGGACTGGATCGCGGCAGAGTTGGGCCAGTAAAACAACCACTTTATGATCCAAAGCAACCTCAGCATCCTCGCCCGCCAGGCCGTGAAGGACGGGCGGGGGCTTTGGCTGACCGTTGCGGCGCTGGTCCTGGCGCTGGCGGCGATCTCGTGCGGCACCGTCACCCGTTCGGTGGTGCTGCTGCCCGAGGTTCCCGGCGCCAAGTACATCGGCTCCAAGGAATGCGAACAGTGCCATGAGGACCTTTGCCGGGAATTTGCGACCGCCGACCACGCGCGTTTGATCGCCGCAGGCACCAACGCCATCAACGCGGGCTGCGAGGCCTGCCACGGGCCTTGCAGCATTCACTCCGATTCCGGCGGGGAGACTTTGCCTCCCTACACCTTTAAACCAGGGCGCGCGCAAAGGGGCAGCTTCGGGGCGCGTCTGGCGGTCGAGCCGGGCCGCTCCACCGAGACCCTTTGCTTTCAATGCCACACCGACGTGCGCGGGCAGTTTTCCCTGCCCAGCCATCATCCGGTGCCGGAAGGAAAACTTTCCTGCACCGACTGCCATTCGCCGCACAAAGGCTCCATCCAGATGGGCGGGGGAACCGCGGTTCTGACCGAAAATGAAAGCTGCCAGCGGTGCCATGCGGAGCAGCGCGGGCCTTATGTCTTCGAGCACGAGGCCGTCCGCGAGGGCTGCACCATCTGCCACACCCCCCACGGCTCGGTGAATGCGAAATTATTGACAGTCCGCGACGCCAACCTTTGCTTGAAGTGCCACTTCCAGCAGCAGACCGGGGGCGCGCTCCTGATCGGCGGCGCAGACCACACCCTCCGCGTCCAGGAAGGCGCCTGCTGGACGGCAGGATGCCACGAAGCGGTTCATGGCTCGCGCGTCAGCTCTTCGCTGCGATTCTGACCACCCAAAACCCACCCCATGCAATCACCGCGCGCCTTCCCAAAAGCACCCGTCCGGTGGTGTTGGGCTTGTCTGCTGGGTCTGGCCGCCGCCGCAGGCCCTCTGGCCGCCGCCGACACCAACACGCCGCCGCCCCTGACACCGGAGCAGATGTTCGAGGGCGGGGCCAGCCCTCTGAACAACTGGATTGATTTTTCGGCGGGCGGGGCCATTGTCAGCGGCGACCGGGCGCAATTTCAGCAGCAGCACCAGATGCCGGCCGGCGCGTTCGGCGGCATCAGCGATTTCCATTTCCAACACGACGTGGCCACCAACACCACGCTGACCGTGGACGGGCGCGGGATTATTGACAGCCACGACTACAAGCTGAGCCTGGACCTGGAGCGCGAGAACACGGGGTTTTTGCGCGTGTCCTTTGACCAATCGCGGACTTGGTCCGATCCGGGCGGCGGGTATTTCCCGGCAACGGGACAGTACTACCAGGCCTCGGACAACGCGCTGACACTGGATCGCGGGAAAATTTCGTTCGAAGGCGGGTGGACGCCGGAAAAAGGGCCCAAGGTGACGTTCCTATACACCCACTCCTACCGGGACGGCGACAAAGCTTCCACCGACTGGGGGTTGGCGACTCCCACGGCGAGCGCTCCGGCGCAGGGGCTCAGCCCCGCGCTGGACAACATCCACGAACACAGCGACAGCTTCCAACTCGATGTGACCGATCACATCAAGGCCACCGAGCTGGGCGCCGGGCTGCGCTATGAGATCGGGAATCTGGACGACGCCCTGATGGTGACCCAATACCCGGGTGAACCGATCCAGCAGGATCTCACCGACCGGCAGGGCACCAGCTACGACCTCTTCAACGCCCACAGCTTCACGGAGACTTGGGTGCGGACCAATCTGATGGTTTCCACCGGGTTGTCCTATTCCGGCGCGGGCAACACCTTCTCCGCCAGCCGCATCTACGGCAATGACTTCGATGTCGGTTACGCGCCCAATGCCGAAAGCACTTTCGGCTACTATGGGCTGACCGGCAGTTCGCGCCTCCACGACTATGTCCTGGACCTGAACTTGTTCTACAAGCCCTCGCCGCATTGGACGATCGTCCCCTCCTTGCGCGCCGATCGGGAGTATTGGAACGCGACCAGTTCCGGCATGGAGACACTTGGGGTCAACTCGCCCGTGCCCTTTACCTCCGAGAGTGACCGCAGCTTGGTTGATCTGCGCGAGCGCCTGGACGTCAGTTACAACGGCGTGACCAATT